>Ga0207966_1001094_pt1 | contig 14995 bp, 17 predicted proteins | sample Knorr_S23_td_NAD_FD_185611 | JGI IMG/M metagenome (GOLD analysis project Ga0207966, IMG submission 185611) | Marine microbial communities from Southern Atlantic Ocean transect - Knorr_S23_td_NADW_ad_2500m_LV_B (SPAdes) (version 2) | ecosystem: Environmental > Aquatic > Marine > Oceanic | place... | reverse complement strand
TGCCAATCTTTTGGCAGACCTTACTGTTTTAGAGAACGTTTTGCTTCCCAGCCAAATCCAGTTTGATTCTTCAAACATTCTTGACAAGGCAAAAATGATTCTAGAACAAGTGGGCTTGGGTGATCAATTATACAAGAGAGCCAATAAAATTTCTGGTGGTCAGGCCCAAAGGGCTGCAATTGCACGCGGGCTTGTGAACAACCCTACAATAGTTCTAGCAGATGAGCCAACAGGAAACTTGGACTCGGTCACTGCAGAAAATGTTGTTCAACTAATGAAGAAGATGGCAAAAGAGCTAAACCAAACCTTCATCGTTGTAACCCATGAAAGGGCTCAGTTTGGAAGTGTTGATAGAGTTATCACCGTTAAGGATGGCCGTGTATTTGAGGGAGACCATTCAACCAAAATGGAGGTAATTGTATGAATTACAAAATTTCTTTTCTTTTAGTAATTTTCTTGGTGGGCGCTTTTGTATCTAGTGCGTATGCCCAAAATATAGGAGCACCACAAGGAGTAATAAACACAAATGTAACTGGAATAAAATTTCTTGACGCCTATTTTGGAACCTCAACAGTAAAGATGGAAGTTGGACCTGGCGACAAAAATGTCCCATTAACAGTTGCAATGGCTAACATAGGAAACAGCGACGTGGTGGGCATTCGGGGTCAGCTTTTCGTACCGACAGATTTCACTTCTGCGAGCGGAAAATATATGCCAATATACGCTGATAGCGATCAAAAGGCTACTGCAGGCAGCAACTTTTACTTGACATTTTTTGTAGATATATCTGAAGGTGCAAAGATCAAAGCATATCCGGGCACCCTTAAAGTTGATTATTCTAGAATACGAGAGTCAGGAGTACGTCAGGACACATTTGGTTTTACTTTTAATGTGACCGGCGAAAGTATTGTAAATCTTAAAGCTCTCACCCCTGTCATAACTTCAATTACAAATAATGATGTTGTTTTAGAAATTTCAAATACTGGGTCTTCCACTTTATCAAATGTTGATGTCGTGCTGGAAAATACATCTACACTAATCTCTTCTGCAAGTGCATCTACAACCAATGTAGAGAAAGTGATCTTTGACAAAAATCACTGGAATGTGGGAAATATCGAGCCTGGTTCTCCAAAGACGTTCTCATTTAATGTATTTGTTCCAGAAAGTTTGAAAAATGAACCATTACGCATCCCTGTAAAAATTACCTATTTTAACGCTCATGGCGAACAAACATCTGTAACGAGAATTGCGGATATCTACATTAACGGTTTGGTCAAGCCATCAATTTATGGAGTGAAGGTAATCGAGTTGTCAGGGAAGCAAACTATAATAGGTGAAATTTTAAACGAGGGAAACTCTGACGGGCTATTTGGATTTGTTAAATTACAACCGGTAGGAGACTCTGGCATCAAAGAATCATCCCAATATATTGATGAAATTGAACCTGACTCTCCAGTCCCATTTAATATTCCAATAGAATCTGATGGAATGCTTAGTTTCGGTGAGCATGACATTAGGATTGTTGTTTCATACAAGGATTCAATGCGTGTTGAGCATGAAATTTCATTTGACACAACCATAACCATTAGTCCATTTGCTGACAATACTGACTATGGCTCCATGATAGGTGGAATAATTACTATTATGGTGATACTTGGAATTGTTTACTTCTTCTATAGAAAAGGAAAAATCCCGTACGTCAGCAAAAAAATTCAATCCTAGATTCTGAAAATAAGCAAAATTATCAAATAATCATGACCATGTCCATATAATGTTCATAACCATAACTAAAAATCTAGCATGAGTCTATCAAAACTAGAAAGAAGCAGAGCAGCTAAACTAGGTCATGTTAGACGAGAATTAGCTGCAGCAAAAAGAAGTCTTGCGTCTGCCGAAGGTTGGGTTACTAGAAAAAGATATTCGTAAAAACTATCTAGAGGTAAAGTGTGACCTTGGGCATACTAAGCTACTCATAGAGTAATATTTTTTGTTATAGAATGTTTTTAACTTTGTATTTTTTAGATCCTATGGAAAAAGAGACAGTCAAATCAAGGTTATCTTGGTTGGCTTATCTCTCTCTCCACTTTTATTAACTGAACATTTCAGAAATTTAGCTCAAAAATCTGAGAATAATAATTATTGCAAAAATTGCAAAACCAATAGATACTAAGATTTTTTTCCTGGTTGCCATTTATCTAATGATAATTCTAGCTAAAAATATAAGCAATTACGGAGATACCCGATCATCAAAATGAATGAGATTGAAATTCCAAAACAACTAAGGCAATTCATGCTAGAAGGTGCTGAGGAAACAAAATTGGGCAACAAGATGGGAGCAAAAAAACAGTATCGCTATGGGAACCTGCACATCCGCGAGTATGATGACAAGTATACTGTCCATATGGACAAATATGACCCAAGAAGTGATCCAATACGCCATTTGGTATGGGACGCTCCAGAAGTGTTAATTGGTTTGGCTGGTGCAATTATTGGCGGCAGTAAGGTTGCATCTTATCTTTACAAAAATAATTTTTCAAGAAAATCATCAGCTGCATCCGGCTTGCTGGCTTCTTTAATTTCAGGATACGTTAGCTATCGTATTTCAAAAAAACTAAAGGAGTAGATCTTGATACTTGCAAGAACAATTCATGTATCCATCAAACTGATCCCTGTAATATTAGCCCTAAAAAAAGATCGTATTCTTTGGATCTCAAAGGAAGGTAAGAACATAGATGAAAAAAGATTTCGAAGAAATGCACAAAGAATTCTAAACACGTGCATTTCATTAGGTCCTGTCTTTATCAAGTTCGGACAGTGGCTTTCGTCACGTGCGGACATTCTACCACAGCCATATCTGGAGGAGTTGTCTAAATTACAAGACAGCGTACCAGCTGTTCCATTTGAGAAAGTAAGGCCAATAATTGAGAGAGACATTGGCAAGATTGAAGAAAAGTTTGACGATCTGGATCAGAACTCACTGTCTGGCGCATCGCTTGGCCAAGTGCATCGGGCAACAAAGAACGGGCAGCAAGTAATAGTTAAGGTAAGGCGCCCAGGAATTGAAAAGCAGGTAGAAAGAGATCTCAAGGTTCTGATGAAGATAATTCCTTTTGCAATGAAGTTCGTTGATCCAAACTTAAGATTCTCAATAATTCCCATAATGAAGCAGTTTGACGAGTCCATTCACGAGGAGATGGATTACTCGAAAGAGTCTGAAAACCTGAAAAAAATAAAAAAGAACATGGAGCCATATGACAACGTAGTAATTCCTGAGGTGCATGATGACTATTCAACAAAGAATGTACTCACAATGGAGTACATTCCAGGGATCAAGGTTACCAACATTGAGGAGCTTGATAAAAAGGGAATTGACAGGCAAAAACTAGTTATCGATGTGCACAAGGTTTTCTTTACAATGCTTTTGCGGCATTCCATCTTTCATGCAGACCCACATCCGGGAAACATCTCAGTCAGGGATGATGGAACCTTAATCCTGTATGATTTTGGGATGATCGGGAGGCTAAACAACGAGACAAGATTGCGCCTTGTGCGCCTCTATCTTGCTCTTGTGGAAAAAAATCCTCCAAGAACGGTAAACGCAATGGATGAGCTTGGAATGCTGGCACCTGACTTTAACCGAGAGGTGATAGAACGAGGAATCGACATGTCCATAAAATCAATGTACGGCAAAAAGCCGGACGAGATGGAAGTTGAGGCACTAATGACCCTTGCCAACAAAACAATGTCAAAATTCCCATTCAAGCTGCCAAAGCATCTAGCATTGTATCTTAGAATGTCAACCATTATCGAGGGAATCTACCATACGCACAAGGTTGACTTCAAGTTCATTAAGGTTCTAAGACAAATTCTAGAAGAGGAAAATTTGATCAAGGATGCATATATTGAGGAGATTAAACATTCGTTCAAAAGATTTGCAAAAACACTGGATGACACATTAACTATTGCGCCAGAATTAAAAAAATTCATGGATGAGAATCGCATTATGCAGCAAAAAAACAAACGCGGCTCAAACACATTACTTTCAGGAAGTATATTGTCCGGCGCTGTGTTTTTTGGCTCTGCATTCCTGTTCCAGTCAAATGAAACCCTTGGAATCATTGGAATTATTGCGTCTGCTGCAATCATGGGAATATTTGTAGCGTCTAGAAATCGTTAATTTACCGAGATCTTTTTTCCCTTTTTTAAATTTGGAATTTTAATAGTTAGCACCCCATTGGTATATTTTGCAGAATCTACTTTCTCCTGTCCCTCTTTAACAGCGATCGGCAATTTGATTTTCTTGTCAATGGATAGTGGACGCTGCTTCATCACTATTCTGCCTTTTGTCTCTTCTTTCTTTTTTGCCTTGATTGATAACACATTTCCATTCATAGTTACGCTTATGTCATTTTTGTTAAAGCCTGGAATGTCAACAGTAACGATAAAGTTGTTACCTTCCTGGTGCAAATCTATGGGTGGTAACACAAACTCAAAAAATTCCCTAGACTTGTTGTCAATTTCTTTGAAAAATTCCTTTGCCATGTATTTTATCAAACCCATTTTTTAAAATGATTTTTCTTATGTTATAAATTTTGATAGATTTTTAATCGTGGGATACCTTTTTTCTATATGATAATTGCAGTCGAGGGTGGAGATCAGGCTGGAAAAAAGACGCAAACTATGATGCTGGCCAAAGCCCTGAGATCTGTTAAAATCAAAACTGCAGTATTCAACTTTCCTGACTATAGAACCACTATTGGCAAGGAAATCAATAGTTACCTTCACGGCAAAAGAAAATTTTCACCTGAGATCATCCATTATCTTTATGCCCTAAACAGGTGGGAAAAACTTGATGAAATAAAAAAGTCTGCAGCAAAAAATTCCATTTTAATTATGAACAGATATTATCATTCTAATTTGGTATATGGTATGGCAAACGGACTTGATAAAAAGTGGTTGCAAAACTTGGATGCCGAACTGCCAAGGACAGATCTTGTTATTCTTTTAGATATTTCACAGAATGAATCATTTACACGCAAGAAATCAAAAAGGGACAGATTCGAAAAAAATAAGGAATTTTCAAAAAAAATTTCTCAGATATATCGTAAGCTGGCAAAAACCTACAGATGGAAAATTGTAGATGCCTCAGGCACCAAGGATGATGTACATAAAAAAATACTTAAAATAATTTTCCAAAAAATTGGTATATGAGAATGGCACACCTTGACATCATTGATCCAATTCATGATTTTGTGAGAGTTTATGATAACGAACTGAAAATCATAGACACACCAATTTTTCAGAGGCTAAGAAGAATACGCCAGCTTTCAGGCGCTCATTTGATTTACCCCGGGGCACAGCACACCAGATTTGAGCATTCTCTTGGGGTAATGCACATTGCCTCCATGGCAGGTCAGGCACTTGCTGAAAAGGGCGTAGTTTCCTCTGATGACATACAAAATCTGCGGCTAGCAAGTTTACTGCACGACATAGGGCATGGTCCATTCTCTCATCTTTTCGAAGAGATCTTTGAAGAAAAGAGAAAGATCTCTCATGAGGACTTGGGTAGGGATATCATACTAAAGACAGAGATTGGTGACATAATTTCAAAAAATGGTTTCGACAAGAAGCTAATAACAAAGCTAGCATTTGGAGATTCAAAATTGCAGTTTATGAATGAGATAATATCTGGCGTCTTAAGTGCGGACATGATGGATTATCTTTTGCGTGATGGCTACTTTACTGGAGCAGAGCACGCCAAAATAGACCACCACAGACTGACACATTCACTTGACGTATACAAAAACAAGCTTGCACTTGACAAGTCAGCCCTAGTAAATTTTGAAACCATGATGATTTCCAGATATCAGATGTTCAAGGCTGTTTATTTTCACAAGACCGTTAGAGCTGGTGAGGTAATGCTGCTAGAGGCAATGGACTTGGCAGAAGGAGAACTTGGTCTTTCCTCAATGAATCTGGACGAATATCTACAGCTGTCAGACGACGTAATCCTTGCAAAGCTGTTGAATCTACCTGAGCACAATTCTAAACTCAAAGCCTCTAAAAAAATTGCAACCAACTATCTAAACCGGAATTTGTTCAAATCAGTATTTGAATCAACTCTGACTGGAAAAGCTATAACCAAAAAACGCATGCATGAATTAAGGGAGGAGATTTCAAAAAAATCAAAAATAGATATTAATGAAATTTTTGTCGATAGTTCTAACACACCTTCCATTCCACTATCTCCATCAAAGAAAGAATCCAAATCGATCATCCTGTTGGAAAACGATGGTAACAAAACAACTGCAAAAGAGATACTTATTTCACAGATCAAACTTGTTTCGGCGATGTCCGGATTTATGAAAATTCTGAGGGTTTATACTCCTGCAAAGAATCGCAAAAAAGTTGAAATGGCAGCCAAATCAATCCTTGGTGACTTGAAATAATGAAAAAAAGAATTGTGATCAAACTTTCCGGCCAATTATTTAGTATGGATAATACAAAGCTTCTAAAGGAGTATGCTACGTTTTTTGCAAAGAAAAGTAAAAGCATACAACCAATATTAGTTGCGGGCGGCGGAAAGATCGCTAGGCATTTCATCTCTCATGCTAGATCTTCGGGAGCTGATGAATCCACATTAGATGAGCTTGGAATTGAGATATCAAGGTTAAATGCTAAACTGTTAATTTATGCATTGAAAGGCAAGGCTTACCCTCATCCACCAACAACTCTGACCGAGGTAAAACATGCAGTCGACAGCGGTCTAATTGTTGTTACGGGCGGCTTACATCCTGGTCAAAGTACTAATGGAACTGCTGCACTTATTGCGGAAAAAGTAAGGGCAGCAGAATTTCTAAATGCGACAGATGTAGATGGGGTATACGATTCAGACCCGAGTAAAAACAAAAATGCAAAAAAATTCAAACGGATAGAACTAAAGGATCTGCGTCGTTTATTAATACGTGAAAATTCGATGGCTGGTGGATATGACCTTATGGACATAGTAGCACTAAAAGTAATTGAGCGATCAAAAATAAAAACAAAAATTATCAAGGCAGATATTAAAAATATTGAAAAGGCTCTGAAAGGCCTGCGCACAGGAACTGAAATTATTCTTCCAAAATGATTATTTTAGTTGATCTTGAACTGTTGGATATGTATCAGCCCAGATTTTTATTTCCTTCCCTGAAAATTCAGTAATTCCAGAATCCAAAACTTTATTGAAGATTTTTCGTGCTTCCTCTTTTTCTAGTGGTTTTGTCTGTGCCTTGGTAAACCCACCTTCATCTACCAAAATTGTAACATATCCATCATCTATTTTTATTACTGTAACAAGTGATTCCTCTCCAACGGGGAAAAACTTACCATCAATCTTCTTTGTAGTTAGAGTCAGCATAGAAAAACCAGCTATTTCAAACAAGGCCATTTGTGCTTTGTTTGCTCTTTGCCTTCCGATTTGAACTGCCTGAAAATACTGCACAAGTTTAGTGAAACTAGAGCACTATAAGCACTTTATCTCAACATTTAAGAAACGTATTCAAGAGTTCAAGCCGTTGAACTCTAAAATTTTTGTTGGTGTTATAACTGGAGGACTTGCGATAGTTTTAGCTGTAATCGCATTTTCTGGCACTTCGTTAATTAGCGACGTTGGCGATGGGGTATTTTCACCATTCCAAGAACCGGAGGTATTACCACTTGAGATTGGGTTTCATAATCTCTCAGTTTTAGAGATCAGTGAAGGAAAAGCAACTCTTGAAATCAAGTTTATAGTATCAAATCCAAACTTCAAGTCAGTAATGCTTCAGCGTCTTAAATATACAGTTTTTCATGATGACACTCGAATTGTAGTTGGTGAGGTTGGCAGTAGTCCAACAGGCTTTGTTGATACCTCAAATTACTATCTTATTCTAAATGAAAGACCAGTTACTCTTGGTGAAAAATTTATTGTTAAAAATACTGGCGATGCCGAACTTTGGGAAAAACTAGAGATGTCGTTAGCAGAGGGAAAAAATACACTTAACTGGAGGATCACTGTCGATGCGTTTTCCAATCTTAGTTCACTAACTTCTGGGCAAGAAAATATAGTATCTTTTGAATTCACAAAATAGACTTGACTATATCATAAAACCTGAAAATTGTGATTATATGCAAGGATTTACAATAAATTGACAATACTATATATCATTGAGTTTAAGCATGTCAACAATGGCAGAAGCATCAATGGCAGCATTTGGAGCAGCAATAGGCGTTATGATTGCTATGGCAGTTGTAACATTCAGTCTGCGTGGCAAAGGACACCCTGACCCTGAACTAAATGCTTAGAAAAAAACACTAGTAGAATATATCTACATTTCTTTTTAATTTTATTATAGCTAACTTGAGTTATAGCCGAAATTATACTTGCTCTATATTTCCTTAACGCCAAACAAGGATGGGATTGATATCGACTTTCCTTCCTTCGGTTTTTGGAAGCATCTGCCATAATACTGACAATTGAGGCACTCCATGCTTGGCTCAATTATTGGTTTTTTCTTTTCCTTGAGCAGGTCATTAAAAACCTTAGTTCGTCTAATTACCTCCTCAAACATCTTTTGATTTTTGGTTGATACAAAGGAATCTTCTTTTCCATCTCGCGTAATATATGTAATAATTCCTTCAATTTTATCGAACATCCACATGCAGGCATTTAGATATAAAATGTCAGAAGGTAATGGATTTTCTGGAAACGCTTCAACAGATCTGAAGATCATCACAACATCGCGTACAACCATATCTGCCTGTCCTTTCAGCTTTATGCCATCTTTAATATCATAATTGCCTACGGTAGAACGTGATTTCAGTTTTCGAAATAATCCGCCCAGGATCTTGTTTAAACTGCTCTGTTCCTGCTTGAGTGGGTCTATTCTATCATAGTAAGACTGTCGCAAGCACTTTACCACTTCATGAAGATAAATTGTTTGGAAATCCTCAGGGTCTATCTTTATTTCTACATCTTCACCAAGTGATTCTATGGCATCCCTAACAACCTGCTTGTAGTCTTTGTCACCCATTTCCACCAGATCAAATTTCGGAATCACGATAATTCACCTGTCTTATGCATCTTAAATAGATTATCCATAATCATTAATTATTGGTCCCGTAAGCAGGCAATTTTATCCAAATTTTGCAAGCAGACTTAGAATATTTTTCCTGTGAGATGTAGACAGCGAGACAAACCCTTCCAACATTTCCCTCTGAATTCCAAAATTTTTACCTAAAATTTGCTTAAGCTGTAATATCTCAAATGGGAGAAGTTCTTTGATTTTTCCATTACAATGTGCCTTAACATAATTTTCAAAAATGAAAAATACAAAATTTGGTGAAATATCTAATAGGATTCTAATCGAGTCTTCAAGCCCCTTATCCTTCATTTGATCAGTAGATAAGAACTCACGCAAAAGTTCATTTTTGTTCTTAACCTCATCAATAGACAGGGCTACAAGGAAGCCCTTGTTTGTGAGATGATAGAACGGAATGCCTTTTTCCTGTAATGCCTTGGGGCCTCGCTTAAGTGGTAACCTTCCGGCTTCTTCAACAATGCCCATAGGGATAAGAATCTCATCCAAATCACGAAAAACCCCAGAATAGACATTCTTCCAAGCAGTTTTGTTTTTTTCTGCAATATTCTGCGATATTCCCGTACGTGTCATTAGCAGAGAATTTTTCTCTCTTGCAAGATGGCTAATGATACGTCTCTGTCTAACTGCCTCACCAGTCAATTCGTCGCCTTTTGTCTTGAAGGAATCAAAGATGGAAAGCCTAGTTGCTTTATTCTTCAATAACCACAACCCCTAATTTTGCCGATAATCATTGCCATCATCTTCATAAAGCTAATGTGATATGATATTAGAATTTTGTGATAGTATCCCTATTTTAGTATATAAAATAACTGACTTCATTTAAAAATAAATCAACTGTAGACTTATAACCACTATTTTTCCCGTGAAACAAGATGAAAAATAAGAACCATAAGTATGCTCTATTACTTATGGTAGCAGTAAGCCTAACTGCGACAGGAGCAATGGGACTGGCCTATGCCCAAAAGATCGATGACGGTATGGACGGGTATGTAGTCGGATCCCCAGATGGCGGCGCCGGAATTTACACTGGTAACCCCAACGAGTGTTGGTGGGATACCGATGACGATGGCGTCCCTGATATGTACTGTCTGATAGACACAGGTGACACAGCTTGGATGATCACAGCATCCGCTCTCGTCTTGTTCATGACTCCAGGAGTAGCATTCTTCTATGGAGGACTTTCAAGATCAAAGAACGCAACAAACACAATTGGTATGGTATTCATTGTAATTGGACTAATGTCCGTTCAATGGGTTCTATGGGGATATTCCCTAGCATTTGGTGCTGTTGATAATGAAGCAAACATGTTCATGGGTAACTTGGACTATATGGGATTCAACCAAGTATCAGCTTGGGCACCACTAGGTGAACCAGGTCCATGTGAAGGCACTTGGTCTGATTACTATCAGATGCAACAGATGAAATCTGAAGACGCAGGAATGTGTAGTCAAGGATGGCCTGGCACAGTGCCACATCAATTGTTTGCAATGTTCCAATGTACATTCGCTATCATTACACCAGCTCTTATCGTAGGCGGTCTAATTGACCGGATGAAGTTCAGTGCATTATGCATTTTTGTTCTTCTATGGGGAACCTTCGTTTATGATCCAATAGCACACTGGGTCTGGGGCGGTGGTTACATAGGAAACATGGACTTTGATCCAGACTTGTCACCAAGTTATGGTCTTGACTTTGCAGGCGGAACTGTAGTTCACATATCTTCTGGATTCGCAGCTCTTGCTGGAGCACTAGTTCTTGGTAGAAGACTTGGATACGGTAAGGTTCCAATGGAACCACATAACGTACCAATGGTCGTTCTCGGAGCTTCAATACTCTGGTTTGGTTGGTTCGGATTCAATGCAGGAAGCGAAGTATTGTCAGACGGCATTGCTGTAAGCGCTTGGACTGTAACAAATACTGCAACTGGCATGGCTTCAGTAACTTGGTTACTGATGTCGTGGGGTCATACTGGCAAGCCCAGTATTGTCGGTGCCGCAACTGGTGCCGTAGCTGGCTTGGTAGCAATCACACCAGCATCTGGTTGGGTTGGACCAATGGCTTCAATCATAATCGGTGTAGCCGCAGGAACAGTTTGTTATGGTGCTGTTGCATTCAAGAACGCACGAAAGTGGGACGATGCACTCGATGTATGGGGTGTACACGGAATAGGTGGTTTCACAGGTGCAGTTTTGACTGGAACCCTTGCTAGTCCACATGTATGGGATACCGGCGACGGTATTGGTGCATGGACTGGAACACCAGAAGGCTATGAGCAACAAGCTATCAATATTGCTGGTGCATTATTGTCAGTAGCTTATGCATTTGGTATTACAATTGTAATACTGAAAATCATGGATGCGGTCTGGCCAGGTGGAATTCGAGTTACTCCAAAGGAGGAGGAAATTGGAATGGACCTTGCTCAGAACGGTGAAAGAGCATACGTAAACGAATAGAAAAATCATCCTTTTTTTTCTTTTTTTTATTTAATTTTCAGAAGACAAATTCATTTACTGTTTGAAACTATCTAAAAATATGTTAATCACAACATCTGAACTTGAAAAGACACTTGACAATCCTAATCTAATTTTGATTGATACAAGGTCTTTTCAGGAATACTCTCAGGGGCACATTTTAAATGCACTAAACCTAGATCTTTTTTCCTTTCACTGGATTGATACAAGCAAAGAGGGGATATTATCTTTCAATCAACAACTTGAAAAAATTTTTTCATCTGTTGGCGTTACGGAAGAAAAGGAGGTAATTTTTTACGATAATGTGTCAGGAATGCTTGCTGCCAGAGGTGTATGGTTACTAGAATATCTATCTCACACTCACGTATCAATGCTTGATGGTGGCATGACGAAATGGAAGAATGAAGGACGGACATGGAATACAATTCCAGTTAATAATAAACCAACCAATTTTTCTGGAACGCCCAACCCTAAAATTTTAGCAGGATTTCAATATGTCTTTGACAATCTTAACAAAGTTACAATTTTAGATGTTCGCTCAAAAGAAGAATTCAGTGGTGATTTAGTAAGAGCTGCACGTGGGGGTCACATCCCAACTGCTATCAATATTGATTATGCTGAAAATATAGCAAAGGATGGAACTCTGAAAAATGACGAACATCTTTCTAAACTATATCAAATTCCAAAAGAAACTGAAATTGTTACTTACTGTCAAGGTGCATACAGAGCAGCAAATACATTTGTTGCTTTGAAAAAACTTGGATTTTCAAATGTCAAAGTATATCTAGGCTCTTGGGGGGAATGGGGAAACAAATTAGAACTTCCCGTGGAATAAAGTTTCACGATTAGAATTTCTGTGATATAGTTAATATTACGTCAATAAATCAGGCACATCAGATGGCTTCTAATCGGAAAAAATTCTCTTTACTTTCAATTATTGCTGGAGCATTTTTACTAACCATGTCATTTGTTTCCCCACCTGTATTTGCAGCAGAAGGTGGAGATGACGGCTTGGGAAAGCCTATTTTGGCTTTAGCCGCCGCTATTGCAATAGCAGGTGGTCTGATCGGCACCGGTAGCGCACAACAGGGAATAGGCGCGGCTGGTATGGGTATTATAGCAGAAAAACCAGAAAAATTCGGTCAAGTTCTATTCTTCTTTGTAATTCCAGAAACACTTTGGATTATTGGTTTCGTTCTAGGAATTATCTTATTGTTAGATATACTCTAGGGCGAAATATAGTGAGTATTGATACCTTCATAGATGAGATAGAAAATAGAAAAAAAAACGATCTTGCAGATCTTGATAAAAAACTAAACGACAAAAAATCAGAAACTGAGGGTAAAAAAAATTCTGCAGTAAAAGAGCTTAAGGAGAATTATGCCAATGAAGCAAAAACAAAAGCAGAAAGAGAGGGTGCCAGAATAGTTGAGGCTGGAAAACTAGAAGCCAAGAAAATATTATTCGATGCGATTAACAAAAATTTAGATTCCACATTTGATGTTATTAAAAAAGAACTAGAAGGTTACTCAAAAAAACCAGAATACAAGAAAGTTCTACAAAAGTTGGTTGATTATTCAAAGAAAGTGCTTGCTAAAAAAATAATTATTCATTGCCGAGATGAAGACAAAGCATCTTTCAAAGATAAGGACATTAAGATTGGCTCTACAATTCAAACTCTGGGTGGTTTTATTGCTGAAAACACAGAGGGCACAAAAGAGATTGATTTGACTTTTGAAGAACTGCTTAGAAATAATGAAGATGAGATAAAGAATACAATTTTGGAGAAGATACTGTAATGGGTGCATCACAATATGCTTCTTCGTTTGGAAGGCTACAGTCAATTGCAACAAATTTTCTTTCTGAAGAGTTTTTGCAAAACCTGCTCAAGGCAAACAGCGTTACTGACATGGTTAAGCAATTAGAATCAACTTGGTATGATGAAGAGATCAAAAAGGCTGCATCAGTATACAAAGACGCAGAGCTTTTAGAAGTAGCCCTTAACCGTCACGTTGTTGAAACTAATAAAATTATTTCAGAAGCTACACCATTTGCTGGGAAAAACGCAGTAAGAGCTTATCTTTCAAAATGGGATCTTTACAACATAGAACTGATTCTCTCTTCCAAGGCGATGGGAAGAGAAATAACCGAGACTGAATCGTTATTAGTTTCTAGCAGAAACGTTCCCGCAGGAATTGCTGCTGGTAACATATCACATGATGAGATAAAGATCATTCTTTCGGAAACAACCGTTGATGGCGTAGTCAACAAACTAGCAAAACATGGTTATGGTGTAGTATTGATGAAGCATTTGGACGAATTTCAAAAGACAGGAGATTTGGGACCCATGATGTCAGCCCTACATGAGGCATATTATCAAAAGATGCTCGAGTCACTTAGGTTCTTCCAGGGTGACGAGGGCACAATCAGAGAATTAATTCGCGCCGAAATAGATAAGAAAAATGTTCTGAATCTTTTGAAGGCAAAGGAATCAAACTTGGAAAAGGAAGTTGTGTCTAGGCATCTTATTGAGGGCGGAAGAATTTCTTCAAAGGAATTACTTGACAGCTATGAGGTTAAGGACGTTGGAGAAATTGCAGCCAGATTAGAATCTCACTTCAAACTAAATGAAGCTATTGAACAGTACAAGACTTCAAAAAGCTTGATTGATTTTGAAATTGCAATTACAAAATTCATCTTTATCAACTATATCAAAAAATTGAAAAATATTGCACTATCAATTGGAACTATTTTCTACTTTATATTCAGAACAGAAAATGAACATGAAAACCTGAAAAGGATTACATATGGTAAGCGCTACGATTTGCCAATTGATAAAATTAAGGGGATGTTACTGATTTGAGTGAACAGATTTTAAAACAAAAAACTGACTCAAGTGGCAGACTAGCTGTTGTAGGAGATCGCGAACTTGTAATCGGCTATCGTCTGATTGGAATTGATGATACTTTTATTGTAAGTGACGAGGAAGATGCTAGTAAAAAAATTCAAGAACTCTACTCATCTGGTGAGTTCGGTTTGATTATTGCAAGTAATTCAATGCGTGCTAAACTTTCTTCAAAATTTGTCGCAGAGATAGAGGAATCTATTGAACCATTAGTTCTATTCATGCCATCTCAAAAAGAAACTGCTGAGGAGGACAAAGAATCAATTGCTGCATTGGCAAAACGAGTTCTGGGAATTAGTATAGAGGTTAATTGATATGGTAGACGGTACGATTGCAAGAATTTCTGGTCCTGTTGCGGTAGCTAAAGATCTAGAAGGTGCGCATATGTTCGATGTTGTACGTATTGGTGAGATGGGTCTTATGGGTGAAATCATTCGTCTGGAAGGAAACACTGCGCAGATTCAAGTTTACGAGGATACAACTGGTCTCAAGCCAGG
>Ga0207966_1001090_pt1 | contig 14999 bp, 18 predicted proteins | sample Knorr_S23_td_NAD_FD_185611 | JGI IMG/M metagenome (GOLD analysis project Ga0207966, IMG submission 185611) | Marine microbial communities from Southern Atlantic Ocean transect - Knorr_S23_td_NADW_ad_2500m_LV_B (SPAdes) (version 2) | ecosystem: Environmental > Aquatic > Marine > Oceanic | place... | reverse complement strand
CAATTCGCACTGCCTGACCACCAACACGTCTGCGTGGTCCCGGTCAACCATCCCGCGCTTTTGCGTGCGACTTATAGACCGGACCTGTCCGACAAAAAATCCCGCTCCACCGTCAACTGACCTATCTGCTGGTAGAGCTTGGCTATCAGCGCCTCCTGACTCTTGTTTTGCTTTGTGTGACCGGAACTGAACAGCTCAGGCGCGCCTTCAGTCAGTTGCTTCTTCCAGTTGTTGATCAGCGTTGGATGGACTTCGATCCGGGCAGCCACCTCTGAGAGCGTCTGGTCTCCACGGATCGCGGACAGGGCTACTTTGGCTTTGAATGCCGATCCGTGCTTCCTGCCTGATTGCTTCATCTCATACTCCTTGGACTACTGCCATTTTAGGAGCCTGGATGTAGCTTAACCACCTGGCCAGTTTTTGAGGTCCACCTAAGGATACGTCACCTCCTTCACTCTCTCCGCACACCACTTTCGATCATAACTCTGCACCAAGAGGCAGCAAGCTAGTTTTTCAATCTCCATGCACGGTCGAAAACGTTACACTGGCGTTCAATCATCAGATTTGTGGAAGAGCCAGTTTCTGGGGTCCACTTCAGATTCCGGCCCCAGTTAATTGCCCAATAGTACTCCGGTGTTTATTCCGAATACTTGCCGGCTCAAATAAAGACTAAGGGAGCGTCAACTTCGACACGGTGTCGTCGCTCGTATTAGTGACCCAAATGGACTCGCCATCAAAGGCTAGCTTTGCAGGAGATCCACCAACTGGATAGGTCCCTAAAATGTGGCCATCTGTATCCATCTTGGAAAGAGTCCCAAAGCCACTGTTTGCGATCCAAATGTGCTGACCGTCAAATGTAAGCCCGAAAGGCAATTCACCTATTCCTGGTAAAACGATCTCAAAGGGCAAATAGCCCGCGAGGTAACGGCCCGACTCGACTCCTTCGCGGGTGAACTTGCTGATAGTGGCCTCGCGCCAGTTGGCAACCCAGATATTTTCAGCATCAGCAGTAATGGCTAGGGGCACGTCACCTGTCTGGAATATTCCCGCCACTTCGCCGGTCAGACTGAGTTTAGTAACAGTGTCAACGTGGGCGTTGGCAACCCATACGAACTCCCCATCAAAGTACATATCGATTGGTGATCGTCCCGTTTCTATCAGGCCAAGGTTGCGGCCTTCGCCGTCCAGTCTCGTTGCTACGTTTTCTTGGTACGAGCCTGCCCATATGTCGGAGCCGTCAAAGATTATTGACATTGGAAGTTTGTTCACATCAAATGTACCCAGGGGCTCGCCGTCCAAGCTGAGCCTGGACACGGTGGCGTCGTTACGATTTGCCACCCATATTGTTTCACCGTCGGAAGTCATGGCATTGGGCTCACCCCCTACGGGGAAGATTCCTAGCTCATCGCCGTCTAAGTTTAGCTTGTAAATATTCCTGCCTAAAGCATTGGCGACCCAGATCGACTGACCATCGAAAACTATTGGGACTGGTGCGTTCCCGACTGGGAAGGTGGATATGATGGCACCTTCAAAGGTCAGCTTGGAGACGGCTAGATGGTTAGGATGAGCAACCCAAACGGATGTCCCGTCGAAGACCATATCTCCCGGAGTTCTGCCCAAGTGGAAGGTCCCCAAGTTTTCTCCTTCCAAATCAATCCTGGATAGGGTCTGTTCGGTGCGGTTGGCGACCCACACAGACTTGCCATCAGAGACAACTGTCGATGGAAGGATGCCTACATTGAAGGTACCTACAACTTTTCCTGCAAGGGTCAGCTTTGACACTGTGCCATCGAACGTATTTGTCACCCAGATGTGGCTCCCATCGAAAGCCAGGCCTCTCGGTCCCATCCCAACCGCAAATGTCCCCAGCTCTTGCCCATCCAGTGATAGCTTTGAGACGGTATTATCCCCTTGGTTGGCTACCCAGATTGATTCGCCATCAAAAGCCAAGCTTACGGGTCTGGTCCCAACTTCTGTATTCAGTTTGGTGCCGCTTGAATCAAACCTTGAGACCGTGTTGTCTTGGTTGTTAGCGATCCATACGTATCCACCAGCGAACACAGATGATGCAGGGTGTCGCCCAACACCGAACGCGCCTGTGAATTGGCCGCCGGGTTGATGCCTGATGACAGCGAAGTACGTCCCGACCCACAGAGACTGGCCGTCGAAGGCAAGAGTCCGAGGAAAAGTTTGCGTCGGCAGAGTCGCGAGAATTTTCCCATCCAAGCCTAACTTCAACAAGTTGTCATCGTCCTGATTGGCGACCCAAATTGATTCGCCATCGAACAAAAGCGCGGAAGGAAAGTTGCCAACCTTGAACGTCTCTATCCTGGGCACCTGAATAGGGCCTCTGGGCATAGAGGGATGTGTAGGAGGGATTCCAACTCCTGCCGTTATGGCCCGCGCCGCTGGACCGGCAGGTGTTGGTAATGGAGTTGGCGAAGGCTCCACAACAGATTCGACCATTGGCGTGCCTATAGGCCGGGCCGAAGGCAACGGCGTAGTTGTTGGGGAAGTTGTGTCACTACAAGCGGCTGCGAGGAGTATGAAGATCGTTCCGGTTACAGCAAATAACAGGTTAAGATTCACTTTCTACTTTTCTCCATATAATACTGAATCGTTTGCGGGTAAAAGGCTACTGGTCCGGGGTTCGGTCCTTTTGAAAGTAGCTTATCAAGCCAAAGCGGCTGGAATCGTGGAAATGCCTTGACCATGTAGCGTGTCAACACCATTACGTTAACAAGCTTTCGAAATGGCATCATTCTGGGCAAGTTCTTATAGATTGATGTCAAGAAACGATCTATGTGAGATGTATGGATGACTTGTTACGCCAGACATCACCCACTAACCCTGGGAAAGCCAAATCGGCTTGAATTGTTTTTGAATACCAGTGCCAGAATCTCGGAAAATGATTGACACCCCGCCTATCCATCGGTTTTATCCGCCAACTGCACCCCTGGTCCCGGTGGAAGAAACATGGCTGCTCGCCGGTTGCGCTTGAAAATGTGGATACAATTTGACTGTGCAAACCTCTCCCGAGAATCACTCAGAGTCTTGCCTAGACCTTCAGTACATAGAACAGCAAAAGCGATCAGTTCTTTCGTCCTAGCAATGAACGCCGCACAATGCCAGGCTTGAAAAGGCTAATTGGTGGCGCCGAGAGGTTCATGACCTTGAGAAAAGCTTCGTGTACAACAACGTCACGATGGGTTGCTTTTTGTACTCTGTCGAAGTACGCGTTGAGCAAGTCGGTTCCGAATGGCTTCTTCCCTCTAGTGCCAGGGAACTGGAAGTCTCCACTCGTAGATAGTTTCCATGGTACATCTATGATTTTTGCAGTCCTTGCGAAGAAATCCTTGCCGATGCCCTTTATATTCCTATGCTGCCCTATTGCTGTGTTGATGACGTCTGCTTGCATTACAGCAGATGCCATGCCTTGCCCAAAGGTGGGGTTGAAGCTGCATACGGCATCGCCCACGGCGAGGAAACCCTCTGGAAGTGAATCCAGTTTGTCGTAGCGAAAACGGCGCACAGCAGGCACCTTGAAAACGCCTATTTGAGTCAATGGTTCACGATCGACAATGGTGTCGTAGAGGTCTGGTGCTGGCAGGCTACGCGCGTAACCCAGGAAACCCGCGTCGTCAGCTTGTGGATGATCACCATTCCAGCCCGCCAAGGTCACCACCCATCTATCGCCTTCAATTGGGAAGATGAGGCCACAACGAAGATTAGGCATCGGCCCCGGATTTATGACCAGCATACTAGCTCCCCCCAAGTCTCCTTTTTGGCGCTCGTAGATTCGGGACGCACAGCCGAAGTCGACCTCGACTGAATTTAATTGAGGAGCGTCGTAACCCATCGCTTCAAGCCATCTTGGAGCGCCGGACTCACGTCCAAGCGCGTCCACTACTAATTCGCCCCTTACTTCGGTTTCGGTATCGTTGCTTCTAAGATTTACCGCCCGCACTCCGCTAACGCCTGTTTTTCCTTCTGACGTCATCAGACCCACAACGCGGTGTTCGTCAAGCAAACTTACGTTGGGAATCTCCAGAAGCCGGCGGCGAATTTGCCACTCCAGATTACCTCTGCTTGCGAGCGTAAGAAGCAGGCCGCTTTCAAATGGCTTACGGTAACCTCCAAGGACATACCATATGAACGAAGAGCCCAAGTCGGCCATTACGCCACCACTCTCATTCACGGCATCGCCCAATCCAGGGAAATAACGGTTTAAGATTGCCATTGCACTTGGAAGTATTCCGTGCCCGTGCCCGGCCTGGGGCTGTCCTTTGCGATTTTCCGGGCGGTCGTTAAGCTTGTCTCTCTCTATGACTGTAACGTTCTTAAAATAGTCACTGAGTACACGGGCGCTTAACAGGCCTGCGATGCTGGCCCCCATAACAATTGCGTGGTCACCTATTTTCCTATCTTGAAGTGATATGTTGCTCATCGTCATTTTAGTTTCCTTGGAATTTATCCCAAAATCATTGAGAAAGTTGTCATGAATTAGGCTATGGTCAGAAAGGCCACGTAAGAGTTATGTGTCAATCGTGCCGAGTGACCAACCCTCTGAAGTTGTCCACCCACCCGCGGGTGCGCGAAACTTTTAGAGGGTTGGTGATCGAAAGCCCGATACTCCAACGCCGCAGTTGACGCCGGACGTGGGAGTTGTCATAGCTCTTATCCACAGCCAACGTCGAAGGTCGCTCCTTGGATATACCTCTAAAACGAGACACCCACACTCTCTGTCCACCACGTGTAATCCTACACTCACCCAAGACTCGTTGGCAACGGTCAGACCGAAGGACGGCGCAATCCATGACCCTCAGTCATCATGTGGACAGTGCTGCGTTTGACCTTCCAGCTATAGTTGATGTACTCGCCCTCTTTCTCGCTGGCATGAAGCTCTCATACAGGTAAGCCTGGCTCCGGTCCAACTTGCCCTGCTGGTGCCAGCCCAACCCTTCGAGCAAAACAGCAAATCTAAAAGTCGTGGGCACACCAGGGTTTGAGATCGGTGGCGAACATCTCGTCCATTAGTTCGATGGCCCCGACGCTGTGCTCCTGGATTCGGGATGCTCGTCGCAGGGCGCTGTATCCCGTTGCGCCCAGATAACCAGAGGCCAGATCGGCAACGCTCAACGACAGATCCGCAGATGCCGGGGTTGATCGACACTGCGCTCCGTCCGGGCCGCCATCCAGTTGGAATCGACCGTTGTTCCACGGACAAATCGAGTCCTGAATCTCGATGACCAACTTTCCCTCTTTCGCGTATCGCCTCTGGGCCAGGACCGCGGGCGCGTCAACCAATCGTAGCCACAATGCGTCCTGAGACTCTCGGCGCAGACGTTGAGGGTCTGCCAGCATCCACAATAGCGGGTCGTCTACCGGTCGGTTGTTCGCCTCCACCGTGTCCAGCAGATCGACGCCCATGCAGAACTTCCACAGTGCGGCGTGAGCCTCGTCGGTGGCAGTCACCAACTCGAAGATAATTAGCCTACTCTGGGAGCGATCTATCCGGTATTTCACGTAGCCGTCAACCCGACCATCGAGCTCGTAAACGACATAAAAAATTTCCGCGACCGACCTTCCCTGAGGGGTTCCTGAGAGTTCATCGTCCCAGGCGGCATCATTGCGGGTGACCCCCCCGACCTGACGCTAAAAACACGCTGGTACACATCGGGGAAGATTCCTCTCGCTTCCCACGAGTCCACGAAGAACGTCTGGCCCTGTTCCTCCGGGGAATGAGTCAGCACCGAGCGTTGACGCTCCACCGTCCAACGCTCCCCAAATACGGCCATCTCGTATCCGAACCTGCCGTAGATTGCGCTCTCTGAAGGCCACAAGGCGGCTAGAGGCTCGCCTCGCTCGTGAATCCGGTGAAGCTGCTGGACCATCATTCCAGTGTTGATGCCCCGCCGGCGATGGGTTGGTTGAACAGTGACCCACGCAATTCCGCCAGTAGGCACGGCCGCGCCTCCGGGCACAGTCATCTTGAGAGTGTGGGAGGTCGAAGTCCCAACGAGGCGTTTGCCCTCGAAAGCGGCAAGCGTCCGGTCAGCCTCAATCAGCCTGTTGCCGTGGGCCAGATAGGCGTCCGTAGCGTTGCGACCGAAGCCCCGACTTTCCGCTCTGATAAAGTCGTCAACTTCCTCCTCTCGCACAGGACGGAATTCGATATTCATGGATTGTGTGCCTCTTTTTGAAATACAAAAATGCCGAGACGAGACGAAGCATATGGTCGTCTGTTCAACAACTCTTGGCGTATTCTCGACCAGATTCTTCGAGACCCCTCTCAGAATGACCCAATCGCCATACTGAACCGAGGCGAAGTATCTGGTCGACAGAATCTGACGGCTGAAAGCTGATTGATGACAGCTAACCCTGACAACTGCCCTTACTGAAGATGCAGAACCTCCAGCACTGGAGGATTGACCAGATTGATGGGCTTGCGACCCTCCAACACTGCGGCAACCTCCAGACCGTAGCGGCGGGGCCGGATGGCCATGGATAGCTGGGAGTAGTGGGCCGAGTGAGGAGTTATCACCACGTTGTCCATCGAGAGCAGAGGGTTGCTGGGGTCCGGAGGCTCAGACTCCAGCACATCCAGTCCTGCGCCCAGAATCTGACCTTGTTGCAGGGCGTTTATAAGGGCTGCTTCATCCACCACCGGACCTCTGGAGGTGTTAATCAGGTAGGCGTTAGATTTCATCTTGCTCAGGGCTTCGGCGTCGATGAGATGATGCGTCTCGTCGTTCAAGGGAGTGTGAACAGACACGTAGTCGGACCGGCTAAGAAGTTCATTGAAGGACACCGATATAGCTCCAACAGCCTCGAAGGCGGCGTCATCAATGTAGGGGTCGTATGCGATAACCTCGGTTTCGAAAGCCGCGATACGTCGAGCGAAAGCGCTTCCGATGCGGCCCATGCCGACAATGCCCACAGTCTCGGTGTGCAGGGGGCCGAAGTGTGCAGAGGGAGTAGGACTCCAAGTCTCGTTGCGAACGTCGTTGAACTGGTTGACCAGCTTCCGGTTGCTCGTCAGCAGAAGGGTCATGGCGTGGTTGGCGACCTCACGGGTCCACATATCAGGAATGTTTATCACGGCGATTCCGTTGTCGGTCGCGGCCTCGACGTCGATGCAGTCGAATCCGACACCTGTCCTCAGCACTGCTTTACAATTGTCGTCGCCCAAAGCAGACAACACCTTGCGGGTGATGGGCGCCTCGACGACGATCAGCGCGTCGGCCCCTTTGGTCTTCTGGATGATTTCGTCCTCGTCGTCTAAGAAAGGCAGCAGCTCCATCTTGGCGCCAACCTTTTCCAGTTCCTCGATGGTGTCATCAAGGTTTGTGTTTGGCCTGTAGCCTATGTAGGAAACGTTAAATTTCTGCTCTGTCATTCTTTTCCTCGTTGATTATGTGGTTGCTTGGGCCGTTGAGTGCGCGGCTATTCTTTCGCGGTCGTGATAGGTGAGGTGAGGCTCCATCTGCTTCACCAGATTTTCCAGAGTTTCGTCCGGAGTGTCCACGCTTGTGTCCACGTGCAATTTAGGTCCGATGGTGGATTTTTCGACAAGCCGTTGATACTCGGCCATGATCTCCGGGATGTCCGCTTTCTGAAGCGGGCTATTGGTGTGTTGAGGCGAGTCTTTCAGAGCATCCATGCGTTGTTCGATCACTGAGGCGTCAGCGGTCATATGGACGATCAGGACAGGATCAGAAGTTACCTGCTTGATTCGCCGTTCCATCTGCTCAAATGTGGCTTCTCTATCGAACGCAGCGCCCGGCGCGCCGTAACCATAATACTTCCTGCCATAGATCGACTCTTCGATGTGGAGGCCTACCGTCAGATCGTCAGCTGAGGCATAGTGGTGGATATGATAGTAGACGCTGTAACGGTGGTACATCTCCTTCAGCTTGGGAGACAGATTGAGTATCTGCTGTTGTTCCTCAAGAGTTGTGTCGTCGGGGTGCCCTGAGGTGTGTGGAATCTTGGAATGGTCGTGTATAAGGCCTCCGGCAAACGGTTCGCCCGTGACCTTCGTTTTCCAATCACGGAGCATGTTTGCCATCGTCGTTGTTCCCACGTATTCGATTCCTGCGAGGATTACTTTCATTGTGAGTCCCTCCTTCTTAAATCTCGCCATGCTGAGTCGAGGCGAAGCATCTCGTCGCAGCATTCCAACCGTTATACTACACCTACAAGAATCTTCGAGTCCCCTCCAAGAATGGCGGGAAGATGGATCGTGTAGAGCGTTCTTAGAACTCGTAGAACATCTGCTGAACCGATTCACGATCGCTGGCGTTCGCCAGGGCCAGCATCAACAGGATTCGCGCCTTCTGAGGCGACAAATTATCGCAGACGATGAAACCCTGCTCCTCCTTGCGAGGGGTGATTATCACCCTGCCTGCCGGTGACCTGGTAGCCAGGACAACGGGGATCCCATCCTCCACGGCGCGGGCAGCGGCGCTCACGAATTTCGGAGGGTAAGTCCCGCCTCCGAATCCGGCGATGACCAGACCGTCGGAGCCGTTATCGCGCACTGCGTCAATCAGCAGTTCGTCTGCTCCTCCGTAAGCGTACACCACATCGACGCGAGGCAGGGATTCGACGCCCGTTACGTCGAAAGGGGTGGCTGTCGTGTGCTTCCTGGTTGGAGCGCGGTACAAAACTACCTGACCATCGGAGTCTGCGTATCCCAGAAAACCTAACTCCCCGGGGCCGAAGGTCTCCACGCGGAAGGAGTTGAGCTTCATGACATCGCGGGCACTGTGAATCTCGTTGTTCAGAACAGTCAGCACGCCCATGCCCCCGGCGTGAGGACTGGCGGCGATTCGCACAGCGTCGATCAGGTTGATGTCGGCGTCGGTGCCTAGCGCAGTGGGAGGCCTCATGGCTCCGGTGATCACCACGGGCCTGGAGTCTTTGACCGTCAGATGGAGGAAGTAGGCGGTTTCTTCCAGCGTTGCAGTCCCGTGAGTCACCGCAACGCCTGACAGGCCAGGGTCATTGCGGAAAATGTCGTTGATCCGCTGGGCCAAGCTCAACCACTCAGGAGGGCCGATGGCCGTGCTGCCGACGCTGATGATGTCCTCTGCCTGAATCTCGGCGATGTCGGCTGCTTCTGGAATCCGGGCCAGCGATTCCTCGATGGTGAGGTGGCCTCCAACTTCGGGATAGAGGATGTAGTCCAGGCGATGAGGACCGAGTCCAGCTATACTTCCGCCTGTGGCGACGATGTTGACTCTTGGAAGTGGAGATGTCATGGGCTCACCCTTTTGAATTGCTCTGGAATGTATGCTTTCAAGCATCGCCCATTGTATATGCAATTAATCGGGTTTGCGCCAAGATAGAAAACGACCGCCGGGCGATTCAGAGACGGCTACATGTTCATCGCTCGAACTCGATTGCGGCAGAATCCAGGTACGATTGGGCTTCGCCTCGACGATCGCGATGGTGGGCCACCAGAAGCTCGGCCAGCTCAAGCTGAGCAAGAGCTATTTCCGGACAGAACTGCACGCTGGAGGCAATATCCAGTGCCTGCTGGAGATAAGCCGCCGCCTCATCGGAGTTGCCCAACAAGGCGGCGGCTCCGCCAAGCTGACGTGCGACACAAGTAAACGCGAGGTCTGCGGTTGCCAGGTCCGCGCTGTTGGCAAGCCTGAACGATACAACCGAAGCCACAGCCCTATCTTCCAAGAGCGTCGCTGTTTCCAGAAGTCGAACAGCCACGCGGGTGTCAGGTCTCCCTCGGCGTCGCTCGCCTCATCAGACAACAGTCGATCAAGGGCAGTCTGGGCTTCTCAGGTAACGCGCCATTTTGAGTCCCCAGACGAAGAATCTGATCGTTGGCGAACAACGGTTGGTGTATACGCGACCAGATCCTTAGCTCCCCTCAGTATAGCGATCAGGAATTAGCGCCGGTAGGCGGTCGCGAGTAACCCATGTAAAATGGCCCCAATTCCGACAGGAGGACAAGGCGATGGCAATTCCCACTGAGACACAGGTACTGGAATGGTTCGAGTCCCTGAGCAACTGGGGACGGTGGGGTGGCGACGACCAGTTGGGCTGTCTGAACCTGATAACGCCAGAGAAGCGAAAACGGGCCGCAGCGCTGGTTCAGGAGGGCGTCCCCGTAAGCTGCGCTCGTCCCATCACCACCGAGATGGCCCCTGACATCAGCTTCCAGGTGCAAAGGTACATGGTGGACAGCGGCGAAGGCCGAGACACCGACACGCCAGAGCGCAAGGTGACCCGACGGGGCGCCGCAGAGTTCGTGGGCATGGTGTTCCACGGCCAGACCATCACGCATATCGACGCCCTGTCCCACTACTCCTGGGACGGCACGCTCTACAACGGCAAGCCCGCCAGCATGATAACGTCCCGCGAGGGCGCACAGACCCACTCTATCGAGCCTGCATCCGATGGAATCGTCAGTCGCGGCGTGCTGCTGGACATTGCCCGCGTTCGGGGCGTCCCGTGGCTGGCCGCCGATGACCCAGTGATGCCCGAAGACCTGGAGGAGGCCGAGCGTTTACAGGGAGTCCGCGTCGAGGAGGGTGACATCCTGCTGGTCCGCACAGGCAACTACCGCCGACGACTGGAGCAAGGGGGACTGCCCGCGAGCGAACCCAGCACCGCATGTCAGGTGGCCTGCGCTCCGTGGTTCCGAGAGCGGGGCGTCGCCATGTTCGGCACCGACACCTCCAACGACATCCGACCCTCCCAGTATCCCAACATCGGATCGCCTCTGCATACCATGTGCCTGGTGACGATGGGCCTGTGGCTGATCGACAACGCCAACCTCGAAGAGATCACTCAGGCGTGCGCCGAGCGGAACCGATACGAGTTCATGCTGACGCTGGGGCCACTGAGACTCCAAAATATCACAGGAAGCCCTGTGAACCCTGTCGCGTTGTTCTAACGATGCCCAACAAAATCATCGACGTGATACTGAGCGGAGCGAAGTATCTGGTCGATGGCACGACAACCGTGTTCTACTGAGACCGGATTCTTCGACCCCGGTCTCAGGTTGAAATGCTTGTTGGCAATCGTTATTGTCGAGGATAAACCTGCACTAGGCCCAATGGAGGATCAGTGTTTGAGGTTGACTGTCGTATCTCTGAGATCACATCCCAATCAGCGAAGTCACCAAGAGATGTGTTGCCATCGTTCGAGAGAATCAACTCGATGGTAGAGCTTGCCAATAGAGCAATGTGCTCAGGAACAGTGTTGATCTCGGTGTCGACCTGAGGAAGAGTCCGAGCTTCCTCAGACACCATGGCCTGTTGAATCTCATCGGCAGATGCAATGACCGCCGCTGCGACCGTAGTCAATGTAATTACGAACAGAATAATGGCGAGGAACGCCGGGACTACATCACTCACAATTATTCACGTCCGTCACTACATCTCACAAATCAGCTAGCCCCCGCCGCTTCAACCCAACCCTTGTTAGGGAAAGAACCCAGTGTTCTTTGGGCTACATCCGCCCACCACAGTCACAGGTAATATAACCCTGGCGACTGAGCGGTGAAACTCGGCGATCTGATGGTTGGCTTCTGCTTGAAGGTGTGGATGCGAACGGTGTGTGTTCCCGCCTAGCTGAAGTGCGGCATCACCTCATTGACGAACAGCTTCATGTCGTCAAGTTCCTGGAACTGTGGGAAGGTCGCCACGGAGAAGTCGAAACCCATCTCCACAAGCTCCATCAATTGCTCCGTGACGGCCACGGGGTCTCCGGCTATGGGAGGTTGATCGCTGGTCATCTTGTCTCCGGCCATCTCAAGGGCCTTCGAGTGGGTGCGATGGAGGTAGAATCGCGGGGCCAGGGTCTTGCGGATGCTGTCGTAGTCTCGACCTATCGCTTCGCAGTGGACTTTCAGCGCGTCCAGCTTGCGTTGAAGCTGGTCAACAGGACGCATCACGTCGTTCCACCAGTCGGCGTGCTCGGCGACGACGCGCAGAGTTCGGCGCTCGCCTCCCCCTCCCAGCATCAGGATGGGGAGGGGGTTGGGAAGAGGCTCACAATGGACGTTATCGACATGGTAGTATTCGCCGCTGAAGTTGGCCGGGCTGTCGGTCCACATTGCCTTCATGACCCGAACACCCTCGTCCAGCATCTCGATGCGGGTTCGCGCCGAGGGATAGTCGAATCCGTAGGAGCGGTACTCCGGCTCGTACCAACCCGCTCCGTATCCCAGGATTAGCCGACCGTAAGTTAGGTGTTGGATGCTGGATGCCATCTTCGCCATGAGCGAGGGGCTGCGAAAGGAGTTGCTCATCACCACCGTGCCCAACTGTGGCCCTGGATATCGGGCCGCCATCCAGGTCAGGAGTGTCCAGCACTCCAGACGCCATTCGGTCGTGTAGTTGAGGTGGTCCGACGTCCAAAGCGACTGGAAACTCTGGGATGCCACGTCCAGCGCACGGTGCAGGTCGCCCATATACTCGCGGGGCCTGATGGTCTCGTAGCCGCGCTCTCCCGACGGCGGGTTGTATCCGAATTCCATTAGCGGTTTGCTAGGCATCGTTCTCCCTTTAGGTGGTTAGGTGTGAGGGTTTCAAGTGTCGGGGGAGATGGTATTTCAGCGTCAGATCAAGGTCAATGCGTTCGCCATCCTTATAACCTATAATCGGCTGACCGAAGTAATGGGAACGAGATAAAGGGGAGCGCTTCATGTCCGATCTGAATAACGATGAGATTCGCGCGTTGGCAAAGGCCGTCGGTCTGGAGATTCTGGACTCGGATATTACCGACGTGAACTACAGCCTGAACGCCATTATCGAGGCGATGGACGGTGTTGTTATTGAGGGATTGAACGCCGTGGAGCCTCTGGCCATCATTCTTCAGAACGGGGAGGCGCAGTCATGAGCAACGGGGGGCTTGTTTTTCTGTCAGCCACCGAGTTGGCCTCGAAGATCAGAGACAAAGATGTTTCGCCCGTCGAGGCTGTCGAAGCCTATCTGGAACGCATCGCGCAGATTGACCCCAAGCTGAACGCCTACATCACCGTTCTGGCAGATGAGGCATTGGCCGAGGCTCGACAGTCCGAGTCTGACATCGCCTCTGGGAAGAACAACGGGCCGCTCCACGGAGTCCCTGTGGGCATCAAAGACCAGATTCACACCAAAGGAATCCGCACCTCCGATGCCTCCAAGATTCGAGCCGACTTCGTGCCCGACACGGACGCGGCAGTGGTCGACGGTCTCAAGAGATCGGGCGCTATTATCCTCGGCAAGCTGAACATGACCGAATTCGCTATGGGCGACCCAATAACCTCGGCCTTCGGCGTCACCCGCAACCCGTGGGACCTGGAGCGCAACCCCGGAACCTCCAGCGCCGGCTCTGGAGCGGCTACGGCGTCGTTCATGTGCGCCACATCTCTCGGCGAGGACACCGGAGGCTCGGTGCGCGGCCCGGCGGCCAACTGCGGACTGGTGGGCATCCGGCCATCGTGGGGTCGAGTGAGCAGATTCGGCGTGGACGGCGCGTCGTGGTCTCTGGACACCATAGGCCCCATATCTCGCACCGTGGAAGACTGCGCCGTCACCCTGGGGGCTATAGCAGGACGCGATCCACGAGACCCGTGGACGTGGGACGTGCCTGTCCCGGATTACCGCGCCGCCCTCACCGGAGACGTGTCTGCATTGAAAATCGGGCTGGTCAAGGAGTTCCTCGACCCGGACGTTCTGGGAGTCACCGAGCCTGTGCGCCAGGGAGTTCTGGACGCAGCCCAACTACTGGCGGGTTTGGGCGCTGAGGTGGAAGAGGTCTCCCTTCCCCTAGCTCCGATATCCGGTATCGCCAGCCGAATCATAAGCTCGGTGGAGCGCACCAGCCTGCGTCCTGAATGGCTTCGTGAACGGCCCCAGGACTTCCATCACAACACCCGCATCGCCTTCACAGCGGGCGAGCTTATACCTTCCCAGATCTACTACAAGGCCCAGAAGTTGAGGGCGTTAGTTCGCAAGCAGACACTGGACGCGCTGGAGCGATACGACGTGCTTGCCATGCCCATCGACTCGGAGCCTGCGACAATCATGGACATGCGCCCCGGAGTCCGAAGCAAAGAAGCGGCGATTCAAGCTTTGAGACGGGGTTCGTATCGCGGACTATTCAGCATGGTCAGCGGCCCTGCGCTCTCGGTGTGCTGCGGTTTCACATCTGACGGCGAGGGCAAATTGCCTTTGGCCCTCCAGCTTGCTGGCCACCCCTTCGACGAGGCCACGGTTCTGAACGTCGCCCACGCCTACCAGCAGAACACGGCATGGCATCTGGAGCGCCCGCCGATCTAATCCTTCAACCCTCCACGGTAGCGCTGTACCAAAGGACAGGTCACAAGCCTGTCCTTTTTCTTTGGGGCGAAACTGTCCTGTTGCCTGACCTGGCAGACTGTTTTTCGCCATATGTAGGCACTCAGGAGTCACCCAACATCTGGATGGTCCCGACGTAACTCGTGACAGCTCTGTCCGAATAAAGATTGACTTTCCATTGGTTGCGACCGAATGAATTCTTTGGGCGCTATAGTTGCTGAACTCTGTTGCATCTTGTCTGTAAACGTCCGATAGCGCCCATTCTCCAGTCCCATCCTGACGTTCATATATGCGTACGCCCCCAAGACTCGGCGCCACTATGACGCCATCACTGGTGTCTAGTCCTCCAAGCGAATCAAGAAAACGCGCTGGAAGAGCGGCGGGATATCCCGAGCCTGATTCCAGGGGCGACTGCTAACAAATGATGAATCAACAACCGACACCTCAGCGGATAATAGCCATGCGCCTGTGCTCAAATCTGTTTCATACGCATATATCTCTCCTCTGATTGCCTTGACTACGATTAACTCCTCACCAACTGCGGTGTCCAACCCGAACCCGGACGCGATAACTGAAGCGGGCGATTCTAGGGTGGCGCTTGATGTCCATTCCTCTTTGTCCTGGTCCTTCTCGAACACTTAGGCGATGCCGTTGAAATTATTCGGGAAAGTAGAGCTGACGACG
>Ga0207966_1001089_pt1 | contig 15002 bp, 14 predicted proteins | sample Knorr_S23_td_NAD_FD_185611 | JGI IMG/M metagenome (GOLD analysis project Ga0207966, IMG submission 185611) | Marine microbial communities from Southern Atlantic Ocean transect - Knorr_S23_td_NADW_ad_2500m_LV_B (SPAdes) (version 2) | ecosystem: Environmental > Aquatic > Marine > Oceanic | place... | reverse complement strand
TTATGATTCCGCTGCTCTAAACCACTGAGCTACCTCGCCTCATGGTTAGAATGTATAAAAAAATATACGATTTCAAGTAAATTAATTTTTTACACCGCAGAAAATATTAATCCATTTAATTTATCAATTATTTTTATTTGGCATGCAAGTCTTGAATTATTTTTTAAATTTTTTGATAATGCTAAAATTGCTTTTTCTTCTTTAGTTTTTTTTTTAAGTTTATTTAAATGATTAGATAAAATGTATACATGGCATGTTGAGCATAGCATCTCGCCTCCACAAGATCCTTCTAAATTTATATTATTATTTTTTGATACTTCTAATAAACTTAAACCTTTATTTGCATTGATTAACTTTTGGTTTCCTTTTTTATCTATATGTTTTATTTTTATCATTAAAATTTTATTTTATTGATTTAAATTGGTTAAAATTTTTGATATTTTTAAGGCACAATATTTAATTTCTTTTTCTGTATTTTTTTTTCCAATGCCTATTCTCAAAGTAGAACTAGCTTTATTTTTATCTAATCCAATTTCTTTTAACACATAAGAAGGTTCGCCTGACCCAGAACCGCATGCTGAACCAGAAGACAAAGATATATCATTAAGTTTTGAAAATAAAAATTCATTTTTAATGCCTGTAAATGTTATATTTATATTATGGTCCACGGTATTTCTTCCATTTAAGAAATAATTTATTTTTTCTCTTTCTAAAATTTTCAGAAATATATTTCTTAAATTTCTTATTTCTTTTGTCGTTTTTAATCTTTCATTTTCTATCAATTTAACTGCGTGTCCTAATCCAACACATAATGCAGTAGGTAAAGTTCCAGATCTTAAACCATTTTCTTGGCCTCCTCCAGAAAAAAGTGGTGTTAATTTAACATCTTTTCTTTTTTTTATAAATAAACATCCAACACCTTGTGGTCCATGGATTTTGTGAGAAGAAAAACTTGCAAAATCTAAATTTAAATAATTAACATCAAAGCTTACTTTCCCTAGTGATTGAGAAGCATCTGTGTGAAAAAAAATTCTTCTTTTTTTACAAATTTCACCAATCTTTTTTATTGGATGAATAGTCCCGATTTCATTATTAACATGCATTATTGAAACTAAAAAAGTTTTACTATTAATTTTTTTCTTTAAATCATTTACATTCAACTCGCCAAATTTATTAACTTTGAGGTAAGTTATTTTATAACCTATTGATTCTAAAAAATTACAAGATTCCAAAATACATTTATGTTCTGTAACGCATGTTATAATATGATTTTTTTTTTTTTGACTAAATGCTAAACCTTTTAAAACCAAATTATTTGATTCAGTTGCTCCGGATGTAAAAAAAATTTCTTCTTTATTAGCATTAATAGCTTTTGCTATTTTTAATCTAGATAAATCAATAAATTTATTTAATATCCACCCATGAGAATGAGAATCTGAATGTGGATTACCAAAAATATTTGTTAAAAATGGGATCATCTCCTTATAAACTCTTTCATCAATTTGTGTTGAGGCATGATTATCCAAATAAATATTTTTATTTTTCATAAATATTTATATTCCGGAACCATCACCAGCTGGATTATCAATAACCCGTGCTGGAATACCAATAACTGTACTATTTGATGGCACGTTTCTTGTCACTACTGAATTTGCTCCAATTTTTGAGTTTTTACCTACTGAGATAGGCCCTAAGACTTTTGCCCCAGCTCCAATTATAACATTATCATTAATAGTAGGATGTCTTTTCTTTTTTTCCCATTTTGTGCCACCTAAGGTCACCCCTTGATATATACTAACATTATCTCCAATAATAGTTGTCTCTCCTATAACAACACCCATTCCGTGATCAATAAAAATATTTTTACCAATTTTAACCGCTGGATGAATTTCAATTCCGGTTAAAAATCTTGAAATATGCGATATCATTCTTGCTATTAATTTTAAATTTAATTTCCAAAAAAAATTTGATATTTTATGAAAAAAAGTTGCATGCAGACCTGGATAGCATGTTAATATTTCTAAATAAGATCTCGATGCAGGGTCTTTTTTTTTATAAATATATAAAAATTCTTTAAATTTTTTTAAAAACATCAATTTAAAATTAATAATTTGATAATATATTTATTTAATTGTTTTTATGGAAAAATTCTACTTAATTTATAAATTTAATAGAAATATATTTTTATTTATTAATTGCTTTTAATAATCATTTAATTATAAATCTAATATTTAGAATATGGAAGAAGTATTAATAAATGGACCGGAAGGAAAATTACATGGATTTTACAGACATTCTAAAAATCCAAAAAACATTAGTTTAGTTTTACATCCAAGAAACTGTACTGAAAATTCACTTGATAACAACATTGTTTCTACTTTATTCGAAGTTTTTTCGAACAATAATTTCTCAACCTTAAAAATCAACTTTCGAGGTGTACAAAAATCTGATGGAGAAATAGAAGAAGATGGCTTAGGTGAATTAAGTGATGCAGCAACAGCGCTTGACTGGTTACAAGGACAAAACCAAGATACAAACAGTTGTTTGATAGGAGGAATAGATTTTGGTGCTTGGATCGGTTCACAATTATTAATGAGGAGACCTGAAATAATTGGGTTTATTAATGTTGCTACTCCAATCAAAGACTTTGATTTTTCTTTTTTATCACCTTGTCCTGCTTCTGGATTAATTATTCACCCTAATAAACAAATTGATATTGAACAAAAAAGTATTTATTCATTAGTAAGAAAACTTGCAAGTCAAAAAAAGGTAAAAATTGTGTATAAAAAAATTAATTCAGATATTAATTTTAAAAATAAAGAAAATGAAATAAAGAAATACTCAGAAGAATTTATTTCAGATATTCTTTTAGATTTAAATAAAGTTAAAAATTTGACCACCGGTTAATGGTTTTTTTATACCTGTTGTTTTAGGAAATGTAATTGGTAAATTCAGTAATTTTCTAACAGATAAATACGCAAAAGCATAAGATTCGATAGAATCTCCATTCCAATTATAATTTTCAGTTAATACAATTTTAGATTTTTTAATTTTTTTATTAATTAATTCAACTAAAAATTTATTAAGCCTTCCTCCACCAGATAAGATACATAAGTCTGGATTTTTAGGAAAATAATCAAAGCTTTTTAATAATATATCTGCTACTAAATAACTTAATGTTGCAGCACCGTCCTCAATTTTTAATTTTTTTAACAATGATAGAGAGAAATAACTCCTATCTAATGATTTAGGAGGTGGTTTAGAAAAAAAAGGTTTTTTTAAAAAATTTTGAATTATTTTTTTTTTAACATTACCGTTTCTTGCTAACAAACCAAAATTATCAAATTTTTTATTTGAATTTTTGGAAACCCAATCATCAATTAAAGAACAGCAAGGACCTGCGTCGAATGCTAACATGTTATTTAAACTGCTTTTAGATTCATGATTAAAATATGTAATATTAGAAATACCACCTAAATTTATAAAGCAAATTTTTTTTTTTATTTTTTTTGTTAAATAGTAATGAAATATAGGAGTTAGAGGAGCACCTTGGCCACCTTTTTTGATGTCATTTTCTCTAAAATTGCCAACAACCTTTATATTCAATAAATTTGCTAAATTTTGAGAATTTCCTATTTGCCAACTATAACCACTAGCAGGATTATGAGAGATAGTTTGTCCATGAAAACCTATAACATGAATTTTTTTTTTATTAATTTTATTTTTTTTTAGAAATTTATTTATTGCAACAAAATTAAACTGAGTAAATTCATTTTCTATTTCAATAATTCTTTTTTGTTTTTTTGATTTATTAATATTTAATTTTTTTTTAAAAATACTTTTGATTTTTCTAATAAAAGATTTAGAAAAAGGATAATATCCTGAAGGACCTAACTTTATTTTGGATTCACCATTAGTTACAAGCATCCCAACATCAATACCATCTGCTGAAGTACCGCTCATTAATCCTAGCGCAATATAGTTTTTTGAATTTAACATTAACAAATCATTAAATTATAATTAATAAGTTACTAATAAAGATCGAGTATTATAATGTTAATAAAAAAATATTAGAAAGTTATAAAAAAATGTTCAAGCCAAAATCTAACCTTGTTCATGAATTACAATCAAGGGGTTATATCCATCAATGTACAAATATTGAAGAATTGGATAAATTAGCTGCTAAAAAAAAAATAGTTACATATATTGGATTTGATTGTACTGCTGAAAGTTTACATATTGGAAGTCTAATCCAATTAATGCTTATAAGAATTTTGCAAAAAACTGGCCATCAAGTAATTGTTTTACTAGGTGATGGCACATCAAAAATAGGTGATCCATCTGGCAAAGACAAATCAAGACAGTTATTGGATGAAAAAGAAATTAAAAATAATTCACAAAATATAAAAAAAAATATAGAAAAATTTACGATTAAAAATAAAAATGTTAAAAAAATAAAATTTTTATACAATTCACTTTGGCTAGGCAATATTAATTACATAAATTTCTTAAGAACATATGGTAAAAACGTATCAGTAAATAAAATGTTATCAATGGATAGTGTAAGTGAAAGATTAAAAAGAGAACAGCCATTATCTTTCTTAGAATTTAATTATATGATTATTCAAGCTTATGATTTTGTTCAATTAAATAATCGAGAAAATTGTGAAGTTCAATTTGGTGGGTCTGATCAATGGGGCAATATTACAGTTGGTGTAGACTTAATAAGAAAGATAAACAAAAAAGAAGTTTTTGGTTTGACTACCCCATTAATTACTACTGCATCAGGTGATAAAATGGGTAAAACTAATAAGGGAGCAGTATGGTTAAGCGAAAAACTACTTTCATCTAACGGGTTTTGGCAATTTTGGAGAAATATAGATGATAAAGATGTAATTAGATTTTTAAAACTATTTACGGATTTAAAAATTGAAGATATTAATAATTTAAAAAATAAATCAAGCAATGAAATAAATAATAATAAGAAAATTTTAGCTGATGAAACAACTAATTTATGTCATGGAAAGAACTTAGTTGATAGTTTTATCATAAAAAAAAATGATATTATTAAAGGTTTAGAAGCATTTAAAATTCTAACCCTCAACAAAAAAATCATTCAAAGTAACAGTGAATCAAGAAGATTAATTAGAGGAGGAGCTGTAAAATTTAATGGAAAATTAATAACTAATGAGCTTAAAATTTTTTTTGAAAAAGATATTCAAAATAATAAAATAGAAATTTCAATTGGTAAAAAAAATCATTTTACAATTAAAGTAGTTTAGTCTTTTTTTTCTTTTTTCTCTGTTTTAAAAACACTAAAAAATTTTTGTATAAACCCTGGGGTTATTGTTTTAATTGGATTTACTTTAACTTCTGGTTCGTCTAAATTTCCAGTAATAGTATATATAAATGACCAAATGCCTTTTCTTTCATTAGTTAATATTCTCCCTAATACTGGTATTGAGCCAATAATTTTATTAAGAGTTATCATTGGTATAATTGCGCCTTCTAAATCTATTTCGTCCTTTCTTAAATAAATTTTACCTTGATTTGAAAAACCAATATCAGGTCCGTAAGCTTCGTATTTATTTAAATTTAATATGCCATCTTCTAAAATAAATTCAGATTTTAGTTTATTAATTAAAATTCCTTCGCCTGATAATGCTGAAACAATTCCTATTGAAGTCAAATTTAATATTTTAGCAAGAGTAGGAGCCTTTATTAATCTCATATCTCTTATAGTAACACTGGCATTTAGTGGGTGAGTTTCCTTTGTGTCGTCATAACTTCCATGCAATACCAATTCCCCCTCTTTTCCACTTTTATTTATATTAAATGTTCTTAAAAATAATCCTGCATCGTCCGAATTAATTATTAAATCTCTTGAATTTTGTTTAGATTCAACTCTTAAAGTAAATATTTTATCATTATTTAATTTGGAATATAATTCGACTTCTTTAAACAATTTATTTTCATATTTTAATTTAGCATTAATATCATAAATACTTTTTTCTTTAGCAACTAATATCTCTTTTGCATTTAAATTTATAACCACAGGCTGCAATTGTACCAAAAAACTATCTTCTTTTTGTTTTTCAAAAAAAGTTTCCTTTAAATTTTTTGAAAAATCAAAATAATCTCCATTCAAATCCAAAGTATTTAAATTTTTGTTTCTTACAACTTTAACATTTATTTTTTTTTTATTTTTTTCCAAATTAAGTTCCAAGCTCTTATAAGGTTTAAACTCCTTTGATAGTTTAATTAATCCGTTCATTTGACTGTCTTCATCTTTAAAATTTATGATTTTAATTTCATTTAATTTACCTTTAGAAAAATTAAAATCTATATCTGCTACTGCATCTATGCCTTTTTCTTTTATTATGCCTAAAGCAGGAAAACTTAATTCCGTCTCTTTTAAATTATTAGATGTTTTTATTTTTTTTTTATTATTTTGAAAAATTAAATATGTTGCATTTAATTCTATAGGTCCTTTGATATAAGGCTCCCCTAACTTACTTTCAGAAGAAGAGACCTTTAAATTAGTTAATTTTTCTATATCATTTTCATCAATCTTTCCCGATAAATTATATTTGCTTAAATATTTACTTTTGTCCTTATAGTTTTTTTTTCCTTTTAATAAAAAATCTACTCCTCCCAAAGTCACATTTCCTTCAATATTAAATTCATCTTGATTAACTTGAAATTTCATATTTTTTGAATCTAAATCTAAACCTTGAAAAATTTTTTTTCGTGCAAGTTTTGTTAAGGTTCCATTTGCCTGAGATTCAGTTAAATTAAATTGTAGAGATCCTTCATATAAGTCCTCTTCTATACTTATAGAAAAATTATCAATAATTAAATTTTTAACATTTGTTTCTAAATTTCCTTCTAATTGGATAGAATTAACTTTTAATGATTTTTTAAAAACTGATGGTAAATCTATTTCTCCTTCAAACATTTCTATTTTATTAGAAACTAGTTTTCTCTCAGTAAGCAAAGGTAAAAAATTTATGTGGACTTTTAAATTTTTAAAATCTGAAATTAATTTTTTTTGATTAGAAAAAATTTTAAAATTTTTTCCGTCAATTATAATTCTCATTTCATCTTTATTAAATTTTATTTTTGGATCTTTAATAGAGGTGTAAAATTCTTCTGATTTAAATCTATCGTTTATAAATTTTTCCAGATATTCACTCGAGAATCCTCCTTTATTTACAATCCATGCTAAATAAACTAAAGCTGATATTAACAATAAAGTTATTAATGAAATAAATGTTTTAAATATTTCTTTCATATTCTTTTTTTTTTTTTAATTTTTCTTAAATAAAGCAGCTTCTAAAAAAATATCAATATTTCCATCTAAAACAGAATTGCAATTTGATATTTCTGTATTATTTCTAAGATCTTTAACCATTTTATATGGATGCATAACATAAGATCTGATTTGTCTTCCCCAACCTATCTCTAACTTACTTTGATTTTTTGATTGTTGTTCAGATTCTTTTTTTTGTAATTCCATTTCATAAATCCTTGCTTTTAACATTGATAGAGCAGTAGCTTTGTTTCTATGTTGAGATCTATTATTTTGACATTGAACTACAATTTTAGTAGGTAAGTGTGTAATTCTAACAGCGCTATCAGTTTTATTAACATGTTGCCCGCCTGCTCCTGATGCTCTATATGTATCAATTCTTAAATCTTTCTCATTTAAATTGACCTCAATTTTTTCATCAATTACAGGATAAATCCACACTGATGCAAAACTAGTATGTCTTCGTGAATTAGAGTCAAAAGGCGATATTCTAACTAAACGATGAATTCCAGATTCTTTTTTTAACCAACCATAAGCATAATCTCCATCTATTTTTAGAGTTAAGGATTTTATTCCGGCTTCTTCCCCAGAATTTTCTTCTAAAATTTCAAAATTGAATTTTTTTTTTTCACACCACCTAGTATACATTCGTACTATCATTTCTGCCCAATCTTGTGCCTCAACACCACCAGCGCCTGAATGTACTTCGAGAAAACAACTATTAGGGTCAGCTTCACCTGATAAAAAATTTTCAAATTCTTTTTTCCTAACTTTTTCAATTAATTCTTTAGTATTTTTATTTATTTCTGAAATTAATTTTTCATCATCATCATTAGTAATTTTAATTAATTCATTTAATTCATCGTATTCTTTTTCTAAACTTAAAAATGAATTCATTCTATTTTCTAAAATATTCTTTTCTTTGATTATTGATTGAGCCTTCTCTTGATCACTCCAAAAGTTTTCTTTTTGAATGATATCATAAAAAAACTTAATTTTTTTTGAAATATTATCTAAATCAAAGACCCCCCCTAAGTATTTTTAGTGAAGCCTTTATTTTTAACAAACAATCAAGAATATCTTTTTTCATTAATATAATCCGCCAAGACCTTGTATATCATTTTTTAATCTACCAGAGGTCTTTTCATTTATATAATCTTTTATTTGAGAATTTGAATTAAATGCTTCTAAAATTACTTCTTTATCATTTTTTTTTGCCAAATCTCCAGTTTTTAAATTTATTTTAACCAATTTAACTTTTGATGGAATTCTAAAAGGCGTACCTCTTTCATTTTCTAAAGCCAAATACATAAAATCTCTAAAAATCGGTGATGCAACACTTGCTCCAGTTTCTCTAGGACCTAATGATTTTGGAGTGTCAAAACCAACATAAACACCAGCAACTAAATCAGGTGAAAATCCAATAAACCATGCATCATTACTATCATTTGTAGTTCCAGTTTTACCTGCAAGAGGTTTTTTGATAACAGAAACTTTTTTACCAGTACCTCTTAAAATAGCTCCTTCTAACATAGAAACGATTTGATAAGCATTTACGGGATCAATAATTTGTTCCTGACTATTAACAATTTTTGGTTCTAAAGTAGAATTTGGTTCTTCCATTCTGCAATTTACGCATAACCTATTATCATGTTTTTCAAGGGTTTCGCCATTTCTATTTTGTACTCTATCAATTAAAGATGGGGATATTTTTTTGCCTCCATTAACTAATGTTGCATATGCTACAGTCAATCTTTCAAGAGTTGTTTCTCCTGCTCCTAAAGCCATCGACAATACTGGATCAATATCATCACTTATATTAAGTTTTTTTGCTTTATCAACAATTGATTCAATCCCAATCATTTGCGCTAAACGTATAGTCATTAAATTTCTAGATTTTTCTAAACCTAATCTCATTGTGCTCAATCCATAAAACTTGTTTGTATAATTTGTAGGACTCCATTTTCCTAAGTCAGCACCTTGATCAATTACAAAAGGAGCATCTAAAATTTTTGTATTAGGGGCTAAGCCTTTTTCAAGAGCTGTTAAATATACAAATGGTTTAAATGCAGAGCCGGGCTGTCTAAATGCTTGCGTTGCTCTATTAAATTCACTTCTGCTAAAACTGATACCCCCAGAAATTGCAAAAATCCTTCCAGTATGAGGGTCTAAGGCTATTAAAGCACCATTAACATCTGGAAATTGCCTAAGATTGTAAAGAGTCAACTGACCATATTCAATAAAATCTTCTTTCTCATTTTTGTCTTCAACATAAATTATATCGCCAGTAACTAAAACGTCTTTTGGATGCTTGATTGGCGGACCTAAATATTGATTTCTTCTCCATTGCCTTGCCCATTTTAAATCTTTTAAATTAATTCTTCCGTAGCTATCATTATTAAAAAAAATATTAACTCCTAAATCATCAACATATATAACAATTGCGACTTTCCAATTTGGAAATGCTTCAGGAATAGAAATATTTGCTATATCTCTATTTAAATTTGTATCTTTAATATTTACATTTGCTAATGGCCCTCTCCAACCATGTCTTCTATCATAATTAATTAACCCAGATTTTAATGTTTTATCGGCTATTTTTTGTAAAACAGGATCCAATGATGTTTTTACAGTAAGCCCACCTTTATACAATTTATCTTCACCATATTTTTCTATTAATTTCTTCCTAACATCTTCCAAAAAATATTGAGCTTCAACGGGTATCAGTTCCTGTCTATTTACGGTTATTAAATCAGAACTTTTTGCTTTTAAAGCTTGTTCATCTGTAATAATTTTTTCTTGAAGTAATCTTTTTATTACCCAATTTCTCCTAGCAATTGCAGCTTTTTTTTTTCTAACTGGATGGTAATTATTAGGAGCTTTGGGTAAAGCAGCAAGAAAAGCAGCCTCTGAAATTGTTAATTCATTTAAAGACTTATTAAAATAATTTAAACTTGCTGCTGCAATTCCATAAGATCTGAATCCAAGATAGATTTGATTTAAATAATGTTCAAGTATTTTATCTTTATCTAAAATCTGCTCTATTCTCATTGCTAATAAAATTTCTTTGATTTTTCTTTTATACGATACTTCACGTGATAAAAAAAAGTTCTTTGCAACTTGTTGGGTAATAGTAGATGCTCCTTCTGGTCTTCCTCCAATATTATTAATATTTCTTTTTGCAGCTCTAATGATACTTGTAAAATCAATACCAATATGATTATAAAAATTTTTATCTTCAGCTACTAAAAAGGAATTTATTATAATTTTAGGTACAGATTCTAATGGAACAAATGATCTTTGTTCTGCAGCATATTCTGATATTAACCTTCCATTTGAAGCGTAAACTCTCGTAACCATTGGAGGTTCGTATTTAATTAATTGTTCATGGTCAGGCAAATCCAAAACAAAATGCCATATTATAAACAATAAAAAAATAAATAGAGCAGATAATGAAATGAATACAGATGTAAATATCGTTATCAGTTTTTTAATAGGTTCAGTAGTTTTCATTAATTTTTATATTTAAAAAAATTTATTAATTTTTTTTTCTTTTATTTTTGTTAAAGTGTTATTATATCATTTTATATATGTGTTAATTTAAAAACGAACTTAAACATAATTTATTCATGCAAAGGTTACATTTAACATATTTTAAATTATTAATAAAAAAAAAATCAAATTTATTTTTAAATAATTTGATTCAAATTTTAATATTTCAAAGAATTTTTTATAGGATTTTATTACAATGGACAAAAGAATTATTGTTGATTCTTCGTTTACCGAAGAAACTAGAGTTGTATTTATTAACGGATCAGAAATCGAACATTTTGAAGTTGATACATCTTCAAACAAGAAACAGTTAAAAGGAAATGTATATTTAGCAAAAGTTAGTAGAGTTGAGCCTTCTCTCCAAGCAGCATTTGTAAATTACGGCGGAAATAAGCAAGGATTTCTTCCCTTTAGTGAAATTAATGATGATTATTTTAAAATACCTAAAGCAGATAAAAAAAATAAAAAAAATGATGATGATTTTATTGTAAAAGATTTCTATAAAGATAATTACGAAAATAGAACAAAAAAATCTCCAAGAATTCCAAATTTTAAAAAATATAAAATTCAAGAAGTAATAAAAAAAAATCAAATAATGTTAGTTCAAATAGTGAAAGATGAAAGAGGTAGTAAAGGAGCTGCGTTAACTACTTTTATAAGTATTGCTGGTAAATATTGTGTTTTAATGCCCAATAAGCCATTAGGTGTAAAAATTTCAAAAAAAATAAGTGATTTTAATGAAAGAAAAAAACTAACACAAATTGCTAATAAATGTAAATTAACAAAAAAAATGGGCTTAATTGTTCGAACAGCTAGTAGAGATTGTAATGAAAATATTTTAAAAAAAGACTTTGATTATGTTCTAGGAATTTGGAGATCAATAAAAGAAAAAACTATAAATTCCCTAGCTCCAACAATTATAAATGAAGATTCTAACATTGTTAATAAATTTATAAGAGATAGTTTTATCGAGGAATATAAAGAAATTCTTATTGAGGGACAAGAAACATATGAACAAGCAAAAAAATATATGAAAACTTTGTTGCCTGAGCAAGAAAAAAAAATAAAAGAGTATAAAAATACAAAATTACCAATTATGGAATATTATGATTTAGAAAATAAGATAAATTCAATTTATGATACAAAAGTTAGATTAAAATCTGGTGGATATATAATAATTAATTCTACTGAGGCTTTAACGGCAATTGATATAAATTCTGGTCAATCAACAACAGAGAGAAGTGTTGAGCAAACAGCTGTAAAAACAAATATAGAAGCAGTAGATGAAATTTGTAAACAAATAAGAATAAGAAATATTGCAGGTTTAATTGTTGTTGATTTTATAGATATGGAATATATAAGAAATAAAATTATTGTTGAAAGAAGATTAAAAGAAACACTTAGATATGATAGAGCGAAATGTCAAATATCAAGAATAAGTAAATTTGGTTTAATAGAGTTATCTAGACAAAGAATAGGACCTAGTTTAGAAGAAACAACTATGGAGGAAGTAATAATTTCTGGTATTAGATGTACTATAAGATCAACCACATCATCTGTTGCTAAAATATTAAGAAAATTAAAATATTTAAAGTTTGAAAAAAAAATAAAAGAACTAACTATTCATCTTTATGAAACGTTGTATGAATATATAATTAATAATAATCAAAATTTGATTAAAGATTTTGAAGAAAAATTAAAAACAAAAATAGTTTTAATTAAAGATAATAATATTGCGCCTCCTTTTTTTATTTTAAAAACAAATGAACCTAATAAAAATAAATCTTCAGTTATATATGATGATGTTCCAAAATTATTAAGTGAAGAAGAAGTTAATGAAAATAAAAAAAATAAAAAGATAGAAAAAAAAGCAATTATAAAAAATAAAAAAAAAGTAGAAACAAAAAAAAAAATAGTGAAAAAAAAAGAATCGATTGATGAAGTTAGTACTTTAGTTAAATAAAAAAAATTAAATTTTCATTTTTTTTCTAATTTTAGTTGCAGATATCCCTTCTATTTCTTTAGGTAATTCAATTTGCTCTACTTTCCAACCTACACCTCTGCCATAACAAACATTTGTAATATTTGGAACTTTAATAACTTCAAATTTTCCTTCATATTCTTTTAGATTGTTTTCAATATTTTTTTTAACAGTATTAAAATCAAATGGATTAGAATCATCTGTACCACTTGTATCTCTTATCATTATGATAACCTGCCCGGTTCTTTTAAGTATCTCCTTAAATAACGCTTTATGTCCATCATGAAAAGGTTGGTATCTTCCTAACATAGATGCCGTAGGTTTTTTCCAGTTAATAGTCATTATTAATCATCCTTTCTTTTATATAATTAGACCAATATTTAGCATTTTTTGTTTTAATCCTAAAATGAAATTTTTTAGGTTTTTGGAAAATTTTATTTGTATTTTCAAATCTACCTTTTTTTTCTGTATCCATCCAAATAATTATATCAGGTTTTAGTATTTTTCTTGTTTCATCTAAAGGACAAACAAAATCAGCAAGAGGACTAATTTTTTCTAAATAAATATAGTCAGAAAATCTTTTCATTCTATCTGCTTGTCTTATTCGTCCTTCTTTAGAAAAATCCCAGTCATTAAAATGTTTTCTTATTTCATCTGCATTAAGATGAATAATTGGTATTATTTTTTTTAATTCAGTCGACAAACGTGTTTTTCCTGAACCTGGCAAGCCCATAACTAATATTTTTTTAGGTAAAAAGTTTATTTCTTTATTTTTGAATAAAACCCTTTTTTCAATTTTATTATTTATAAAGCTTTTTTCGTTTTCTAAAATTAGCATATCTTTTCTTTATTATTTTCTTTTGTTTTTGTTAAATATATATTTTTTCAAATTTTTCAATTTTTTAGATCCATTTGTGCGTTTTCCCCACAAAATATAATTCCATCCTCTTTCATGAAAATAATATAAAAATGTTTTAGTTAATACTTCAAACATAGCTATTATTCCCGCCCAAGAAGATTTTCCTGTTACAAGCCATGCAATAACAAAAGTATCTAAACTTGCAACTATTCTCCAAGTTATAGATTTTATTAATGATCTTTTTCTAGAAACTGTATATAACATACTTTTTTTCATTAAATTGTTGGAAAATATTTTTTATCTTCTTTTTCATTTACATGTATCCCGCATTCACTCTTCAATGAATCAGCCCATCTTCCATCTCTAATTGAATCCTTAGTTTTACTTGTACATGGTTGGCAACCAATTGATTTATAACCTTCTGCAACTATAGGGTGTTCCGGTAAATTATTACTAGTCATATAATTTTTAATTTTATTCAGTGGCCAATCTGATAAAGGATTAATTTTTATTAATCCATTAATCATTTCAATTTTTTTTAATTTTGATCTGTTAGAGTCATGGAACCTTTTCCTACCATTTATCCATGCTTCATAGTTTTTCATTGACACTCTTAAAGGTATAACTTTTCTAATATGACAACACAAATTTGGATTAGTTTTATGTAGTTTCCCATTTGGATCGTATTTTTTTAAATGATCTTGATTTGGTTTAAATATTTTAATATTAGTTAAATTTAATTTTTTCCTTATAGTTTTTAAATATTTCAACGTCTCAGGAAAAAGTTTTTCTGTATTTAAAAAAATAATAGGAATGTTATTACTAATTCGAGATACTAAATGTAAAATTACTGCACTTTCTGCTCCAAATGATGATGTTACTGCTATTTTTTTATAAAAAATATCTTTTATCATAATTCTTAGAAGTTTCTCAGAATCTAAATTAGAATATTTTTTATAAAAATTTTGAAAATCAAAATTATTGTATTTTATCATCTAATACCTCTTTTATTTTTTTAAATTGTGCTTCTGTGCCAATTCTGTTACAAAAATCGCCGAGTGGTTCATTATTTTTTCTTTGTTCCTTAAATAACAAAAATATTTGCTCGATAGCTTTTGTTAAATCTTGGTAAGAAACTTTATCCAAAATCTTTTTATTTAATCTTGTTCCTTCAAAATCACCGCCTGAATATAAAGCATAAAGATTTGGAGCTCTTCCAACAATACCAATATCTCCAGCGTATGGCCTGGCGCAACCATTTGGGCAACCTGTAATTCTAATACTAAATTTTTCATCTT
>Ga0207966_1001084_pt1 | contig 15057 bp, 11 predicted proteins | sample Knorr_S23_td_NAD_FD_185611 | JGI IMG/M metagenome (GOLD analysis project Ga0207966, IMG submission 185611) | Marine microbial communities from Southern Atlantic Ocean transect - Knorr_S23_td_NADW_ad_2500m_LV_B (SPAdes) (version 2) | ecosystem: Environmental > Aquatic > Marine > Oceanic | place... | reverse complement strand
ACCTTTAGGGTGCCTCCTACGTAATCGAAGAGGAAAACGCGCCAGGTGGTCGTGGTGGTATCCTCTATTGGTGGAAATGTGTCGTTCTCCTGGTCATCGGCATACATCTGGGTCGCGAAAAGAAGCTGCTTAATGTTGCTCAGACATTGGATCTGCTTCCCTTTGTCCTTTGCTTTGGCGAGAGCGGGTAGAAGCAGGGAGGCCAAGATAGCTATGATGGCGATCACTACCAATAGCTCGATGAGGGTGAAGGCGTTTGCAATCCTGGTTTCATACGAACTGCGGCGTACGAGCCTGGAGTTAGGACGCCTCTTTTGCCGTTGTTGATTCATAGGGTTACTAACAGACTAATAAGAATTTTCCATTTCAGACTGATCGAGTTATCCAAACTGGGCCAAAGCTTTCGTTAGTCTGGACGGGTTGATTATTTGCTCAATGTTGTAGAGTAAGTCGATGCTGGGACGCAGGGAGGGCGTAGCCCAACCGAAGGCCCTGCATTGGGCTTGTGCCTCTTCTCCAACTTCATGAATTGTGACGGGTAGCCGCTTCGTAGTCGCACACCACGCCAACAGCACAGCTGCGATTGTTGAGAGCAGGGGGTGTTTCATTCTTTTACGGTTTTTAAGTCACATTTCTATTCACATATTACTAGTTGACTCTACCCAGAACCGTCACCAATCACTGTGACTTTCCCTCATTTCATTAAACTTATCAACAGGACACTCGTAAAGGCGGCCAAACCAATTTTGAAAACAACTCATTTGTTTTTTACTCAGTACATCATCCCAAGCGTCCTCTATTTTTTTACTATTTAACCAATCCTCTGAAGCTACGTACATTTCCTCTCGTTTTAGATCCTCCCCGCACCATGAACATCTTGGAATAATTGATGACATCAAAACCTTACTACAATGGGGACACGATTTAGTGGTATTCGTGTTTTTGTTATTCTTAACCTCAAGCTCACTATTATACACAATGCTTACCAGAAGCTCTGCTAGCACATTAAGCTCTTTAGAATCTAAAACACCATCTTGCCAAACTTCTTTCAGGGGCTTAATGAGTAGGTTAGTTGGCCACTTACCTGATTCATCATTACATTCATCCGTTTGCTTGTTAATGAAATTAGACAAATCGTAAACTTCATCTTCGGTTAATTTGCCGTCTTCGATAATCCTTCGACATAAACCGAAAACTTTATTGTCTTTTGTTGTTTTCATTTCCCCTCAGCTTTTTAATTCTTGAGCTGTCTTGCCGCCGTGTTTGCGGAGTAGGTCGGTGGTTTTGTTTCGTTTATTCCCATTTGCCTCATACACAGGGGTTTGGCCATTCAATTTTTTCTCATTCACCCTCGCTCCGTTGGCAATAAGCAGCTCGCAAATCTCAGAAGCTTTTTTTTCATCAAACTGTCGCTCCACCACATGAAGAGGCGTTTCCCCGGATTCGTTTTTCACATCCACATCCGCACCCGCTTTGATGAGGGTTTCTGCTGTTTCCTTGTTACTCGCCCCATATGGGGTATCCAGAATATCATCCCTTGCATTTACATCGGCTCCTTTGTCAATCAGCAGTTTAACCAATTCACGGTGGCTTCCCTTGAAATCCTCATTAACGGCGCAATGCAATGAAGTTAACCCCGGTTCACTCTTTGCATTCACATTTACACCATTATCCAGGTACTGTTTTACAGCCGCGATATTTCCTTTAAGTACAGCACCAAACATTTCCCGCTCAGCCCTGGAAGGGCCACACGCCACCAAAAACACGGTTGCGATTGCTGTGGTTAGGAAGTTTTTCATTGAGGGAAAATTGTCATCCCTTCGAGTTTCGATTTCAAGCCGTTTTAATCATCCCCAAGAAGCTGAACACCATCGGGCTTTTCCGAAAAACCCCACGGGCCTGGATGCATTATGATATGGGTCAGGTGCAATGCCAAAACATTCCCGTTCCCACGCAAAACGGGTTTTGATGAACGGCCATGCGTCCATCTTACCGAGCGAGGAAAAAAACAGGACTTGAAAACCCGAACCGAAGTTGTCACTGTGTGCGGCCCAGCGGGATGCGCGGTTAGCTCAGTTGGTAGAGCACTACCTCGACACGGTAGGGGTCACTGGTTCAAGTCCAGTACTGCGCACCATTCTTTCGTCTTTTTATGCCTTCCCTCTTAAGCTGATTTCTGATGCTGAACCATACAGGTTTCGCGCTTGGCCTGACGGCTTGTCTGGAAGCGGTTTGCGGGTAACACTGGCTGTGGTGATTCCGCTTCGGCTTGCCATTTTGTTTTTGTTGGTCGCGACAACGCATGTTGCGGCGGCACCAGTGGTGAAACGCAAGAACGAGACCTATCAGGTCACCGGCTCCAACTTGCGGGAGTTGAGACAAATGATTGACCGCAACGGCCCGGTCAACAGCGATGACGGCAAACATTATGACGGGCTCACCGAGTGGTCGCTCACATGGGATTTTAATCTCAAACGCCGGGGGAAGGTATGGATCGTTGCCAGCCGGTCCGTCATTTTGGACGTCAAGGTCACGACGCCGCGCTGGACCGATTTCAAGGCCACCCCAGGCCTGCTGCAAACCCAGTGGAGGGCCTATCGCGCCAACCTGTTGCGGCACGAGGAGGGACACGTCAAGATTGCGCTCCGGGCTGCCTATGCGGTTGACAAATACCTTGGCACTTGCGGCGGTTCCTCCTCCCTGGAGAAACTGAAGGGTGACATCCAGAAAAACACCCGGTTGCTGCTCAAGCAATACCGCAAAATTGACCGGGGCTACGACCAGCGCACCCGCCACGGCGCCACCCAGGGCGCCACGTTGGCCAAGGCACGGGAAGCTGACCAACTCACGCCAGCGCTTCCCGGATCACCTGGCCGTGGACGTCGGTGAGTCGGCGCTGGATGCCGTTGTGGTAGTAGGTGAGTTTCTCGTGATCGAGGCCGAGAAGGTGCAGGAGCGTGGCATGAAAATCGTGCGGGGTGATGACATTCTCGCTGGCCCTGAAGCCAAACTCATCGGTGGTGCCGTGGCTCGTGCCGCCTTTCACGCCGGCGCCGGCGAGCCAAGCGGTGAAGCCGTTGGGGTTGTGGTCGCGGCCGTACGTGCCGGCTTGGAACATCGGCATGCGGCCGAACTCGGTGGCGAAGACGACCAGCGTGTCCTCGAGCAGGCCGCGCTGTTTTAAATCGCGCAGCAGCCCGGCGACGGGTTGGTCGAGTATCTCGCCGTGCACGTCGTATTGCTCCTTCAATCTTGAGTGGCCGTCCCAGTTGATGTTGCCGCCAGAGGCGTAGGCGCCGTTGAAAAGTTGCACGAACCGCACACCGCGCTCGACGAGGCGGCGGGCGAGGATGCAGTTATTTGCAAATGCGGCCTTGTTTTTGTTGGCGCTGTCGGCGCCGTAGAGTTTGCGGATGTGCGCGGGCTCGGCTTTCAGGCTGGCCGCCCCGGGCACGGTAAGCTGCATGCGCGCGGCGAGTTCGTAGCTGGAAATGCGCGCGGCGAGGTTGGCGTCATTCGGGAAGTCGGTTTGGTTTTCCTTTTCCAAAACCCGCAAGGCGGCGCGGGCGGCTTCGTCTTTGGCCGCGGAAATTCCCTTTGGCCGTTGCAGGAAACGAATCGGCTTGGTGCTGCTGAACGGCGTGCCCTGAAACGCGGCGGGCAGGAAGCCGTTGGCCCAGTTGTTTGGGCCGCTCTGCGGCATGCCGCGCGGATCCTCGATCGCCACGAACGCGGGCAGGTTTTGGTTTTCGCTGCCGAGCGCGTAGTTCACCCACGCGCCCATGCTGGGAAAGCCGTCGAACGCGAAGCCGGTGTTCATCACGTTTTCCGCCGGGCCGTGCGTGTTGGATTTGTTGGTGAGCGAGTGCAGGAAACAAATTTCGTCGGCCAGCGCGCCGATGTGCGGCACGAGATCGCTCACCATTTTTTCGCACTGGCCGCGTGGCCGGAATGTCCAGAGCGGCTGCGTGAGGTTGCCGTTCGGGCCTTGAAACGAGACGAGCTTTTCATTGCCGGGCAGCGGTTGGCCGTGTCGCCGGATCAGTTCCGGCTTGTAATCGAACGTGTCCACATGGCTCAACGCGCCGGAGCAGAACACCTCAATCACGCGCTTGGCCTTCGGCGCAAAATGTGTGGGCCTCGGTGTGTATGGTTTGGCAGGGTCAATTTTCGGCGACTCGCCGCGCGCCTCCTCCGCCAACATCGCGGCCAGCGCGACACCGGAAAAACCGTGCATCGTGTGGGTCAAGAACTGTCGGCGATTGAGGCTCATTGCAGATAGAGAAAGGCGCTGGAGTTGAACAACACGCGACAGGCCTGCTCGAGGCCGTGTTCCGTGGCGAGTTGCTGCAGGGCCTGCTGCTCGCTTGGCTTGGGCCCGCGGGCGCAGGCCAAGCGGAAGGCGAGGTTGATCTGCGCCGCCGCGCCGTTGCCAGCCTCGCGCCTCACGCGCTCGGCAAAAAACGCCGCCTGTCGATTGGCGAACGGGCTGTTGAGCAGGCTCAGCGACTGGACGGGCGTGATGGAGCGTGTGCGGCGCGGCTTCATTTGGCCGGCGTCGGGGCAGTCGAACGCGCCGAAAATATCCACCGCCTGCATGCGAACCTTGTGCGCGTAAATCATCCGCCGCCAGCCGTTGGCATCGAAGGTTTGCTTGGGAACATAATCGGAGAGGCCGCCGCGCTGGTTGAAAAAGTCAAACCCGCGCCCGCCCATTTTCAGGTTCAACTTGCCGCTGACGCTCAGCATGCCATCGCGAATGGCCTCGGCCTCCAGTCGGCGCGGTGGGAAACGCCAGAGCAGGCGCGCATCGGCATCCACGCGCAATGCTTGTTCGCGTGGATGGCTCGCCTGCCGATAGATGCGCGAGGTGACGATGAGCCGGTGCAGTTTTTTCAGCGACCAGCCTTGCCGGATGAACTCCAGCGCCAGCCAGTCGAGCAACTCGGGGTGCGTGGGCGCAGTACCCATTTTGCCAAAGTCCGACGGCGTGTCCACGAGACCGTTGCCAAAATGGTTTTGCCATACTCGATTGACCAGCACGCGCGCGGTCAGCGGATGGCCTGGCTGCGTGAGGTGCTTGGCCAAGGCTAAGCGGCGCCGTGGCTCGGGTGCACCTGGCGCGATCTCCGCTTGGCCAAGCGCTGCGGGGATGGCCGGTGCCAGCTTGGCCAGGCGCTGCATGGGATCGCCGCGCCGCAGCAGCCATGTGGTGTCGGGGGTCGTGAAGCTCGCGGCATAAATCTGCGGGCCGGCGGCAAGGCGGTTGAGTTCCCCTTCCGTCTTGCGAATCGTGGCAATGAGCGAAACCAACGCCTGCGTTTGCTCCGCGCTGAGGTTTTTGAGTTTCACTTGGCTGGCCGCACGCGTGTCGTCGTTGCGCGGCAAACGATCCTCCGTGTGCGCGACCCTTTGCCACTCGCCATCGGGCCGCTGCACCTCGATGGTGTAATCGGCCGGCACACTGGAGCCGTCGTGCCACGTGATGCGCTTGAGCGTGGCCGGTTCGGCAAAGTCCACCCGCAGCCAAGCCGACCCTCCCTTGGCGGCGACCCACGGGAAGGCTTGGCGGCGATCGACCGAGCCGTCGGTGAGGTTTTCAAAATGCCGCGTTTGGTTGGCCAACGCAAAACTGGAGGCCGAGGGCCTGGCGCCGCCCGAGGCGAGCGCGGCATTGGTGCCGTCCGTTGTCCACGCTTCAAACTCGTACAGCGAGGCCGCGCTGCCGTTGGCGGTGGCGCGTATGTTCATCCGGATGGCGCGCGCGGTGACCGGGGCAAACTCATCGGAATGCACTGAGTCGAGCGGCTTGCGGAGTTCCAACTGCCCACGCTGTGTTTCCAGTTTTGTCTTGAGGTCGGCGAGTTGTTTTTGTTTCGCGGGCACTTGGCTCGTCCACTCGTCGTTTTGTGCGCCGCGCAAACGCCGGTTGCCGTAGCGCAGCCCGGCGAAGACGGCCTGCATGCCGTAGTAGTCGCGCTGGAGAATGGGATCGAACTTGTGATCGTGACAACGCGCGCAGCCGATGGTGAGCCCGAGCAGGCCCTGGCTCACGGTGCGGATGACTTCGTCAAGTTCATCCTGCCGAGCCGAGCGCATGGCCTCCTCGTCACGGCCAACCTGCCCGGGCAAATTCGCCGGGCCGGCGACGAGAAAACCCAGTGCCGCATCCGCGCCGGTGATGTCGCCGGCCAGTTGATCGCGAAGAAACTTGTCGTATGGCAAATCGGCATTGAGCGCGTGAATGACCCAGTCGCGGTAATGCCATGCCTCGGCCCGCTCGCCGTTGGTTTCAAACCCCACCGTCTCCGCCCAGCGGATGACATCCAGCCAATGCTGCGCCCAGCGCTCGCCGTGCCGCGGCGAGGCCAAAAGCCGGTCGACCACCTCCATGAATGCCTCGTCCGTGGGACGCGCATCCCGCGCAAACGCCCGCACCTCCGCCGGCGATGGCGGCAGGCCGGTGAGGTCGAGCGTCACGCGCCGGAGCAGAGTGACGCGATCAGCCTCGGCCGAAAAAGTGAGTTTCTTTTCGCGCAGTTTTTGGACGATAAAAAAATCGATGGGGTGAGACTCCCCCGAAACGACCGCACACTTCATCGGCTGCAGCGACCAGTGCGGCTCCACAGCCACCGCTGTGGTGGCGATAAAACACAGCAGGAGAAATGATCTGACACGTTGCATTGCGGCTGGAACGGACTTTCCCAAGCGGTGAGCATGGTTGTCAATGCCTCTCAACCCGTTTGTAATCTGCAATGTTCATTTGAGCCAAAGGGATCGATCTGATATGTTGTGCGGAGGGGGAGCTGCCGACTGCAGCCTCTTTTATCAAATCATTGGCAAAGACGTTAGTGGCTCACAATTCAACCAACAGCAGGGAACTTTTCCTGGACGCATGCAGCGGCAACGCCGTCACCCGCCCTCCCGTCTGGCTCATGCGGCAAGCCGGCCGTTCCCTGCCAGAATACCGGAAACTAAAGGAGAAACACACCTTCCTCGAGATGGTCCAGTCACCCGACCTGGCCACCGAGGTGACGCTGCAACCCCTCCGCCGGTTCCCCCTCGATGCCGCGATCCTGTTCAGCGACATTCTCGTCGTGCCGGAAGCGCTTGGCCAACCGTACAGTTTCACCGACGGCAACGGGATCAGGATGGAGTTCACCATCGGCAACCGGAAGGACATCGAACGGCTGGACACCTCGGGGCTTCGGGAGCGCTTAGCCTACTCACGCCAAGCGCTGTGCCAGATCAAACGGGAACTCAACGGACAGCAGGCGTTGTTGGGGTTTGCCGGTTCGCCGTGGACCTTGGCCAACTACATGATCGGGGGGAGCTCCCAGGACACCATGCTGGCCCGGCGGTTGTATCACGAGGACCCAGGCTTGTTTGAATGCCTGATGGAAAAGCTGACCGATGCCGTCGCCGACTATCTGGAAATGCAGATCGAGGCCGGCGCGGATGCCGTGCAGATTTTCGACTCGATGGGGGGATGCCTGCCACCGGCACATTACCCGTTCGCCTCGGGAAAATGGATCGGCGAAATCGTTTCCCGCTTGGCCGGCAAGGCTCCTGTGATCGTTTTTTCAAGGGGAACGCTTGGCTCGCTCGAGCACTTGGCTGAAACCGGCGCGCAGTTTTTGAGCGTGGACTGGACGGTCGATCTTGGGGACATCCGGAACCGCATGCCTGATCAAATGGGAATCCAGGGAAACCTGGATCCCGCAGTGCTCACGTCAACCCCCGAGGTTGCCGCAAGGGAAACCAACCGCATCCTGGAAACCATGCGCGGGTTTCACCGTTATATCTTCAACCTTGGCCATGGCGTGACGATGGACGCCAAGCTGGAAAATATAGAATCCGTCGTCACTACAGTGAGGAATTTCCAGTGAACAAACTATCAGTCGATCTGAATCTTGTCCGCAAATACGATGTCCCCGGGCCTCGCTATACCTCCTACCCCCCCGCGACCCGCTTCTCCGAGGAGTACGATGAAGAGCGACTTCACGATCTGATCCAGGCCAACAAGCAGTCGCAGAGAGACCTGTCGCTATACTGCCACATTCCCTTCTGTGAATCGCTCTGCTGGTTTTGCGGATGCACCACTGTCATCACCTCACGGCATCAGGAGGGCACCAGCTATCTGGATTATCTGGACAAGGAGATGGCGTTGTTCTGCAACGGGGAAAGCCCCAATCGGAAGGTCGTTCAAATGCACCTCGGCGGCGGCACGCCAACGTTTCTCCGACCCGATGAGATAAGGAAATTGGGATCAATCCTTCACCGGCATTTCGGGGAAACTCCCGATTGCGAAGCCGGCGTTGAAGTGGACCCGAGGCGACTGACGAAGGAGCACGTTGGCGCCCTGTGGGAGGCCGGTTTCAACCGGGCCTCGATGGGCGTCCAGGATAACAATGCCAAGGTCCAAAAAGCGATTAACAGGATTCAGCCCATCGAAATCACCCGCAACAGCGTGGACTGGCTGCGGGAGGCAGGATTTGAATCCATCAATATCGACCTTATCTATGGCCTGCCTCACCAGACGGAATCTTCCTTCGAAAAAACGCTGGAAGAAATAATCGAACTGTCCCCAAACCGGCTGGCGGTTTTCAGCTATGCCCATGTGCCCTGGATCAAGCCGGCACAAAAAATACTGGAACGGGACAACCTTCCAACGCCGGAAATCAAGCTGAACCTGCTGAAGCTAATCATCGAAAAACTGACCTCGGAAGGCTACGTGTATGTTGGCATGGATCACTTCGCGCGTCCGGATGATGAACTGGCCGTTGCCCAAAGCCAAAAGACACTTCAACGTAATTTTCAGGGGTACAGCACATTTGGCGGCGCGGATATCCACGCCTTCGGGATGTCCTCCGTCTCACAAATCCCCGACGCCTACTGGCAGAACATCAAGGAATTGAAAGAGTACTACCAGGCTGTCGACGACGGAAAAGCGCCGATCGCAAAAGGGTGCATCGTAACCGATGACGAGAAAAAATACCGGATAGTGATCACCCGGTTGATGTGCGACTTGAGCCTGGACTATGACAGTCTCTCGAACAGTCTCGATATAAACTTCCGCGAGGAGTTCGCCGACTCACTCGATGGCTTGGAGGACATGGAGGACGACGGGTTGTTGATCCGCGATGAATCGGGGCTGACCGTGACGGACACAGGGCGCTTGTTCATTCGCAATATCGCCATGAGGTTTGACCCCAACATCGAAAGCAGCAGCACAACCCGGTACTCGAGGACTATTTGAAACCGGTTGCGATCATAGGTGGCGGCATTACTGGCCTGACGGCTGCGTTCAGACTGGAGCAGCACGGGATACCCGCCACTCTTTTCGAGGCTGCCGACCGTGTCGGCGGCGTCATCCAAACCGTGAGGGACGGCGAATATCTGGCCGAGTGCGGCCCGAACACCATCATGGAAACCTCTCCTCTAATCGGGGACCTCGTTCGGGATTTGGGCCTCGAGGATCGCCGCATTTATTCCAGCGATCAGACCGGGAACCGCTACATCGTCCGTGACAAACGCCCGGTCAAGCTTCCCGAATCACTGCTGGAATTTCTGCTCACACCGCTTTTCTCATGTCGCGCCAAGGCCCGTTTGATGGTGGAACCCTTTATCCGGCGCGCGCCTGCTGACGTGGAGGAAAACCTGGCGTCCTTTGTGCGGCGGCGCATCGGCCGCGAGTTTCTGGATTACGCCATCAACCCGTTTGTTGCCGGGGTGTACGCCGGGTCACCGGAACGGTTGTCGGTGCGCGAGGCCTTCCCCAAACTGCACGCCTTGGAGCAGCGCTACGGTTCCCTGATTTTGGGTCAAATCCTCGGTGCCCGCGAACGAAAACGCCAAGGCGGTGTCTCCAGGAAAAACGCCCCCAAGTTTTCGTTCGACCAAGGGCTGGAAACCTTGACCGACGCGCTTGGCCAACGGCTAAAGGAACAGATTCGCACCGGCCAAGCGATCAGTGAAATCACCCAACGAAACAACTCTTGGTCACTTGGCCAAGCCGGGGACTATTCCGCGGTGCTGCTCGCGTTGCCGGCGTTTCGACTGGCGGAAATGCAGGTCAACTTTGAGTCGAAACCAGTCAACCTGTCGATGCTGGCCGACATTCAATACGCCCCCGTGGCCAGCGTTGTGTTGGGTTTTCATCGGCACGACGTGGCGCACCCGCTGGACGGGTTTGGCGCACTGAACCCGGTGGTGGAGCAATTGCACTCGCTGGGGACGATTTTTTCCTCCTCCCTGTTTCCGGGGCGCGCTCCGCTTGGCCAAGTTCTCCTGACGAGTTACGTCGGCGGCCTGCGCGCCCCGCATCTCGTCTCGAAAACTCCGGATGAACTCTGCGACCTCGTGATGGATGACCTGAAAACCGTGCTTGGTGTCAACGGCGAACCGACTTACAGACACGTCTTCGTTCATCGCCGGGCTATCCCCCAATACGACGTCGGCTATGACCGCTTCAAGTCGTTCATGAATGAACTGGAAACAAACGTAAGCGGTCTATTTTTTGCCGGGCATTGCCGCGACGGGGTTTCACTTGTGGACTCCATCGTCTCGGGCCATGAGGCCGCCGGCAGGATCGCCAACCATCTTAAAAAGACAGACTGACATGAGTGCAAACAAAGGAGTGTTGCTTGTGAACCTTGGGTCACCGGACTCACCGGCCGTGGGCGATGTGCGCCGATTCCTGCGCGAATTCCTGATGGATGGGCGAGTGATGGACATCCCCTGGGTCGTCCGGTTCTTTCTGGTTGAATTCTTGATCCTTCCCTCCCGCCCAAAAGAATCCGCCGAGGCCTACCGGAAAGTTTGGCTGCCCGAGGGCAGCCCACTTGTCGTCACCAGCAAGAATGTCCGCGAGAAACTTCAGGCCCGAATCGGCGCCCCGGTTGAACTGGCTATGCGCTACCAAAACCCGCGGATCGAGCAGGCCGTCGACAATCTGCTGGAACACGGCATCGACGAGATCCTCCTGATCCCGCTCTTTCCTCACTACGCGATGTCCAGCTACGAGACCGCGATGGAAAAAACCAGAACCGTCCTGCACCGCAGGGCGCCCGGCGTGAAACTGGTCGTTCAGCCGCCGTTCTTCGATCAACCGGACTTTATTCAGGCCTTGGTGGCGAGCGCCCGCGAGACGCTTGACCGGGGATACGATCACCTGCTGTTCAGCTTCCACGGGCTGCCGGAGCGGCAACTGAAAAAAACCGACCCAAGCGGCAGCCACTGCCTCGCGGCCAACGACTGTTGCTCGGGCAACCATCCGTCGCATGGCACCTGCTATCGCGCACAATGCTTCAAAACCGTGGATGCCTTCGTTCGCGTGGCTGGCATCCCGCCGGAAAAACAGTCGGTGGCGTTCCAGTCCCGGCTTGGCCGTGATCCGTGGTTGCAACCGTACACGGACATCGAGCTCCCCCGCTTGGCCAAGCGGGGAATCAAGCGCATGCTGGTCATTTGCCCGGCATTTGTCAGTGACTGCCTGGAAACCCTCGAGGAAATTGGTATGAGGGCAAGGGAAACCTTCATCAAAGCCGGAGGAGAAAGCCTGGAACTCGTCCCCTGCATGAATGAGCACCCGCTTTGGCTGGATGCCTTGGAAAACATGACCCACGATTTTCTCTCACTAAGCCGTCCATCGCAAAACCAGGGTGATACGACCCAAGATAACGATTGATTTGACTGACCCTTGTCCCACCATTATAAAGCTCCACGGCTGTCAACCTTATACCGCAAACCAAACAACCTAAAGTAACATGTTCCCAACAACATTGAATCTGCACAATTACCTTGCATACGCGGTCCTGCTCCTCGTGACGTTGTTCACGTTTTACTCCTTGTGGGGATGGTTGAACGGACGAAAGTTCCGGACACGGGACAAGAAATTCGGATTGGCCGCCATGTTGGCCGTCCACATCCAATTCACGCTTGGTCTGGTTTTGTATTTGGTGAGCCCCACCGTCCAACAGGCGTTTAAGGATTTCGGCCTTGCAATGAAAAGCAGCAGCCTGCGCCTCTCCGCCCTTGAGCATCCACTGGTGATGCTAATCGCCGCGGTGCTGATCACGGTCGCCCGCATCAAGACAAAAAGAAGCGACTCCAACTCAGCCCACAAGACGAACTTTATCCTGTACGCCATCGCCCTGCTGCTCATCCTCTCCCGCATCCCGTGGGCCAAGTGGCCTGGGCTGTCGTAAGGCACGTCGCCGGCAACCGTCGCACTCACTGTCCATGGTTCCAGTCCTGGGAAAAATCCCGACCCCGGATGTAATTGCCCACCTTGACAAACTCGGTGTGACCGTCCGCAAATAGGATCGGTTCCCCGTCAGCCCCATGCGGATCGGTCTTGTCGGGATAATTGTTGATCGCTCCCGAACCACCGTAATCCGCCTGGCGAATAAGCCACACAATGCTTGGGTTCGCCTTGGTTCCCTTTTTGCCGAAGGACGGGGTCTTGTAAACATAAGTCTGCACGGAGGAAAGGGTCTTGAGGATGGTGGGTGCCTTCCAGGTGCGACCGTTCCAGGCGCGCATGGTGGTGGTCACGCTGTTGTCCCCGCCCATGAAGCCCCACGGCTCGTAGCTGTGCCCCGGGCTTCGGTCCTTCGTGGCGGCCATCACCCGCAGATCCTTCACCTCCCTCTTTCCCAGATAGCGGGAATTACTCTTGGGGATAAAGTCCCGTTTGTCCTCCGCACGAATGTAGTTCCGGGTGGAAGGACAAATGAAAAGATCCTTGTCGGGAATGAACTCCGGGTAGAGCCAGTTCAAGTTGTCATCTCCGGGGCTCTCGCATCCGGTGAGCCGGCCCAGGCTGTCATCGTCCGCATACATCTGGGAGCCCAGTCCCATCTGCTTGAGATTGTTCATGCAGGTGGTGATCCACGCCTTGCGCTTGGCCAGGGAGAGCGCAGGCAACAGCAGCGACGCCAGGATCGCGATGATGGCGATGACCACCAGCAGTTCAATCAAGGTGAAACCCTTACGCATGACAAAATCGAAACATTGTACCCAATGCACAAAAAAGCAACCGCCCGTTGCCGGGCGGCTGTGTCGAAGTTACTTTGTACGCTTGGCCTGTTACTTGGTGGTAATGGCCACGTCGTCGATGAACCAGCCGGCCTGTGGGCCGTTGTCCTGTCCGCCGTCGCTTGAGAAGTTGAATTCGAGCCTTATTTTTTGGCCAAGCCCCTCTGCCGGAATCTTGCCCTTCTCGAGGCGCCACTGCTTGGCCTCCCCGCCACGAATCCAGATGGGAACATCGTTCAGATATTCACCATCCTCGTCCAGAATCCACACTTGGCACGCGTCGGTAAGTTCACCCTCAAACGCCGGTTCACAATCGCGGTAACTCCAGAATTCAAGGCGTGCGTTGTCCAGGCCGGTCAGGTCAATGACCGGGGAGACCAGATAAACGTCCGTATAGTCGTCGTAATCCTTGGCCAAGCCGGTCCCGTAGGCGTGGGTTGGGCTGTGGGCTTCACCCGGGCCGTTGGCTGGTTTGCCAAGTTCCCACTCGGTGCCGCTCTCGCCCAGGTCGGAAGCGGACCAACCCGGTGCTCCTGACTCGAAATCATCGAAAAACAGAGGCGGAGTCTCAAGCTGAGCCACACGATATATCGCTGAACTGCTGATGTCAGTATCGGTGAACGAGGTGTTGTCGGATGTGGTGCCGCCCGCGGGATAGGTATCGGCAATAATCTGCCATGGCGTGCTCAGGGTGCCACGCCTCTCCACCTGATAAATACTTCCCACGGTGGAATTCCAATCGAAGCTGAATCCTGCTCCGTCACCGGAAACACGGCTGGAATGCAGCACAATCTCCGGACCTTCGGCACCGACAAAAGAGGATGCCACCGGCACCGTGTCGAGGAATTTGCCGATGCTGACGTAAATGTCATCAAACAACAGGTTGCCCACGCCGGCGTTCAGGCCTGAACTCATGACCAGCAGGGACAGCAGGTCAGCCTTCGGCTTGCCCAGGTCGACCGTGCCGGCCGGGTTGCGGTCGCTGACAAAGTTCTCAAAGACCACCGTACGCTCAGCCTGGCCCTCCTCAGCGATGTAAACCGAGTAAACGTCGCCGTCTTCGTTGGACTTGTTTTCCACATCGATCCAGATGTTATAAACGCCTCCAAAATCCAGAACAGTGTCGCCGATCGTGTACTCGTTGCCCACGCCGTTGCGGGAGTTCAGTGTGATCGGGCCAAAGCCTGGCCCCTTGGTTAGTCGTACAATGGGTCCCGCGTCGTTGTTAAAATCACCAACAAAGCGTATCGGTTTTTCCGTGAGGCCAAACAGGACGTTGACCTGTCCGTCCACGGCGGCATCATCCAGCGTGGCCAGTCGAAAGAACACGGTCGCCTTTTTGCCCTCGTGAATCTTCAACGAACGCAGCTTAAGGGCGTTGAGGTCGTTCTGCCCGTCAAAGCCCAGCGCCTTGTTGCCGTCCGCATCGACCACGATCGCCGTGCCCTCGGGGTTCTGCCAGCCACCCTGGCCGTTGATCGAGCCCAGCGCGCGGCTCTCGAAGTTGTCGAGCAACGCCCAGCCATCGCCCACCCCGGAAATCACTTCAACGGTCACCGTGCCTTCCACCGTCTCATTGCCGCGCACCACCTTGAGCGTGAAGGTGGTCGATTCCTTGATGGTCACCTCGATGGAGCCGACCCCAAACTCGGAAACCGAGTTGACGATCCCGTCCTGCCTATACTTTGGATGGAGCAGCACCTTCGGCTCGAGGTAAAGGGTGGCATCGGCGCTGGCATCCCAGTTCAAGGTGGCTTTTCCGCCCGCAGCCACCGCCGGGAAATCAGCGTCAAACGTGCGGATTTCTAGAGGCAACTTTTTCTTCATGCCGGTCGGCACACCGTTCGCAAACAACGAACCCACCTCGTCGTCACTCAGTGCCCGATTCCAGATGGCCACGTCGTCGATCAACCCCGTCACCCAGTGCGAAGCCGATGAACGCAATATCCCCCCTATCGTCGTGTCGTTCACGTTGAACGTTCCATCCGGCTTGGCCGCAATCTCCAGGTCATCAAG
>Ga0207966_1001082_pt1 | contig 15077 bp, 16 predicted proteins | sample Knorr_S23_td_NAD_FD_185611 | JGI IMG/M metagenome (GOLD analysis project Ga0207966, IMG submission 185611) | Marine microbial communities from Southern Atlantic Ocean transect - Knorr_S23_td_NADW_ad_2500m_LV_B (SPAdes) (version 2) | ecosystem: Environmental > Aquatic > Marine > Oceanic | place... | reverse complement strand
CAAATCAGAATTAATTGCATATTCAGATGACTTGGATGGATTAAGAAAAATTCCAGAGGGCTTGGATGTTGATCCAAAGGAGAAAGGTAAAAGAGTGTCTATAATTCCAGACCCTAAAGGATGTCATGAATCATACGGTGCCCACATGAGTAGTTTGCTACTCGATGGACTTGATGACTTGGGAATAAAATATGTGCACAAAACAGCACATGACACTTACAAAAATGGTATCTTAAAGGAACAAATTCATAGAATACTTGTAAACAGCAAAAAAATTGGAGGTATGATTGAAAAACTAACAGGTCAAACAAAATTCCAAAACACTCTTCCATATTTTCCTGTTTGTTACAACTGTAAGCGATTATACACAACAGAATCTTATGAATACATTGAAGATGAAAAAAAGGTTAGGTATAGATGTAAAGATTCTAAAATTGGTTCTAAAATTATAGATGATGAAAATGACGAATATGTTATCAAGGGCTGTGGGCATGAGGGAGAGGCTCATATTACAAATGAACCTGGAAAGTTAGCGTGGAAAGTTGAGTTTGCTGCAAGATGGCAAGCGTTTGATATACGATTTGAAGCGTATGGAAAGGATATCATGGACTCGGTAAAAGTAAATGACTGGGTTTCAGATGAAATACTAGAATTTCCACATCCCCACCATGTAAAATATGAGATGTTCTTGGATAAAGGTGGAAAAAAAATATCAAAATCTCTCGGAAATGTTGTAACATCACAAAGATGGTTGACATATGGAACGCATGAATCAATTCTTCTCTTACTTTACAAGAGAATCACTGGTGCGAGGGAACTTGGATTTGAAGACATACCTGCGTTAATGGATGAATATAACGAATTGGAAAATATCTATTTTGGAAAAACCAAGGTAGATAACGAAGCAAAACTTGTAAAATCCAAGGGTCTTTATGAATATGTTAATCTTCTAAATCCACCAAAAAATTCTAGCACGCATGTAAACTATAGACTGTTAATAGAATTATGTAAGATATTCAAAGATCACACAGTGGAACATGTAGTCTCAAAATTGATTGATTATGGTACAATAAAGGAAAAAAATCCACATATAGAAAAACTGATTGGGCTTGCTAAACAATACTCTGCAGACTTTGAGGAAACAAAAATACCTGCTACTAAAATTATAGTTGATGATTCTGCTAAAGATGCTCTGAGGCAATTAGCTGACTTGCTATCAAAAAATGAGAAAATCGAAGATTTACAAAATTCAATTTACCGTATAGCGAAGGAAAATCAGGTTCAACCAAAAGATTTTTTCAAAATTCTTTACCAAATTATCCTTTCAACAAATCGTGGCCCAAAAATTGGACCGTTTATCGAGGATGTTGGAATGAAAGAAGTTGCAGAGAAAATTAAAAGGAATCTTTGATCATTATGTACCATAATGAACACAACAAACCAAAAAGAAGTGGCTTATTTCTGATAGTTTTTGGTGCTGTGTTATTGATTGTAGCACCTACTCAATATGAAAACTCACAAGAATTGGGCATGCTGGCATTGATTAGCGGGTTCATTATGGGTGGACTTGGTTTTTATTTAAAATATGTAAAGAAAAAAAGAATTTGATGATAAAGATGAGGGTTAATAATTGATATGAAATGGTTTGGGCGTTCAAAAAAGAAAGAAACAGTAGATGATGAGACAGAACACCTTACTAAATTAAAAAAAGATGGTGAAACCACATCAGAAAAAACAACAGCAAACCCCAGTACCCAAAAAACAGAAAATAAATTAAAAAAAGATGGTGCAGACAATGAAACAAAAAACACTGATTCTATTTCTAAAAAACTTCAACTTGTCAAGGAAGAATACAATGAAGTTATAGGAAATCTGATGCGTGCGAAAAGAGAGCAAAAAAGCATGATGGAAAAAATTCAGAGGTCCAATAATGAATATGAGGAACTAAAGGATAGAATAAAATCACTTCGAGAAGATTTACTTAAAATAAACAATGAATTCAGGGAGAAAAATGAAAAGCTAGATAAGATTATGGAAGAATATAAAAAACATAGTCAAGTAATTCAGGAAATTAATAATTCAAAAAAAGAAGTACTAGAACTAAAAGTGGAAATTAAGAAACATAACGATGAACTTGAATCTGTCAAAACAAAGACTAGTAATTTTCCTGAGATCAATAAAATGAGAGAAGAGAAGAAGAAAGTAGAAAATGAACTTATTCAAAAAAGAAAGGAGGTTGAATCTAGTATAAGAGAATTGAAATTTATTCAAAATGAAATTGCTGGTATTGGTAAAAATAAAGAGTCAACAAATGTTGTTGATGCTGCCAGTGCTGTGGTCGCATCTATGAAACAAAAATTACAAAATACACAAAAAGAATTAGATTTGGTAAAAAAAGCTCTTGAACAAGAAAGGAAAGCAAAAGGTATGAGTCAGTAGATCAAAAAGACAGATAGTACTTTTTCCATCTAGTTTTTATTTCATCCTCTGTAAAACCAAGATCGTAAAGCGGTGAAAGGACTTCATTTACCTCTTTAACATCAACTAGCACGATTGATTTGATAGAACTTTTAACTCCTGATTTTTGATAGTGTGAAAAAATTTTATCATATTTTTCACCATTTGAGATGATTTCCGCAACTCCCTTAAATCTGAAACCTTTCCTAGAAAACGGGTCAATAACATTAATTTCAATGGAAGGGTTATTTTTCAGGTTTCTTATTGTTTGTGGGGACCGAATATCTGCAAATGCAAGGGTGTTTTCGTCCCATGCAATGATAGTACCTTTCGGTGATAGATTAGGTGTGCCATCTGGCGAAACAGTTGCAACAAATCCAAGTTTTTGTTCAGACAAAAGTTTTCTAATTTTCTGTGTAATCATAACTAATTCTAGAAATCGAATTATATTATTAAATTTGATAACGGGCCCGAAGGGATTTGAACCCCCGACCTAATGCTCCGCAAGCATTCACTCTATCCAAGCTGAGCCACGAGCCCAATAACACACTTTGAAAAATTGTTAAAAATGTTTGGAAAAAATCATGCTTCCTTCTCTGCCGTTTTTACAAAGACATAATTCATGATCACGCCGGCAATTATCCCTCCAATGATAGGTGCAACCCAATAAAGCCAATGAAGTTCCCAAAATCCTGATACAACTGCTGGACCGAATGTTCTTGCAGGGTTCATAGATGCACCGGTTAATGGTACACCTACCAAGTGAAGTAAAAAAACCATACCTCCAATTGAAATTCCGTGTATACCTGCAGGAGCTTTTTTGTGAACAGCTGTAAGGAAAATGACTGTCACAAGGAAGAAAGTCAAAATTATTTCTACCGTAATGCCTGCCATTATACTGCTGTTTAATAGTTCGCTAGGTCCACCCTGTGTACCAAAGTTTACTTTCGCACCAATCTCTGGCAAAATAGCTTTAAGTGAGAACGCAGCAACTACTGCGCCAATCAATTGGAAAATTATGTATCCAATTCCATCGGCAACGCTAATTCTTTTTGTGATCATCATTGGGATAGTCACAGCTGGATTGATATGAGCTCCAGATATGTGACCAAATGCATAAACCATCAAACCAATCGCAGCACCATGACCTAAAGAAATCATAATAATTGACTCGATTGATAAGCCATCACCAAAAGCTACAACAGACAATATTATAGCAAGAGGTCCAAAGAATACTAGCGCATATGTTGCAATAGCCTCAGCAAACCATGCTCTAGGATTAACCATAAATCACAACCGATTGTGTTTTCATATAAAAGATTCGAATTGTTTTCCTGATCTAAAAGTAATTAATTGGGTAATTAAAAAACAATATATGATTTCAGAGGGAAAATCGGTACCAAAATTTGAACTGAACAATGCTGATGGAAATCTTTTTAGTTCAGGTGATCTACGTGGAAAAAAATATGTCATTTATTTTTATCCCAAGGACTTTACGCCAGGTTGTACTGTTGAAGCAGATGAATTTTCCAGGGACTATAGGAAATTTCAAAAAGATGGAATTGAGATTATAGGTATTAGTAAGGATGATGTTATATCTCATAAAAAATTTTGTGAAAAAATGAAAATTCCTTATATCCTGCTTGCTGATACTGAAACAAAAGTTTCAAAAATGTTTGGTGTCTGGGGTAAAAAGAAGTTCATGGGAAGAGAGTACATGGGTATAAACAGAAGTACATTTTTGGTAAATGAGGATGGGAAGATCTTTAAGGTTTATGAAAAAGTAAAAGCAAAGGGTCATTCAAAAGAAGTCTTAGAAGCTTACGCTAGCGTAGAATAAAAAATAAAAGAAAATTATTGGTTTAGAAACCCTTCGGCATTGCTTGTTGTAAAGGCGTTTCTGCTACTTCTTCCTCTTCTGCTTCTGCAGCCCCCTGTTGTTGTTCATATCTAACCAAATACTCTTTTTCATAGTCCTCTAGTTCCTGTTGTTTTGATTTCTTACCAGAACTAGCTTGAGGTTCACTTTGTGTCTCTGGTGGTGGTGCTGTTTGTGGTGGTGGTGCTGTTTGTGGTGGTGGTGCTGTTTGTGTTGAAGCTTCGCCTGATATTGTTGCTGCAATTTCTGGCTGGAAAGTCTTATCACGTGGATGATAAGCAAGTCTTTGTCTAGTTGCAAAATATTTGTTGCCTGGTTGCGTATAGCCTGTTACAACTGCTTTTTGATCATTCCAATTTGCTGCTGGAACATCAGGTGCATTTTGTACATGTAGACTAGCCCAATATCTATCGCTAGAAGCAGTATAACCTGTAACAACAGGTTTTTGATCATTCCAATTTTTAGTTCCAACTGACTTCCATTGCTCATACACTGGTGGTGCTTTCTCTGCTGGCTTTGGTGGAGGTGGAGGTGTTATTTCTGCTGGCTTTGGTGGAGGTGGAGCTGGTTTAGAAAGACCTGATAATTTTGCTTCTAATTGGGCAATTTTTGTCTCAAGAGCCTTAGTTGATCGTTTCTTACTTTTTACTGATTTTCTTTTTACTGTTTTTCTTTTTGCTGTTTTTCTTTTTGCTGTTTTTCTTTTTGCTGTTTTTCTTTTTACTGTTTTTCTTTTTGCTGTTTTTCTAGTTTTGCTCCTTGAAGTTTTCCTTCGTTTAGATGCCATATGAAATTCATAAATGCGTATGGTTTATTTACATTGTGCTTATATTCAGCATGCAATTTGATCGAATTTTTATAAAATGTAATATTGACATATAATTATGGACGATTTTGAGAAGGAATTCCCAGATTTTGATTGGAAAAATATGCCAGCCTATAAGCATCCAGGTGGCAAGAACTGCCCTTGCCCTAAACATGAATACATTAGGGAACAGATCAATTTTACAAAGCAAGTCAATGAATCTGGGAAGGATGCTAGAGTCACCCTGAAATTTTGTCCCGAACATCATAAAGTATACCTGGATGAGGTGATCCCATCTATGCCACTAAAATACAAGGTTCTTACAAAAATTGCATTGAAGATTGGAGCAATAAAGATAGTTGTCTTAAAACATATGGAATCAGATTTGTGTTTTTACTGTAAATTTGGTTCAGGTGGCCATGGTAAGAAAAGTGAACTTCCACCTGTTCCATAATTATCAGTAAAACTACATAGGACCTAACAATAGTTTTGGTTTGTTAGGTGTATCATGATGACATTTTTTTCCACATAATGGACATGTTTTTCGATTTAAAAAAATGCACTGGCATATATGAGATTTGAAATAGCTTTCTGATATTTTTGTAGATTCACCAGTACCATTACAAAAAGGGCATTGAGAATCAAGTAATTCTATTATACCACGACCCTTACACACAGCACATTTTTTCTTAGTTTCCATTACAAATTATCAATTTAAATGGATTAAAATACATGTATCAAGAATTTTCAAATTTTATTACTAAAATAACCCAGTTACGCTTATACTGTATTCTCAAGCATAAATGTTGTGCCCATTGATGACATTCAGCAATTTATCGAAAAGTTAGAAAAAGCTGGTGAATTAAAACGTGTAAAAACAGAAGTTGATACCAGCTTAGAAATTGCTGAAATTTTAAGAAGAGTGTCTTATGCTAAGGGACCAGCTGTTCTTTTCGAGAATGTTATGGGTTATGATATTCCAGTTTTAGGTAATGCGTTTGGCTCGATAAAAAGACTTGAGATTGGATTAGAGACCACAGATTTCTCGGAGATTGGACAAAGAATTGCAGACATGACAAAGATGGAAATTCCATCTGGAATTTTCAATAAGATTAGAAAATTACCAGAGCTGTCCAAAATGAGTGAATCATTTCCAAAATTAGAAAAGGATGGTCCTGTAACTGAAATAGTAAACAAGTCACCAACGTTCGATAACATCCCAATACTAAAATCATGGATAAAGGATGCGGGAAAATTTATCACGTTTGGTTTGGTAGCTACAAAACATCCAGAAACAGGTGTACGAAATCTAGGTGTATACAGGATTCAAATTATTGATAGTACGCATGCACTGATGCATTGGCAAAAACATAAGCGAGGTGCTGCACATCATGACATAACAAAAGAAAGCAATAACAAAATCGAAACTGCCATAGTTATAGGTGGAGAACCTGCTACTGTGTTTTCTGCAATAGCCCCTGTACCAGAAGGACTTGACAAGTATCTTTTTGCTGGGATTACTAGGAAAAAGGGGATAAAAACCGTGAAATGTAAAACTATAGATCTTGAAGTCCCCGCAAATGCTGAAATTGTACTGGAGGGATATGTTGATGCTGCTGACAATAGAGACGAAGGACCGTTTGGTGATCATACGGGTTATTACACACCAAAAGAACCTTTTCCAACATTTACACTAACGGGAATAATGCAACGGAAAAATCCAATTTATCTAACAACCGTTGTTGGAAAACCAATCTTAGAGGATGCATATATTGGTAAAGCAATTGAGCGTTCTTTCCTTCCTTTGATTAAGATGCTTCATCCAGAAGTAATTGACTTTGGTATGCCACCAGCAGGTTGGTTTCAAGGATTAGCCATTGCATCAATAAAAAAACGATATCCTGGTCAAGCCAAAAAAGTTATGATGGGATTATGGGGTATGGGTCAATTGGCTCTAACTAAGATAATCGTCATAGTTGATCATGATGTCGATGTACACGATATGAATGAAGTAATTTGGGCAATCACAACTCGGGTTGATGCTGCACGTGATACAATTATTATAAACAATACACCGACAGATACTTTAGATCCTGCTTCACCTAAAGTTAATCTAGGTTCAAAATTAGGAATAGACGCTACGCAAAAGACTGCCGAGGAAGGATTTGAAAGGGAGATTCAAGAACAGGTAAAAGTTGATGATATCACAAAGGAAAAAGTTGACTCGAACTGGTCAAGATATGGGCTTTAATACTTGCAAACAGTTTGGTAAAAATTATCTCTTTCTTCTACTTCAAATCCAATCTGGTGAATAGAATCAATTATTTTCTTACTAGTTAATTCTGTAGAACGGGCACCTGTACATGATACAACCTCTTCGCCAATTAATGTACCGCCAAAGTCATCGGCACCGTATTGTAATGCCAATTGTGCCATTCCAATTCCATTTGTTAACCACGATGATTGAATATGTGAGATTAATCCATCAAATACAAGCCTTGAAATTGCAATCATCTTTAGAAGTTGAAATCCGCCAGCCCCAAAACTAACTGTGCCTTCTTTTTGCATCTCTGTATTATTAGGTTCAAAACTCCAAGGAATGAATGCCATAAATCCATTAGTCTTTAGTTGAAGTTTAACGATTTTTTCAAAGTGTTCAGCAATGTCTTGGTTTGATTCAACATGCCCATACATCATAGTAGCAGATGCTGGGATTCCAAGAATATGTGCCTCTTCTATAATGCGTAACCAATCATCACTTGTAATTTTTTTGGGACTGATAATCTGTTTTACCTGGTCAGTTAAAATTTCAGCGCCAGCACCTGGCAAAGACTGTAATCCTGCATCTTTCAATCTAGATAAAACCTCCTTTGTTGATGAATTTTCAACTTTTGCAATCATATCAATTTCTGACGTTGACAACCCATGAACACCAACTTGAGGAAATTTTTTTCTAATCATGTTAAACGAGTCTTCATAATATTCTATCCCAAGGTCTGGGTTGTGACCGCCCTGAATAAGCACTTGTCTTATTTTGAATAAATCCCAAGCAGCCTTCATACGTGATTCAATTTCATCCAAGGTTAATGTGTAAGACTCTTTATGGTTTGGTGGTCTATAGAATGCACAAAATTTGCAGTCAGTTATGCAGACATTTGTATAATTCAGAATTATGTTACTAACAAAAGATGCTTTCTTACCAAATTTTTTACGAGTTAATGCCCCAGCTACAAGACCCATAAGAGAGACATTGTCCGAGTCGAGCAATCTAATATAATCATCATATTCAGGTCTTTTTCCCTGAAGAGAATTCTCAAGAATGTCACTTATTTCAGCATCACGAATTTGTTCAGTGATTTGACTCAATACTTGAGTGCATTTCAGTGAGTATTTAATTCTTAGAAAATTTAGGTACTTGCTATAATTTTTAAGTAGCATACAGAAATTATACCTTCTATGACAAGTGGAACTGAGATCAGATTAAACAGAATTTTAAGAAAAGGAAGAATGCTTTGTATTCCAATGGATCATGGTATTTCAAATGGTCCTATTGAGGGTCTTGAAAAACCACATAAAATGATTTATGAATGTGAAAGTCATGGAATCACTTGCGTAATAATTAACAAGGGAATTATCAAAACACTCCCAAGACCACCCAAAGTTGGAATTTTAGTTCATTTTTCTGCAAGCACGTCATTATCTACTTCACCAAATAGAAAGATGCTTACTGGTTCTGTTAAAGAAGCATTAAGACTTGGTGCTGACGGTGTATCTTTACACATAAACATAGGTGGGAAAGAAGAGCCAGAAATGCTTGCTGATTTAGGAAAAATTTCTGAACAATGTCATGAATGGAATGTTCCCTTGTTAGCAATGATGTATCCAAGAGGTGAAAATATTAAAAATCCACATGATCCTGAAATAGTTGCGCATAGTGCTAGAATTGGCGCCGAATGTGGTGCTGATATAGTCAAAACATTATACACTGGAGACATAGATTCTTTTTCAAAGGTGGTTGAAAGCGTTCCTGTGCCGTTAGTAATTGCTGGTGGTCCAAAAGCTAAGACTGACATGGATATTTTACAAATGACTGAGGATGCTATGAAAGCAGGAGCAAAAGGTGTAACATATGGAAGAAACATCTTTGCACATAAATCACCCAAAAAAATTGTGGAGGCACTTGACGGTATAATATTCAAAGAACAAAAAGCAACAGAAGTGGCAGGCATAATTGACAGTTAATAAACAATTAATCATCCAGCCCAAAGTTGGCAAGAGTCATCTTGCAAAGTTTGTTAAAAACTTAGAAGAGGAGGGGATTAAAACAGTTTTTGCGGATCCAAAAATTTTAACAAAAACAAAAATTCAAACAATTTTTTCCTCACAAGATGCTAACTATGTGATTTTAGAAAAAAATGTAACCAAAAAATCAAAAGGAAAAAAGATTGGAAGATGGTTTAAAGTATCATCAAATAAAGATATTGAAAATATTCTTGATTCTGCAAAAAAAGGATTAGATTTTGTTGTGATTGAAGTGAAAGATTGGAAGATAATTCCATTAGAGAATATTATTGCAAAATTACACCGATTACACACTAAGATTTTTGCTATTGCGAGCAACCCAAAGGAGGTAAGAAAGATGTTTTCTATTTTGGATGTTGGCGTAGATGCTGTGATTTTCAGTACAGGTTCAATGAATGAAGTTAGAGAAGCACTAGTGTATTTAGGTTCAAAAAGTTTTGATCTCAGTACTGCAAAAATAATAGATATTCAAGAGGTTGGTGATGGTGAGAGAGTTTGTGTAGACACAGCATCTATGCTTAACAAGGGTGAGGGTATGCTGATTGGAAGCCGTGCAAATTTTTTGTTTTTAGTTCACAATGAATCAGTTGGCTCATCTTTTACTTCACCTAGACCATTCAGAGTTAATGCAGGTGCCGTACACTGTTATACACTGTCACCTGATGGGACCACAAAATATCTATCTGAATTAGAAACGGGTGTGGAAGTACTAGTACTCGATATAAAGGGAAAAGCTAGACGTGCTACAATAGGTAGATGTAAGATAGAAAAAAGACCAATGCTTATGATTAAGGCTAAAGTTGGTGAAGAAGTAGGAGGAATTATAGCTCAAGATGCAGAAACAATTCGCTTAGTAAAATCTAATGGTCAATTAGTGTCTGTAACACATCTAAAAAAAGGTGATTCTGTATTAGTACACTCCAAGCCTGCAACTGGTAGACATTTTGGAATGGAAGTATCTGACGAATATATCTTAGAGAAATAAAATGGTATACAAAACATGTGTTAGTGTTGCTGAAAAAACACCAAAAAAGATTAAACAGACTCTCTTAAAATCACTGAAAAAATCTGATTATGCAGAAATTAGATTTGATTTTTTAAAGCCAAATTTAGTACCTGATGCATTAGATTTGGTCAAAAAAGATTTGAAAAAATGTGTTGGTACATTAAGGCCGATTTCAGAGGGGGGAAATTTTTCAGGCAGTGAAAAAAATCGAATATCAATTCTAAAATTAATTGCAGAATATAATCCATTTTTGCTTGACGTAGAATTTAATACTTTAAGAAAAAACAAAAATTTATCACGTTATATTAAGAACACAAAAACAAATATGCTTGTTTCTTGGCATGATTTTAAGCAAACACCAAACATTTCTGTACTAAAAAACAAAATTCTTCAAATGAAAAAATTTTCAAATAATATAAAAATTGTTACAATGGCAAAATCAATTAATGATGCATCATATGTATTATCTTTATACAATAACAACAAAGTAAAATTAATTGCATTTTCAATGGGGAATTATGGAAGAATGTCTAGACTACTTTGCTTACTTTTAGGAAGTCCATATACGTATGTTTCACTAGGTAAACCAATTGCACCAGGTCAGTTTAGTGTGGATGAAGTTAAATCAATCTTTACAATAAGAAAATAAATGGTTAAGACTTATGCAGTAATAGGTGATCCAATAGATCATTCTCTTTCACCAAATATTCACAATGCCGCATTCCATTCTTTAAATTTAGATTGTACCTATATTGCATACAAAATACCAAAGAACGAATTAGCTTCAGGCGTTGAAGCCCTAAAGGCAATCAAGATTGCAGGATTTAATGTTACAATTCCTCACAAAATTGAAATGATGAAATTATTAGATGAAATGGATACGACAAGCCGTGTAATCGGGGCTGTAAACACAGTATCAAATGAGAATGGAAAACTTAAAGGATATAACACAGATATGGTTGGATTCTTGGATCCAATCAAAAGGAAAAATTTGGCAATAAAAGATTCAGATGTATTACTATTAGGTGCTGGTGGAGCTGCGCGAGCAATTATAGTAGGCATGATAAAAGAAAAGGCGAGAAAAATAACAATTGCAAATAGGACTTTGGATAGTGCAAACGAATTGGCAGGATTTGCAGAAAAAATCGGTGGTAACGTAAACGTGGTTTCATTACAACAAGCGAACGAATTAGTTTCAGAGTACAAATTTATTATAAATTCAACTTCCCTTGGTATGAAGAATGAATCTAGCCCTATATCGACAGAAGGTATAGGAAAAAACTCTATAGTCTATGATATAATTTACAAGCCGATAAATACGGATCTTATCAAAAAGTCGAAGGAAAACGGTGCTACAATAATTTATGGTTATGAGATGCTCCTGAGTCAGGCTGCATGTGCATTTGAAATTTGGCATAAAATGGAAGCACCGTATAATGCTATGAAACGAGTATTATTTGGAGGAGTTTAATGAGAGTTGTTAGTGCAACCATTAATGGTGCAATCTCGATTGTAAATGCTATTGCAACGGGCAAAGGCGCAGCTCTTGGAATTTCAAAAAAAGTCAATGTCGAAATAGAGGCTTCAGAAGGGAGTGGCATAATAATTGAATCAAAAAATAAACAGCTAAGCTCACGTCTCATCAACAGAGTTATTGAAAAAATTGTCCCAAAAAATGAGCTTTCTAAAACAAAATTTAGAGTTTATTTGAATTCGGAAATTCCAACTGGATATGGACTAAAGAGCTCAAGTGCGATTTCCTCTGCAGTGGCTATGGGTTGTGCAAAATTATTCAAACCAAAGATGAATGATTTTGAAATATTGTCTTCTGGTGTAGATGCATCAATTGAGACTAAGGTTAGTTTAACAGGGGCATATGACGACGCATGTGCATGCTATTATGGAGGATTTGTTGTTACAGATAACTACAAAAGAAAAATTATCTGTTCTGAACATTGTCAGACTGATATTTCAGCTATAATTTTCATACCAAAGTCAAGAAAAAGGGGAAATGTGAAAAAACTGGGAACGTTATCTAGTGTTTTCGAGGAGGCTTGGAATATTGCAAAGGGTTCTGATTATTGGAATGCAATGAAAATAAATGGACTTGCCACATCTATAATACTAAATTCCGATCCAAAAATTATCTTCAAATTAATTGAGGAAGGCGCGTTAGGAGCTTCAGTATCAGGTAATGGTCCGTCAATAGCCGCAATTGCGAAAAAAAATATTCTGCCAAAGTTAGCGAAAATATTTTCATCCCTTGAGGGAAATACCATGATCGCTAGTATAAATAACAAAAAGGCTGAAGTGCATGAATTGTAGAGTTGAGAAATCAGAAGTCAGTGGAAAAATTGTATGTCCTTCTAACAAAAGCTATACGCATAGAGCGATTTTCTTGGCTACGCTAACTGATGGTAAAAGTATAATTAAAAATATTTTAAAATCCGGCGATACAAATGCGACTATTAATGCTTGCAAAAACTTTGGTGTTGAAATAAAAGAAACAGGGGATAACATAACAGTAAACAGTTCAGGTGAATTAAAACTCGATGGTGGTTTCATAGATGCTGCTAATTCTGGCACTACAATCAGGTTTGCAACTGCCATCTCAGCCCTGTCTGAGGGTAAGACGGTTTTATCAGGAGACCAAAGTCTGAATAAAAGACCCATGAAACCATTACTTAATGCCTTAGAATCACTGGGAGCAAAATGTAGTTCAACTAATGGAAACCCTCCTATATCAGTTTCAGGAAGAATCAAGGGCGGGGAAATTCAAATTCCTGGAAATATTTCAAGTCAGTTTATTTCAGCCTTGATGATTACAGCCCCAAAATTAGAAAATGGAATAATTCTAAACGTTCGAGATAAATTAGTATCAAAGCCATACGTAGATGCAACAATTACAGCTATGAAGAAATTTGGTGTTAACGTGGAAACTGTGATTCCTTATCAGAAATACATCATACCTGCACAAAGTTACAAGCCAACAACTTTCACAGTACCATCTGATTTTTCTACCATTTCATTATTACTGTCAGCAGCTGTACTACTCGGAGAAAATCTTACGATACAAATGAGTATGGGAGATATGCCACAAGCAGATGAGGCAATCATAGATATTTTGGAGATTATGGGAATAGTGGTTACATTGGACAAGAATACAATAAAAATAAAATCACCAGAAAAACTTGATGGTGGAAAATTTGATCTGAGTGATTCTCCTGATCTTATCCCTGCTGTTGCAATACTTGCGTTGAAAACATCAAAACCAATTGAAATTTTTAACGTTAAGCATGCAAGGTATAAGGAAACAGATAGGATTGCCGTACTTGCAAGAGAACTTTCTAAATTAGGAATCAAAGTTGTTGAAAAAAATGATGGTCTAATACTAAAAAACTCTGGTAGTTTGACTGGTGCTGATCTTAATTCTGAAAATGATCACAGGTTATTTATGGCTTTTTGTATAGCTGGTATGTATGTTGGTAATTGCATTGTGTCACATCCAGAATCAGTAAAGATTTCATATCCTGACTTTTTTCAGGATATGAAAAGAATTGGTTGCAGAATTTTTCTCGATTAATAGATAATAAATCGTAAAATAAATTGTAGAGTTATATTAATCATAGATTATATTATATTATTGGCCGGAAGTTCAATTGGACATAATTTAGTCTTAACAAGTTTTGGTGAGAGCCATGGTAAATGTGTGGGGGCAGTACTTGATGGCTGCCCAGCAGGATTAGAATTAGCCGAAAAAGATATACAAAAAATGCTTGATTTAAGAAGACCTGGTCAATCACTGGTTTCAACACAAAGAAAAGAAGGCGATATTGTAGAGATTCTTTCGGGTGTGTTTAGGGGATATACGACTGGTGCACCAATTACAACGATCATTTGGAACAAAGATCATGACTCAAAAAGTTATGCTAAATTACGAACTACGATGAGACCTGGTCACTCTGACTATCCTGCTTATGTAAAATACAAAAAATTCAATGACCATCGTGGTGGCGGAAGATTTTCTGGAAGATTGACAGCTACATACGTAATGGGTGGTGCAATCGCAAGAAAATTACTCAAAGTCACACTGGGTGTTGAAACAAATGCGTATACATGTAAAATTGGAAAAATAGGTATGAAAAATCAAGCTTCCCGACAATCTCTCAAATCAATATATGCAAACGAAGTTAGATGCCCTGAAAAAGCGATCGCAGGGAAAATGAAAAAATCAATACTTGATGCTAGAAAAAAGGGCGATTCTTTGGGTGGTATTATTGAATCTGTAACAACCAACATTCCCATTGGATTGGGAGAACCGATTTTTAGCTCACTAGAATCAGAACTAAGTAAAGCCGTCTATTCAATACCCGCTGTCAAGGGAGTTGAATTTGGGTCTGGATTTTCAGGATCTGAAAAACACGGTTCACAAAACAATGATTCGTACACATTCCGTAATGGCAAGGTGATCACTAAAACAAATAATGCAGGTGGAATTTTAGGCGGTATATCAAATGGCATGCCAATAATAATGCGAGTTGCCTTCAAGCCAGCTTCATCAATCGGCAAGATCCAGGAAACGGTTGATCTCAAAACTAAGAAAAATACAAAATTAAGAGTAGAAGGCA
>Ga0207966_1001079_pt1 | contig 15114 bp, 9 predicted proteins | sample Knorr_S23_td_NAD_FD_185611 | JGI IMG/M metagenome (GOLD analysis project Ga0207966, IMG submission 185611) | Marine microbial communities from Southern Atlantic Ocean transect - Knorr_S23_td_NADW_ad_2500m_LV_B (SPAdes) (version 2) | ecosystem: Environmental > Aquatic > Marine > Oceanic | place... | reverse complement strand
CATCCAAAAGATTGACTTTGTTGGGCATACACCTATGCATGCACCGTCAGAGATACATCTTTCTGGATAAAATACAAATGCTTTACCTCTCTTCCAACCCTCTACAGGTTTTACACGAAGTACGTCTGGGCCAAGAGTTGTACAGATTTCTACACAAAGTGCGCATCCAATACATCTCTGTTCGTCTACATCTGGAAGTATTGCTATTGGCATTTATTTCACTAAATTCAATCTGTTTGATTGTTATTTAAACGATGGTTGAAATTCATAACACAGTTATAGAAAAAAAGATCGCACAGCTTATACTAATTACGAAAGCAAAATAAAAAAGAAAACGTGATTCGCACGTATTATTTTCTCATTGCTTCGATTTGACCGGAAGTAACCCAGTCAAGTAGTTCTGCAGATGTTGGATTTAGATCTGCCTTTTGTGCCATTAAATTAGCTACCCAAATCCAGTTAATCTGGTTCAAGAGTGGTTTATTTGCCTCATCGCCAGCACGTACCTTTGCATACAGTGCTTGGTCCTGTGTTTTTACCCACTCATCATAACTTCTTCCCATGTTTGATCTGATCTTAGCTAGCACTAATTAAAGCTTATGCGGATTTTCCAGATCGTAATTTGATACTATATGTAAGAAGATTTTAAGGTGCAAGATATTGACTTTGTCCATGAATGTGAGGGTTTTAGGCGCAGCCAGTGAAGTTGGTAGGTCTGGATTTCTTGTCAAATGTGATCGCACCAACATACTATTAGACTATGGAGTGAAGTTTGCAAAAAGACGTGATGATCCCCCATTATACCCGCTTCACATCAAGCCAAAAGATGTAGATGTTGCTGTTATAACACACGCACATTTGGACCACTCTGGTTGTGTACCATCTTTGTTTATAGGAGGAAATACGCATGTCTATGCTACACCTCCCACTCATGATCTAAGCATATTGTTAATTGAAGATATGTTGAAGATTGAAAAAAACAAGCATTCATTTGATTATAGACATGTAAACAGTATGATTAAAAATTCCAAAGAAATTGGGTTTAGGGAGCCTGTAAAAATTGGTAATGCTACATTTGAATTACGAGCTTCCGGTCATGTTATAGGAGGCAGTACAGTTCTAGTTGAATCCGAGGGTAAACGGCTGTTTTACACTGGAGATATCAATCTAAGAGGTTCAAGAATGTTACCAGAAGCGGACTTGGACATGGGTGATATAGATCTACTGATCACTGAGAGTACATATTCTCAAACAAATCAAATGCCACGACAGGAATCAGAGAAAGGACTGATTGAATTTGCAAACGAAGTTATGGATAGAAAAGGAATCCTCTTTATTCCATCATTTTCGGTTGAAAGATCACAGGAAATTGCATGTGTTTTACAAAATGCAAACTTCAAACATCCAGTGATCATGGATGGTATGGCACTAAAGGTAAATGATATCATGTTTCGTCATCCTGAATACTTGAAAAATATTAACATTTTTAGCGATGCAATTAATCACGCATTTTTGATAAGAAACCACGGTGACCGCAAAAAGGCTCTTTCACAACCATGTGTTGTAATTTCTCCTGCCGGAATGCTAGTTGGAGGAAATGCAGTATACTACATGCAAGAGTTAGCCCTTGATGAGAAGAATGGAATTGCGATGGTTTCATACCAAGGGGAAGGTACTCCTGGAAAAAAATTATTAGAAACAGGTATAGTTTCTGCGCGAGGCAAAGATACGAAGGTAAAAGCTACTGTAAAACAATTTCAGTTTTCTGGTCATGCTGATAGGGATTCACTTTTTGATATGATCAAAAACATTAGCGGCAATCCCAAAGTCTTAACCGTTCATGGCGATGATAAATCTTGCATAAAATTTGCAGAAGAGATTCATGAAAAGTTTGGTCTGGATGCATATACGCCCAAACTTGGTGAACAGATATCTGTGTGAAATGCCTGATCTTCATACCAATATCAATATTCATGAAACCATTAACAGCGGACAAGTCTTCTTGTGGGAAAATCACAAAAATGTGTGGTTTGGAATTGATGGATCAGATATAATTCAAGTAAAACATGAACCGTTTGAAATTCTGACATTATCAAAAGAGCCGAAGGATTTTTTCAGAAACGATGACAATTATAAAAAAATCCTAAAAAGCATATCACATGACAAAATTGTAAAAAAGGCTGTTAAACACTATCCTGGGCTTCGCATAACTAGGCAGGATCCTTTCCAGTGCTGCATTTCATTTATCATTTCAGCGAATTCAAACATACCCAATATCAAAACTCGGCTCCAAAAATTATGTAGAAAATTTGGTACGCGTGTAAATTTTGATAAGAAAGAATTCTTTGTATTTCCTAAACCACATACTTTAGCAAATGCATCAATAAATGATTTACAAGAATGCGGCCTAGGATATAGGACAAAATATGTCAAGGACACATCATTTTTTGTAGATACGGGTGAAATTGATTTTGATTATCTAAAAAAAGCTGATTACCAAACTGTGAAAGAATCTCTTTTAAAATTACCCGGAATTGGAGACAAGGTTGCAGACTGCATTATGCTGTTTTCTCTTGAAAAACTTGAGGCGTTTCCCTTAGATACATGGATTTTAAAAATTTTAAAAAAATATTATTCTGACAAATTTCATGTCGAAGAAAAAATAACAAAAAAGAAATATGAAAATACTCATCAACAAGTTTTGAACCATTTTGGAATCTATTCTGGTTACTCACAACAATTCCTCTTTAAAATGGAAAGGGACCTGAATGAAAAAAAGTGGTTGTGAAACTCTTAATAGAGTAAAAAATTTTTATTTCTTGGGCTCATAGCTCAGCATGGATAGAGTGTTGGACTTCTAATCCAATGGTCAAGGGATCGAAGCCCTTTGGGCCCATCATTATCTTAACAAAATTATTAATGTCTACAAGCTAATCAACATCATGAATGACATTAAACTTGAACTAAACAACAAGATCATAAAGCCCAATTCTGAAATTAAGGGGTCGGTTGCTGTAAACTATCCTGGCAGGTTTGATGGTATTGTAATTAACGCTCAGATTATAGGCTCAAATAAGCTAATAATTTACAAATCATACAACGAGAAACAAATTTCTCAGAATGTATCACGACTATTCATAAGCAAAGATGATATGCCTAACAACAAAGTTGAGTTTACAGCTGCAATTGAATTTGAGCCTGAACAGCCCCATGATGTAAAGTTTCGTGCTTCAATAATTGAACAACATAAGGAAGTAGAAAGTGATCAGTTGTTTGCAAAGTTTTCAGCCTAAAATCTAGCCTGTGATACTACAACCTTTCCTGTCATCCAAGGATGTGGATCACAGTGGTATTCAATGGTTACCGGCGTGTTTGGCGGTGCATCTGTGAATAAGAATTCGTATTCTTCACCCGGTTTAACGACACCTGTAGAACCAAAGTCACCGCTATAACTATCAGTGTAACGATGGTCTGGTGTAACAGTATGTGCTGTCTCATCAATATTTTTCCATATTACATGATTGTCAATGCTTAATTGCAGATTGACCAGTTTGGGTACATAATTGTCCTGCTGGTCAGCATTTGAAGATCCTAAAATCATCTCAATGATAGTAGATTTTACAGGATGTAAAACATGTTCATCAACGTCTGGTGTTGCAAGCTGTTCTGGTAGCCAATACATTTGGTAGTAACCAATTGATATAGAAGATGCAACCAACACAGCAATTAATCCTATTCCGTATTGATGACCAGAAACCGTACTACTCAATGTTTTGCACTCATTTCTAAAAGTCTTATAAAGCTTCTTTACTGGTAATGAAGGTTTTATGGTTTATTAAGATCAGATGTTCCAAGGTTTAGATCTTTATCCAACTCTGCAACATCTGTTTTAATTTCTGGTACTGACGGTTTGGTAACTTGACCCTCTAATGGTTTTTCACCAGCTGGCTTAGAACCTCCATTTGTTGGCTCCAATGGTTTTTGAGTACTAACTAGAGGCTTGGTAGTAGTAACCGGTGGCATTTGTGGTATGTTTTTTGATTGGGCCATTGCATATCGGTAGAGATGGAAGAATCCCGCAAAGGTAATCAGAATCACGCCTGTTATCCATAGGTTAACGTTATTCATACCTGATAGGAATGCATTGTATGCAGCTATATTCAAGAACACTTGGAAGGCAAGCAAAGCAACAAGCATCCAGTTTGTCCATTTTATTGATAGCTTGATTTCTGATACCTTTTTTGGTCCGCTTGCTTTGGCAAGCTTTGCCTTTCTTTCAGCATCTTTTGCAAGATGAATCATCATTAGGGTAAACCCAAAGCTTAGTGGCACAAGTAATATCATTACAAGATAGAGGTTTATCGGGTCAATTACCAGCCTTTCTACTAGTGGAATTGTAGTGTCAGGTGGAATGTAAAAGCCCCAGTATGTTGTTACCAGTATCTGTGAAATTCCCGTAATGCCAAATGCAGTAATCCAAGGACGGTCTTTCCATGAAAACTTTTTGTATCTATCTATAAATGGCGTAAGCAGTAATGCGCCGATAAACAACGCAGGCCATAACACGCCAGTAAGAAACTTGTCATACTGTGTTCTCAAAAATGCATAAAGAGCAGTAAGATACCACTCTGGAACTGTGATGCCTGGTGGAACAGTTGGCTCGAACTTAAAACCAAGATCAACTGGAAATACACCGCCTGCCAAACACATTGCACCACAAATGGCCATTACCATCGGCACGTCAAACACCAAGAATCGCGGGAAATGAACTGCCATCAATCCGAGCATGACGATGGGCAAGATGAAGACATGTTGTGCATAGAATCTTAGCACAAAATCATGAAAGCCCGCACCAAATGCCAGCTCACGAATCATAGGACCTGCAACTGGAATAGAGTTGGTAAGTGATGCCGCAATGCTGATGGCAAGCTCCGCTCTTTCACTAAAGATAATATCATATCCAGTAAAGGCTTCAAGTATTGTAACAGTGCCAAGTATAACACCTGTTACCCACAAAACCTCATTTCTTATTTTGTACCTGCCACTAAAGTACTGGTAGTACATGTGAAGAAGGGCAAGCATAACCATTGCGTTTGAGCCGTGATAATGGAGATTTCTAATATGGAATCCAAACGGTACATCGTTGTTGATAAACGCAACACTGTCCCACGACCTTGTCATGATTGGTTCGTAATAGAACATCAGTAACGCGCCAGTTACACCCAAAGTGATGAACATGATGAACGTAAGCATTCCCAAAAATCCAAATGGACTTACAAATCGTGCTGGGAAAGAAAACTTGATTGCAGTAAATATGGTTCGGTCTAATTCATCCCAAATCCAATAAATGAACGTGAGTAAACCGTTCCGTCTCTCAAGCGAAGCGGCCATATCCTACTACTCCGTTAGTGTTTACGCCCCATGTTGGAGGAAGAACGTACATAAATCCATCAGTATCAGCTTCAAAATCAAGTTTGGGAAGTGTGTTTGAAGGAGGTGCTTGCAATGATGCAGGTCCCAGATAAGCAGTACCTGTTTTCACATCATACATACTTCCATGACAGGGGCATTCCCCTCTCATTCGTCCTTCGTCAGGCCAGTATTTCCACAGACACCACAAATGTAAACATATCATACTATATGCCCTAAAGGCAGAAACATCTTTTCTTCTCCCGCCAAATTTTTCCGGCAATCTAATGAATTGCCATTTCCTAAACGCTTCCTCATTTAGAACTTCATCAGCCGTTTCTGGATAAGTGATAACCTCGGCATGATTTATTGGATAAGTGTTAAGATTTGCATGTGTACCATCAGGCAATATTACAGGCACTTTTTCAAGAACTGAAGATGACGGGTTTGGCATAAACTTGCCCCAAGGCACAAACGGTGCAAAAGCCATTGATGTGCCTGCAGCACCTAGAAGCTTAAGAAAGTCTCTCCTGGACATTCCTCCAGATTTTTTTTCCTGCTCCGACATTCAAGCTGACGATATCGTCAAATTAGTTATAAATCTTATTTCAGGATTGTATCACTGTAGAAGTTTTCCTAGTTTTTTTAACGGCTATTGAAATAACTATTGCTGCAATAACAATGGTACTGATAATAATCAATAAGGAGGTTTGTGGCATTTCCTTCTTTTCTTTGGAAATAACAGGAGGCGGTTGAACAAATGTATGATCGACATTGAATGAGAGCGCCTTTATTGCTTCGTTTTCGGCAAGATCTTTGGCTATGATCTTCAGATCATAGATTCCATCATCAATCTTAGTTGTATTATATGAAAAGAAAGTCATATCCTCAAATGATTGGCCGTCTGGAAATAAAACCGAAATAGCCCCACTATCAGCCATATTTTCATCATTTACCTTAAAGTCAATTTGCAATGAATCGGAAACCAGAGTGCCATTTTTTGGTAATTTAACTATGATTTCTGGTGGAATGTTATCTACAGTAAAGGAAAATGTATTTTCAATGTCATTTCCAACAATGTCGCTCGCATGAATTCGTAAATTGTGGAGTCCATCAGTCAGAATTTCGTAGTCCAATGTTTCAGATTCAATCTCCTGTCCATCAAGATAGTATTTTACAAAATTAAGATTCTTTTCAATTATTTCTGGTGAGGTGTCAAATGATTTGTTAATGAATTCGGGAATAACAAATATTATCTCAGGTGGCTTGTCATCAGGCAAAATTGTTGTGAATTTTGCAGCAAGTGAAATAGGCTCTGTTGTTGATTCTCCCCCAAATAGGGTAGAATGAACAAGCAATGTGTATGTTCCAGTCTGGTTGATTGGAGCATACAGTACTGTTGAGGTGTTATCCTTATTTTTTACAGGAAAGAATCCGCCACCCGAACTAAATTCGCTTGTTCCCAGCCAGTCAGTGGTTGGCCATCCCCAAAAGTGGCCAAATACACCAGGCGGAAAATTTGTCTGTACAATTTTTCCCTGAGGATCAACCATAAAGACAGAAAAGTTTGTGTCGTCATTTTCCCATTCCAAATTTATTGTAGCGGCATTTATTGTTCTGTCTTGAATGTCAAAATAATATTGTCTCCAATCGCCAGCCATGTACCTACTTGTCATGTCAAAGGCGCCCTTTACGTAACCACTACCGTATAAAGACTCTCCACTTGAACCCATAATCACATTTAGTTTATTCTTCTCATCAACTGATGAAAGAACACCAACAGATACTGGCACGTTAATTTCATGATGCTCACCTTCAAAGTTCATGAACCCTTGGTATACACCAGTTTGCATATCAGGAGGTACAGAAAGTACAGCAGATACCTTTGAGGAATTTTTTGGTGGAACTGAAATTTTTTGTGTATTAACAGATACATTGTCCCACAATTTATTTCCAAAATAGCTTGCAGAAAGAGTGTAATCCATTGATGTGGAGTTTTTGTTGGTATTTCCATTCCAGTAAGAATATCTTTCGGGTACAGGGTATATACCCACAACCGGTTCATTATCAAATTTTTCAGATGGATCAGATATACGAACCTCTTGAACTGTTCCCCATGAACCGCCTCTATTTACCAAAGAAAGCTCATCACTTGAAATTTCAGCGTCGTTGTTTTTGTCTTTCCAATCATAAACGTATAATGACGAAATTTTCATGTCGTCAGCATAAACTGTGTCTGTTTGATTCATGAAAGTGTCAAATGGAAAGCGAAGATTCAAGACCATTAGTGAGGCGTCTGTTGGAATTGTATTGGTTTGGTTTGATTTTGCCAAATCCTGAACGCAGTAATCATCTGCTACAAAGCAGTTTGATTGTGGTGATATATCCATTGCAAGATCAGTCAGTTTGACATAGTTTGGTCTGTATGTTTTTGACTTGTTTAAGATTGGATCCTGTAGTTGTACTTCTGTTATTCCCTTCAATTCTACTTTTTCGATCAATTTTAGACTTATTGGATTTATCGTGATATCAAGTGTCTTGTTTGTTGGGTTTTCTATTGTAAATTCAGTAGTGGTATTTTCCCCAGGATGCAATCGACCGCCAAACCAGCTTGTCATTGGGAATGTGTTATCGGAAATTCCAAATTTGTCAATTCCGATTGAACTAGAATTAAATGAGTGTAGTGAAGTATCAATCACTTCTTTTATGTTTGAAAATGTAGCATCATTATGTACGATAAACTTTCCCCCATGCCCATATACTGTCCTTACAGCATTTAGGGCGTTAACCATGCCTGTACCCTGTGTCATTGGGTCATTTTTGATATCATCTGCGGTAGACATCAGGATGTTTCTTATTTTGAATGGATCATATTCTATCCCCTTTTCATTCAAGCTCTCAGCTAGAAGAGCTGCACTGCCTGCGACAATGGGAGCGGACATACTAGTTCCTCCAAAAAGTCTGAAAGGTTCATTATCCGAGTCTTTGGAAGATTTTGTCACTAACGTCGGAACAAAGCCATATGCCCCAATACTCATCAAATCCGGCTTTGTGTCACCAATTATTCCTGGTCCCCTACTTGAAAAGTCAACAACCTGATCAGAGTGATCAGTGGTGTTACCAAATCTTGGCTGGTCCTTGAATGGACCATATCCAACAAAGTCATTGTTAGTTACGGCGCCAACCGACAAACCGAATGATGAGATACCCGGTGTACCAATGGTTCCATAACCATGTCCAGAGTTTCCAGCACTTGACACAATAATTACGCCCGTGTAATTTTCATGTAGAGATCCTGGTGTTACTAGCGCGTTCAGAATGAGTGATGATATATCCAAACCTGGAGCATAGCCAATATTTGGGAAATTAGAAATTCCCCAGCTGTTAGAAATTATATCTGCTCTTGGACTCCCTGTGTATACCCAACTGCTGTCCTCATTATCAAACCCAGCAGTCCAGAGCCATGCATAAACTGTGTCACCAAACCACAATGCCTTAACTGGAAGAATCTTAACATCTGGAGCAATGCCCTTTATCGAAAATGTTTTTGTGTTATTATAGATGTCGTACTCCATCTTTCCCTTTGATGCTATTATCGACGCAGAAGATGTTCCATGTGGAGATGGATCATTCATTACACCAAAAAACCTACCATCTTTATCCATGGCGGGCAATAAAGTGCCGTTAACTGAACCTAGTATATTATCAATTTTTGACTTTTTTGAAAAAACTCCATAGATATCTACAATTTTTGCACCAACAGTTCCAGCCGAATAATCATCTTGGCGTTCCCAAAAATGCTCCGTTAGCGTATGATCCGCATCATAGAGCAGGAATTCGTTTCCGCTGCCGATGGTAATTGGAGTTTCATCGGTAAAGTCAAAGTCATAGTTTTGTTTGGTAACAAAATCTTCATCAGTTCTCTTTGTAAAATCCATCCAAGAACTTGACATATCTGGTGTGATGGTATCATACACGCCAGCTTCGTTGGGATCAGTCACCAAGACAGGAACTACCTGAAGAAATCCCAGGTGCGGCTGATAAATTACTCCCAGGTGATAGATTCCGCTTTTTGATTTAATATAATGACTTTTGTCCTCACCAATTTTCATGTCAGAGCTTAAAGTGCCGTCAAAAACAGGCGAACCAAAAGGAGAAAAATCAACATATGGATACAACCCATTGTAGACAGAAATGTCCGTGCCGTTTCCAGTTTGTACAATGTCTAAAAATACACCATCATTTTTTACATAGACCGTTGAGGTTACATTTTCTGGAATATCTTTTGTGTAATTTTGTAATATTCCATAATTGCTAATTTTTGCAGCAAAAGTTGAATTTGTGATAACAAGTCCCTGACCGTCTGCATCCAACATTACAGGTTTGTTGTCTTCATCCCTCAGCAGTGATTCTCTGATGTCAGGATTTGAAAAATCAACGCCGGTATCAACAATTGCAACAATGATTCCATTGCCAGTTTTATTGTACAGACTATGAACTTTTCCAGACTCTGCAATGTTTCCTAGTTGAGTGTGCTTTGAAATTGCATTATACGTCGAATACTTTGAATGAAAGTCCAATGGAAAGTCCTCTATTACATGATAGCCGCTTGCACTTAGTTTGTTAGCATAGCTCTGATTAAAAACACCCACAGAAAAAAATCCATTGTCTGAATCAACCCCGTATACAAGATTTTTTGTTTGAGTGTGTGCATCATGAAATGAGCCTGGCCCGAATACCAGATATCTTTTAACGTTGTTTTGCATTTCGTGTATATTTGTAGATATTAGGTCAGATTCTAGTTTAAAGTCACGGTCTGCACCAATCTGTTCAAAGTCTTCAAAAATACCGCTAGAATTTTGTTGAAGCAAAAAAACAAAAAAAATAAACGTTGTTACAAGCAGTGCCAGTTTTGGCATGATTCAGAATTTGTTTGGTCGACTATTATAACTATCTTCTTCGTGCAAGTATTGTAATTTGTAAAGCAACTATGACCGCAATAGAACCAACAATTGGAAATAGCAACGAGTTTACCTGTAATGATGCCTCCTCAATATTTGTAACCGCCGATGACATTGAACTTACGCTGGCATCAATCTTAGATACACCTGAATTGATTTTATCGCTGGCTGATTCTAGTGTGGTTCCAAATCCGTGTATGTCAGATTGTAGCGTATCAAGTTCGGTGGATGCGGTTGTTAATACCTGGTTAAGACTTACGATTTCCTGGGATAGACCGGCGAGATCCTGGCCCAGTACTAGGGTTGCAGCTGAACCATGTGAAACTGTTCCCTGGTGATTGGCAACCATGTGAAAGACATACGTACCCTTTTGTGTCGGTTTGTATTCAACAAAGTACAAGCCCTCATGCAGCTGCTCAAGTTCTTGCGTGAGACTTCTTACGCTGTCTGAAGGGGTGTGAACATGTGATGCTGATAGTAGAGTTTTGACTTTTCCATGTACTAGGTGCCCATCACTTGAAACCTGCACAAACACACGAAAATCTCTATCTGAAGCTGCAATTTCCGGCGCAAATACAATTACCTGTACACTACGTTCAATCGGTATTGTTACAAGTTCTGAACTAGCTGCAAACTTTATGTTGAGTCTTTCGGATTCTCCAGACTGGGCGACTACCTGAACAACATATGTTCCGTAAGGAAAATCTGTTGTTGGTTCTGGCCATTTCATTAAAGTGGTACTAAATGATCCATCATCTTTTGCCATTGTCTGCTCAAAATTTGCGGTTGTACCATCGGGCGCAAACAGCCGCACTACCAAAGGCTGATTTGGTGTACCCTCACCATATATGAACAGTGGGTGCTGTGGAGAATACACGCTTTGATTTGTGTAGAATTTGAGAGTTTCTGCAAAAATGTCAGGTGAACTTGCTGCAATCAATAAAGCAGTAATTACCAGAAATAATGATTTCAACTGTTTGTGATGTATTATTGCCATAGATATTGTTTATGAACAGACTTTCTAAGCAAGATAAAAAAAAAGAAAAAAGGGGGGGTTAGATGTTTCTAGTCTATACTACGTCTATGTTGACAGATACGGTTGGTGACAGGGCAGTTGGATTAGATACGCTCTCCCATACAAACACTGTTGCAGTGTATGAACCGGAGTTCGTAGGTGTCCATGACTGAGCTGCAGTCATTGATTGACCGCTAGTCAGTGAGCCTGAAAGCCATGAAAGTGATACTGTAACACCTGATGCATCCTGAACTTGTACCAAATATGCAAATGCTTGATCTTTGCTTTGTCCATTTGTCACGTCAGCAGCAATTTGTACCTGTTGATCCACTGAGACTTCAGCTACCGAGTTACCAGATGCATCGACTACGCGTGCATTGGCTGCTGGTGCTCTCTCTAGTGGTGGGAATGCTGTGCCAACTGTGGTTGTGGCTGCAAAGAGCAATGTATCTGTATTTGTGTAATCAGGTCCTGGTAATGTATAATCAGTTACTTCTGCTGTTACTGTGTCGCCTTCTGAAACGCGTAATGTGTCACCGGATGAAATTCCGTCTGATGTGAAAGTGATCAAACCTTCGAATACACCCGTAGCTTCATCAGTTTCACTTAGAGTGGTTTGTACACCACCGGAATCTGAATCAGAGTATACATCGATTGTAATCTGATCAATTGTCGTATTATCAAGGTCTTCATCTGGGTCTGTTACGCGTATGACTGCATTGCCGGTTGTAGATACGTTTGACTCAAGCCATTCAATTGTTGAATAGTTCCATTGGATAATTGCTGAAGCCAATGCAACGCTTCCATCATTGTATTCAAAAGTCACAGTTACACCATCATCTTGTCCAGCGGTTCTAAGTGTACCATTTTCTGGTCCACCTGTTACCAAACTATTTGATCCATTACACCATGTTACTCCTGCGTCAAATCCACCACTTGGGTTGTTGTTGATGGTTTGTTCATCGATACCTTGTAGGGTTATGTAACCCGTAAATATACCGGTGTCTTCACCACTTTCCTTTAGGGTGTATGTGCCTGAGCACAATGCACCACTTCTTGTGGATATCTTAACAGGTAATGCTGTAGTGCCAATAGTTTCTTTACCAGCGCTGTTCTTGTTGTGATCTGGTGCGACTACTTCGATATTTACATCGTCAGTCCAGTCGTATACCGTCTTGTCTAATGTTATGGTCGCTCCGAAGTTGGAGATTGCTATGCTAGCTTCTACGTCTACTGAATCTGCATTCACTGATGTCTCACCTGCGAGACCTGTGTCTCTGTAGGTAAGAGTGATTTCTTCACCCAGTTCTAATGCGGTAGCATTACCACCGTCTGATACTCCAGTTGGAATATCAACTGTGGTCTGGAATACACCGGTGCTGTCACCAGTTTCTTCCAAGTTGGATGGGTTCTTAGTAAATGCTGCTGTGTTCAATAGTTCAGAACTATCTGCGGATGAGTCCCATTCAATCAAACCTAATGAGTACGTTTCAGCTGTTGCACTGTCAAGGTCCAAATCTGGATCAGTGATGGTTATTACCATCGTTTGACCCATGACATAGACTGATTTGTCAGTGGTTAGTGAACCGTTTCTTAGATCGAATATTGAGGAATCATACACTGAAGTTGCTAAGCCGTTATCTCCGTTTGGATCCGCATATGTTACTTGGATTACAGTTTGGCCACCTAAGATCTGATGTGTGGCAGCGGCTACTGTCATGAGTTGTGTTTCATCAAGTGTGATGGTAATCTCATAGACGTTAGAGCCCTGTTCTATCTCAGTAAGTGGTCCATATTCACATCCTGCAACTGCGTCAGCACAAAGGTTTCCTGCTGCTGTGGTTCCAACTGTGGTTCCACCTGCAGTACCAATAGTTTCAGTAGTACCAGAAGTGATCAACTTGATCGTAACTGGTGCTGTTGCTTTGGCTATTGTAGTGCCAGTTTCATCTGGGTCAGTAACCTGAATAGCGATTTTTACATCACCATCGTCGTCAGATGTTCCGTCAGCGTTAAAGTCGTTCAATACAGTATTGTCACCTTCCATCAGTTCTTCCTTGTCAAATGGTACAGGATAGACTTGTCTGTCTAATGAAATTGTACCAGTTGATGAACCGATAGTTGCGGTTGCATACCAAATTGTTGCAACGCCATTTGCGTCACGTGAGTCACGATAGCCGATTTCCATGTCTTCTCCAATATCATCTGTAACCGTAAATACGCCTACGAATGTATCAGAATCAACACCGTCTTCGACTAACTTGATTGTTGCTGCTGAGGTACATGCTGCATCGTCACAAGTGACTGCGAAGATGTCTGTTCCTGTTGTGTAACTGCCGTCACCAAGATAAATTTCTACTACTGAGCTGTCTGTGTTAAGATCTGCGTCTACAACTGTAACAGTTGCTGCGTCACCTACTGCATAACTTACTGAATCCCATGATAGCACACCATTGTGTGTGGTTGCATCAAGTCTTGGTGGCGCAACTGTTACGTTTGTGCCTCCCAAAACATCGGTATCACCATAAGTTACTTCGATTCCGCTAGAACCTGTTTGGTAGTTGTCAAGCAAGATAGTTACATCAGAGCTGTTAGTGCTGATTGAATCAGCTGCTGTAAGCCATAGGTTTAGTGCAGCAGCAGCTCCCATCGTTGTAGTGTGCATTAAGTTGTATGTTACTGATCCTTCAAAGACTCCTGTGTTAGGTCCTGTTTCAACTGCTGCAATTCTATAGATTGCATCTGCATTTACACCCTGTGCAAAGTTGTTCAAATCCATTGCAATTACATAATCAGCTGCTTTTGCAGTAGCTGAAGCGTGTGTAATTGTAAAGACTATGGTACAATCATTGCCACAGTTGAATGCTGCGTTGGCCTCGGTTTCATCAATTTCTCCAGCACATACGTTTGCACCTTCTTCAATAAAGGCGGTATCTGCTGTTACTGTTGCTCCCACTGCGTGATCTCCTGTAACTGCTATTACAGTTGAATTTAGATAATCAGTGACTGAACAGATATCATAAGAAAGCACGTTGCTTCCTGATGCAGATACGAGTCCATCAGCACATACTCCTGCAGCACCGACAGTGCCGGCGATACATGGGTTGAATGTTGATGCGTCCCAGTTAGTGTTAATTGTCAGTACTGAGTCAGTTCCTGTAGTTCCAGCTGTGGTAGTAATCTTTACTCTCTTACTGCCGTCACCCATATCTGCACAAGCTGGATAAGTTCCAAAAGTGTCAGCGTTGGATATGGCAAAGTTTAGACCTGCACCTACTGTTGCTACTGGACAAATATCAGCGGCTATCAATGTTTTTGGGTAACCGACGATGATTGTTGGAATAATGTTGTCATCCTTAACATTCAACGTTTCAACTGATGATGCCATTTTGTTCATGTCTGGGTCTGTTATAGTGTAAGTTGCTGCTTCACCTGGCGCCCAATATGCACCTGCATCTAGTGATGCTGATGCGTTGTTGGTTGCTACTGCGAATGTAACGCTGTTACCACCATATCCTATGGTGACAACCTCGTCAACTCCAGCATCTCCTTTGACGTCTAGTGTAGATTCACCTGCACTATCATGTACAGTAAAGACCCCTGTGTTGGATCCTGTTTCTACGAAGACATAAGTTGATGCTGCTGAACAACCTGAAGTTGCTGCAGCACAGATTGCTACGTCAGAGTCGGTTACAGATAGAACACCGTTATCGCCAAAGCCTAGCTGAC
>Ga0207966_1001078_pt1 | contig 15143 bp, 15 predicted proteins | sample Knorr_S23_td_NAD_FD_185611 | JGI IMG/M metagenome (GOLD analysis project Ga0207966, IMG submission 185611) | Marine microbial communities from Southern Atlantic Ocean transect - Knorr_S23_td_NADW_ad_2500m_LV_B (SPAdes) (version 2) | ecosystem: Environmental > Aquatic > Marine > Oceanic | place... | reverse complement strand
GCCCTGACCATAATCTCCATGGCAGGCGTGCAGACGGAACGGATCGAACTGGGCACGGCGGTGATTCCCACCTTTCCCACCCACCCTCTGGCCATGGCCAAGCAAGCCCTCACGGCCCAGGTAGCTTGCGGTGGCCGATTGACGCTGGGCTTGGGCCTGTCCCATAAACCCTCTATCGAGGGCACGATGGGTCTTTCCTACCAACACCCCTTACGGCACATGCGCGAATATCTGACAGTGGTACGCTCCCTCGTAGATGACGGCTCGGTCGACTTCGATGGGCAGGTGTTTCAGGTCAAGTCCGATATCAACGTTCCGGGGTCGTCGCCGTTTCCCATCGTGACCGCCGCTTTAGCGCCCCGAATGTTGCGCTTGGCTGGAGAGATGGCCGACGGCACGGTGACCTGGATGGCCGGGGTGAAGGCCATCGGATCTCATGTTGTTCCACGCATCCGGGAGGCCGCCGAGGCGGCAGGCCGTCCCAGACCCCGGGTGATAGCATCCCTTCCGTTGGCCGTGACCGACGACCCGTCCGAGGCCAGGGAGCGAGCCGCCAGAACTTATAACCGCTACGGTCAGTTGGCCAACTACCGGAGACTCCTAGATATCGAGGGTGTCGAAGGGCCATCAGAGGTGACGGTCATCGGAAACGAGTCTCAGGTGGAGCAACAGTTGCGGGACTTTGCCAGCGCCGGCGCCACCGACTTCGTAGCGTCGATACTGCCGGTGACCCGTGATCGTGAGGCATCGGCGGTCCGCACCATGGAGTTTCTGCGCAGCATGGTGGGCCGCATCTAGCCGGCTGGCGGCTATCGCCCGATTGACACGGCAGGTACCCCTGTCTACAATCCGAACCAACACCATCGAGGCCAGCGTGCCTCTATATCTGGAGGGACATCAGTAAATTTTCCAAGGACCAAAATAGAGGAGGAGTTATGGCAAGGATCAAACATATCGCATTAGCCACCGAGGACCCGGCCAAGACGGCCGCTTTCTACATGCAGAGCTTTGGACTCCAAGAACTGCGTCGAGAGCCCGCTGACACCGGGGCGGACGGCGTCTGGCTCAGCGACGGCTATATCTACTTTGCGATTTTGAAGGTTGGCAACCCCGACGTTTCTACAACCTTGCCTCCCGGAGCTACCGGCACTGTGGACCACATAGGATTTTACGTGGACGATTTGGAAGAGTCCTGCGAGGCTGTAGAGAAAGCCGGGTCCGTTAAGTGCGACAACAGCAGCGAGCAGAACCGCAAGTATGCCGACCCCGATGGCATCATGCTGGACATCCGATATCGAGGATGGGACGAGCAGATCGGCGCTAGGACCCAGCTTTATGAGCTGACCCCGGCCAAGACTCCCGCCCAGACTTAGCCACATATAGCTGCTAGATCGCTATGAATCAAGGCCCCGTCCCGATCACGTTGGGACGGGGCTTTATGCTGGGATGCTGGTTCGCAGATGGAATGGGTATTTCTTTGGCCGTCCCACCCCGATCCTAATCTTCCCCCAACAAGGAGGAAGGGATTGGGCTCTCGAAATTGCAATTACTGCCTGTCATTCCGAGGAGAGTAGCGACGAGGAACCTACACCCGCCCAAATGGAGATGCTGGTGGAAGGGGAGGCGCTGGAGGTCCTGGTGGAGGTGACTACTTTGAGCTACCGCCTTCGGCTGGCACCTGGCTAGCCTAATTTTGAGTGTCGGGATTGGTGACAGTTATGGGGACGTCCAGGGCAAATGGGCTACCCCAAAGGATCGACTTGAGCAGAGACAGGTGAATCTGGGCTTTTAGGCTTAGCAATGGAGCGGTTACACCATGAGAGTGGGGTAATTGAGCGTATTGCAGAGCAGTTGATGTGCTCAGGGTGTCATCTTATACTCCGAGGCATCCCAGAGGGCCACGGATTCAGGGCAGTCACGTTCATCTGGGGAACATCGGTTTAGTGTTAGAGGATCATACTTACGAGAGTGATGTGTCAAGGGGCTCGCCTTTGGAGGTTGCTCTCACCGATCACCGGCCCAAACAAGCGACCAAAATTGTGATGGGAGGAGAGGATCCAAGATGAGACGCTTTGAGATGGCGATCGCGTTACGAACTCTGATGGTTTTCCTGTTGATACCTGAGGCATATGCTGACGCGGCAACCATTTGCCGGGGCATGACGGTTCGGTAAGGATAAGTCACATCCTTCCGGCCGATGTCGACAAGGGCGGGACGGCGGATATTCTCTGTGAGATTAAGCAAATCAAAGTAGGCCATGGTTTCCTGCATAGCCTGTTGTAGTGCTGTGTACTGAGCGCTGGGCGATGTAGACGTACCGATCAAGGACAGGGTGGGTAGTTTTATCGATCGCCCCCGGGTTAGATACGTGGGATTGGTTCTCGGCTGCAGGCACCCGGCGGCGCGTGCCCAGCGAGGTGGTCGCCAGGGTAAATCCACGGTTGTTCATTAGGGGGGTGCATATGTAGATAAGTGGCACCAGAGTAGGAGTCACCGCCCCACCAATCTAGAATCCATAAACAAACTAGGAGGGAGCCAAGAAAATGCGAATTCACAACACCATTACAAAGGCGTATCGAGCCATCCCCGGTACGATGCTGTTGGTAGCAGCGGTGTTGGTAAGTTTAATCATCGCCATCTCCGCATCCGCCGGCCCCATCTCCGTGGCCTCCGCCGGCCAAGAGAAGGTGACTGTGTGCCACTTGCCGGGAACCCCTGCGGAGGTGACTTTGGAGATACCGGTCCCCGCGGTCCCCGCACACATGGCACACGGGGACGCTGTGGGCGCGTGTCCAGATGGTCAACAGGCCTCGGGGTGCAGCGACCTCAACGCAGTGGTGCCGGCCGCCCACGTCCCAGGGCAAAACTATGCCTTCTCCGTAATCGGTCTACAGTTCAACCCCGGGGAGAAAATTCATGCGGATATAACCGTGGAGGTCCCGAGTGGAGGGGCCATCACTTTGGTGAAAGTGACAGTGTTGAACGGTACGGGTATACCTATCGCGGGAGCGAGCAGGCAGGTGCTGGGCGGCCCAATCACCGTAATGGTCGACCACGTGGTCGTCGCGGGTGACGACACGGACGGGTACGATTCTTCACCGCGCAGTCCATTACCAAACCACGGAATCAGATCGTGACAGGGGTAAAGATCAGTTGTAGTCCTGCGTGACCAGCTGGGGATCGCCACCACGAAAGGCCGTGCCGCATTCCCGGCCCAAGGTGCTGCCCGCAGCCAAGACACCTTGTCCGACTGGGGCGCGGGTCACGAATGGGGCCTCTGCCGGGGGGAGCCTGCCCCCGCACCCGGGAATCATCAAGGGAGGGTAGGGGCCGTGCGCTGTAGCCGTGAGGTCGGGAGCGAATCGGGGGGGAGGCGGCCCGGCCGCCGACCCAGCCCCAAGGTCCGCTCATCTCGTTAGACGGTTCCCAGAATTTATGCAGAGAGCATCAAACCCCCCAGCAGGTATTGAGCCACTTTCAAGCACTTCTACACCAAGGGGCACTCCGGCTCTAACCCATCTCCACCAGAGTCGTACGTATTCCCCGATGCGGATCGCACCCACACCTTGCTCATAAAGCCGGTTATACGGTTTGAAGAGAGAGTTTCGTCTGACGGGGTAGAGAGGGACAAGCCCATCTTGGTAGCGTTGGGCGATCCCCCTTTTACTCGGTTAGCTCAACGAACCTTACGTTAGATCAGGCAGTCCTATCCGGCAGGGTTCCCTTCATCAACATGCTGTTGCGCGATTTCTCTCAAGGCGTCCATGTTCGCATCTAACCACGCTGGTAAGGCGGCTGGTGGAGGTTCCTCTCTGTTGGCTATACTCCGTAAATAATGTCGATAAATGGCAGCGAAGGTGCCTGGAATCGGATCTTGGCTGACTGCTTTTTGCCCTCTCAACTGGTGATGCTCTCTTGAATGCACCCGCGCCAACTCCAGCACTTCTGTGGATGTGGGAAGGCGGAACCCAGATTTCTCTCTTTCCGCCGAAGGATCGGAATGATAAAGGCTAGGGTCGGCTTGACGGTTGGGTCGGCATGACAGTTGGGGCGGCCGGAATGACAGTGGCCGCTTTTACCTAAATCAAGCGCTGGCAAGTCCCGCAATAATCATTGAACGTGCACTAGAAAAAGTTGCTCAGGTTTTTTGCCAGAAGGACGTTTTGGTCGAAGACGATTTTCCGGCTGGCTATCTTCCAGGCCCCGTCCACGTTGCGTAGCACGTCTTCCCGGCTGCCCACGTAGAAATTCTCCTCGGTCTCCGCCCTGGTCCGGTACATGATGAAGTTTGAGTAGACCTTGATCTCAGACTCCCGCTCCCCTGGCTCTACCTCAACGTTGGAGATGAAGTGCCGGGTCCGGGACGGCGGGTCTTCAGCCCAGGCCATCCCCGTGTCCAACCGGTCTACCCGCCGGCTCAAGGAGTCCTTGTCCTCGTCCATGAACGCCAGATCGCCCTCTTTGGACACGTCTTCTTCCTCGTAGCGGGAGCCGTCCAGGATGGAGATCGACTTGCTAGTGGCGGCGTAGCGGTTGGAGCGCATGGGTATCCAGTAGCGGATGTCGTCGGTCAACAACTCCAACCATTGATGGAACTGCCGGTTGTCCAGGAGCCGGGCCTCACGATACAAGAATTGTTCCACTTGGCGAAGCACATCGTCGAGCATGACTTACCACTTCCTTACAGAAATCAGTACTGCCACTCCAGCTCGTGGTGAGCCTGTCTAACCATCCTTCGAGGGAACGCCCTTCGACAAGCTCAGGGCGAACGGGTGGCCGTAACATGGATATCTAGATCTTGGTACTAACCGGAGGTCCTTGAAGGTCTGTCCAGCTTTCGGCGGCCATGAGTTGGTCCCTACGACGGTCGAAGCTCCGATGGTTGCTCTCGCTGATCTTGAAGTCGCTGGCCCAGGCGTTGAGGTCTGGGTCGAAGCCTTCGTGGCGGCTGAGCAGTCCCTGGTCGGCTTCCACCAGTCCCTTAACGTCGATAGCCACGGCTCTCCTCCTTAACGAAATCCCCCTGAATCCCCCTTTACGAAAGGGGGACTTTCTTATGGGCCTTGATGATTGCCGAAGTATCGTTGCATGGACCAGGTTTGATGGCCCAGCTCAGCTCTAAAGATGGTGGCTGCTGGGGTGGAACAGGTCTTCAACTTCAAGGCGGCTGTCGATCAAACCCTGGTCGAGTTCGTATTGGATGAACCGCTCCAGGTTGCTCCGGTTTTGCTCCAGCCCGTTGGGCCAAGGGTCGCCGCCCATGATTAACTGCTCTTCTTGGGCCAGTTGAGGCGCCCAAGCTAGGCTGCTCCAGTTGGGGTCGTCGTAGAAGCGGCAGGCCATTTCCTTGGCTTGCTCAAAGGCGTTAAATAGGGCGCTGGCAGCCTCGGGGTGCTGATCGGTAACCTCTTTTTTTATGGCCACCAGGTGCATGATGGGGTAAAACCCGTTGCGTTGGAAATAGAAAATCTCTTCGGCCCGGGAGTCCTGAAAAAGCCGGGAAACTTCGGGCGCTCCGGCGACGAAGGGGCGGGGCATTCTGGGCACCATATAGGCATCGATCTCGCCTTCCACCAGCATCTCTTCGATGTCGCTGCCTAGCGGAGCCCGTTCTATGGAAACGCCGGCGGGCGGCTGGAAAGATACGGGTTCGCCAGTACTGGTTACCCAGTTAACTTGGTCCAATGGAACGCCGTATTCGTGCTGCAAGTCTCCCTTGGCCAGCACCGACAGGGTGGTCTGGAAACTGCGCAGGCCCACCCGCTTGCCGATAAGGTCCTGAGGCACGTTGATACCGGCGGCGGTATTTACGTACATCTGCGACTGGCTGAACAGGCGGCGCGGAAACACCGGGATGGCGGTGAGGGGAGCGCCCCGGGTGATCGCCATGATGTAGGAGGATAGGGAAAGCTCGGCGCAGTCCCACTCCAACCCGTCCAGCATCCGCTCGTGCCGGCCCGATTCCACGGTGACGTGCCGCACTTCAAGCTGGATACCCTCGGCGGTCACCGACCGGTCCAGCAGGGGAAGGTGGCGGTCGTAATGTTCCACCGCCAGAGTCAGCTTGGGTTCGGGCATCGATGGTTCTCCTTAATCTCGTTGGAAGGGGATACTCAGGCTTATTTTAAACGGTGTGCCGGCGCTCCACCGGATGGCTCCTATAACGGAAGTCCTGCCTGCTTATTCGGAAAATAAAAGCTGCAGGCGATGCCCGTCGGGGTCGTCGAAGTAGATGCAGTGATCGTCGCCGGGGCGGCCGGACACAGAAGTGCCATTGCTTTCCATGTATGCCTTCACTTCTTCGTAGGTACCCGACTCCAGTCGCAGCGCCATGTGGTTCATGTCGTCGCCCGGCTTGATCTCGGTGCCTTCGGCAACTTGGAACAAGGCGACCATTTGCCCGGCGCCGCACCAGAGAAAGGTACGGGTGGCGTCTTCGTGGTTGACGGTCATCCCCAGCACGTCTAGGTAGAATCTGCGCGACTTGGCCAAGTCCTTAACGTGCAACACCGTGTGGTCGATGCCTTTGGTCTTGAGCTTGGTCTCTAGCATTGTCCGCCTTCCGCATTTAGTGATTAGGTTGGATCGGCCATTGGCAACACCTGGATGTTGCGGCATGGAGCCGTGGCGGGCGAGACCAGGACGCCCGAATATCCCGGTTAGATCACATCGCCGGAGCACCGTCAAGCGGTCCGGCGAAGAGCAGGCGTGGCAGTTCGGTACCCGCCGTCGTAAAAGACATCCTACGATTCGAGCTGGTTCAGTCCCTTTTCAGAAGGCCACCGGCAGGGAAATCAGGCTGCGGAACGACGGGTTGTAACGCCATTCAATCTCGTCGCCGTTCAGCCGTAGGCCGGGCCAACGCTGCACAACGGCGTTGATGGTGATCTGCCCCTCAACGCGGGCGAGGGCGGAGCCTAGACAGAAGTGAGAGCCGAACCCAAATGACAGGTGGCGGTTGTCTTCTCGGGTAATGTCCAACCGGTCTGGGTCTGAGAACCGCTCTGGGTCCCGGTTCGCGGCGCCCACGATCATGGCGACCCGCTGGCCCTTGTCGATGCTCTGCCCGCCCAACTCCATGTCCTCCATGGCGATTCTTGCCGCGGATTGGATCGGGGAGTCGTAGAGTAAGAACTCCTCTATAGCGGTTTCTATCATTCCAGGATCGGCCTGCAATCTCTCTAGTTGGTCCCGGTTCTGCAGTAGGGCCAGCAGGCCGCTGCCGATAAGGTTGGTGGTGGTCTCGTGGCCGGCTATCATCAGCAAGATACACATGGAATATAGCTCGGCCTCGCTGAATTTGTCGCCCTCTTCCTCGGCAGCCACGAATGCGGATAGCAGGTCCTCTTGGGGCTCCAGACGGCGCTGAGATATGATTTCTCTGAGGTAGTCCGACAGCGCCAGCACGCTGTTTAGGGCTGATTCCGCCGTCTCGGCAACCATACGAATATTGTCCAGGAAAGCCGCCAGGGCGCTGCTCCATATCTTAAATTGCTCCCGGTCGGCGGCAGGCACCCCCAACATCTCGGAAATGACGATGGCCGGCAAAGGATTGGCCAGGTCTTGTATCACATCAAACCGGCCATCTTGCCGGCCGTCTTTTTCAATGCCATCCAGCAGCTCATCAGTCGTGGCCTGCATGCTGGACCGCATCCGTTCGACTACCCTCAGGGTGAACGCTTTGTTGGCCAACTTTCGGAGACGCGTGTGGTCAGGAGGATCGGACATAAACATAATATCCGAGAATATCTAGGTCAAAGGCTGGATCTTCTCAGCGGCATCCTCCGAAAGCCGTCCACTGAAAGCGCTGATCTGGGCCGAGGAGAGGCGCTGGTCACGGAACGCGGCTAGGACGTCGGTGTAACGGGTGAGTATCCAGCAGTTGATCCCTGCATTCCAATGTACCGGGTCCTCTTCCCGAAGCTGTTGATAACGTGGATAGGGGTTGGCGACGGTGGCGGGGTCCAGTTGTGAGGGTTCGCTCGTAACGGGCAGGCGTTGTTGTGCCATCAGTCCTTCCTCCTAACTTCCGTGATTATCCCGATCTGCCGTTGTATTCGCTCGCTGGGCATGACGGAGGAATAGTACGTCTGCCAGGAGTGATTGTCTACTACGCGATCGTACTTAATACGGGGAAATCGCCGTATCGAAAATCAGATAATTGCGGGGTCCCAGTTCTAATCTACGGAAATCGACAGGGGCGTACATCCCAATGCCGTCATTCCCTGGACCGCCGCATTCTCCAAAGACGATTGTTCTGGGCTGTGGAACAAGTGTCCCGGACAGCGGCAATCACTGGAACCGAACCGAGAAATCACTTGGTATCGTTGTTCCAGGCGGTGGGCCAGGGGACACTCCAACGAATCATCCGTATAGCCTATGACCGCGGCAGTGGGCTGTCCCAAGGGTAATAGGTAGTCAAGATGCCAGTGCGGGCGGTCGTGGGACCGCAGATGCCGGTGGACTCGCGCTTCTACTCCAGACTTTCCGGAGCCAACGTAGGCGTACCAGCCGGCTTGGAAAACAAGCTCACCCAGCCGTCCTACGGCCACCGCTACGTCACTGGACAGTTGGAAGATCAGGACGTAGATCCCTGGATTCCTTTTCTTGGTTTGAGTCATACCACCGCCGAGGTCTACCCACTCCCATTGCCGGTCCCATTATATGGCCTCCATGCGCTGGCACGGGAGTGCGTAGCGGGATAAGATATGGCCCAAGACTAAGGAGGCGGCAAATGACCACACCGGAATCACAACTCATCGATACCCACGCGCACATCGTTCCACCCAGCCTGGTGGCCGAGGCGAGGACCAGCGGCAAGAGCCTGGGGGTGACGGTGGAGGATACCGATCGGGGGCCCGCGTTGCAGTTCGATGGGTTGGTCCCACTGCGTCCTTTGGGTGGCCTGGCCCAGGTGGAACCGCGTCTGGCGTGGATGGCTGAGCAAGGCCTGGATCTGCAGATCCTCGCCTCTTGGCTGGACATCCACGGTTACACTCTTTCCCCCGATAACGCCGCCACGTGGGCTAGGCTGTTCAACGAGCACTTAGCCGAGTTGATCGCTTCCCATGAAGGCACGTTTCGTGGTCTGGCCACGGTGCCGATACAGGACGGAACCATGGCGGCCAAGGAATTGGAATACGCGGTGAAGGAGCTGGGCATGCTGGGCACCATGGTGTCCGCCGACCCGGTAGGACACGACCTGTCGCAAGACAGCTACGAGCCGCTGTGGGCGGCGGCGGAAAGCCTAGGCGTGCCGGTGGTGCTTCACCCCGCTACCCACGGGTTCGGCGGCGGCATAACGCCCAACTTCCTGACTTTCAGCTTGGGGCGCACCCTGGACACCACCATAACCGCGGCAAAGCTGATCCTTGGAGGCCTGTTCGATCACCATCCCCGGCTGAAGATGGTGCTGGTCCACGGCGGCGGGTTCCTCCCTTACCAAGCCGCCCGCATCGACAGCGGATACCGTACCGGTTCGGGACGCCCCGTTGAATTGCAGCGGGACAAGCCGTCGGATTACTTGCCGCTGCTTTACTACGACACCGTGAATATGTCGCCGGACTCGATAAGCATGATGCGGAATGTGGCCGGGGCCGATCACATCATGCTGGGGTCGGATTACGTCTTCTCGGGTACTACGGAATCGCTGACGGAACCGGTGCGAGAGGCCGGGTTGGAGCCGGCGGAGTTCCAGTTGATCTGTTGTGGCAGCGCCCGGCGCTTGTTCTTCAAAGAAGATTAGCTTCGGACTGGCGATATTTTCGTTGATATTCCGGTAGGGCGCACCTATACTTGCCGATAATCGAGGACCCGCTGTCCCTTGGCTATTGCCAGAGGCCACCGGACTGCTGGAAAGTTCGAAGGCGCAATAGCTAAAAAGGAGGACCGGGTGGCCCGTTCCCCTCGTGGCAAACGAAGCTCTTCCGGCTCTGGCGCCGAGGGTAAGGCTCGCCCAGTGCGGCGGGGCTTGGTCCTGGACGGGTTGGCCGTGGTGACCGTCGTCTTGGCCCTGGCCATCACGATGGTGGTGAGCGCCGACGCCCGGTTATGGGCCCTTGAGTCCTTGGGTTACGGCTGGATCCCGGCGGGTCTGTGGCTTGGTTCGGTTGTCTATGGATTGCGGTACCACATCCGGTCGTTCCGCCGGCTGTGGCAATGGTGGGTGTTGGCCGCCGGCGGGGCCGCCATCGTCATCGGGGTGCTCTCCTTCTTCCACCCTGGATTCGGCGTTTTTGCCGTGGCCGGGCTGAGCGGCAAGTGGGGAACCGTACTGGGAGGCTCGCCCCTTTTCCTGGGTATCGCCAAATTACTGGCCATCGCGATTTTGACGCCGGTGGTGGTGTTTCCACGGAGGGTTGGCCCCTTCTACGCCAGGGGATTTGAAGGGGTAGGCCAAGGCGTCCGGACCGTGGCTGAAAACCCTCAGATCAGACGGGGAATAAGTTCGTTGACGGATCGGTTAAGGTCTCGAACAAAGAGCCCCCAGGAACCGAGCGTATCTGAGGCTTCCCCAGAGACTCCGGCCGTATCTCCCATCGTTGACCGCGAGCCTGCCAAACCGGAAGCGGTACCGGTAGGCAAGCCGGATGTCGAACCGGACGCGATCAGCGAATCCTCCATGATGGACGTATTCGTCAGCGAAGAGTTGGCCTTGTATGTCCAGCCGGCCGAAACCGATCCGGCCATGGATCCCCCTTGGTTGCTGCCAACCGCGGGTCTGCTATCTACTCCTGAGCCCGTTGAATCCAACGAAGAGGCCCTGGACGCTACCGCGCGTCTCATCGAGCAAACTCTGGCCAGCCACGGGGTGAACGTGACGGTTGCCGATACCCAGGCCGGTCCCCGACTGATCCGTTTCGGTCTGGACCCGGGCTGGCTTACCGAAGACAAGGACGGACCGGAAGGCGATCGAGGGGGTGGGACCAGAGTTAGGGTCCAAAGCATCGTGGCCCGGCAGAACGACCTGGCCCTGGCTCTCAAGACGCCTTCGATAAGGATCCAGCCGACGATACCAGGAGAGGCTTTGGTAGGCCTGGAGGTTCCGTCTCCCACTCCCAGGAGGGTCGGCCTCAAAGAGATGGTCGAGTCCGAGGCTTTTACCGACTGCGCCGCGAAGGGAGGTCTGCCCATCGCCATCGGCCAGGACATCGCCGGCGAGCCTGAAGTGCTGGACCTGGCCGGACTACCCCATCTGCTCATCGCGGGAGCCACCGGCACGGGCAAGAGTGTCTGTCTCAACAGTATCGTCGCGTCCCTGCTGGTGGCAAAGTCACCCGATGAACTTCGCCTATTGATGGTCGATCCTAAGGGCGTGGAACTAACTCCCTTCGACGGTCTTCCTCACCTGGCTGCTCCCACTGTCCAGGAATTTAAGGGATTCACCGAATCGCTGACAGGGCTATTGAATCTGATGCAGCAACGGTACGCCAGATTGGGGCAGGCCGGGGTACGCAACATCGCCGGCTACAACGCCACCGCCCAGCGAAGGATGCCCTACGTTGTTTTGGTGGTCGACGAGCTGGCCGAATTGATGCTGGCCGGGGGCCGCGAATCCGAAGCGAATCTTGTGCGGTTGGCCCAGATGGGGAGGGCTACGGGGATACACTTAGTGCTGGCCACTCAGAGGCCGACCGTGGACGTAGTCACCGGCTTGTTAAAAGCCAACATCGCCACCCGCATCGCTTTTACCGTAGCGTCGCAGACCGACTCCAGGGTCATATTAGACGTGTCGGGCGCCGAAGACTTGCTTGGAAGGGGCGACATGCTCCTTCTGGAGAACCAGTCCCCCCAACCCCGGCGGGTGCAAGGCGTTTTTGTGGACGATGGCGAGCTTTCCCGGTTGGTGGAATTTTGGCGAGACCCAAGCCAGTCCCGCCCGCCGGTTCTCGAATCAGAGACTGATAATGAAGAGCTTGGCAGTGAAGCGGTTGTGGAAGAAGAGAACGTCGATGAAGAAGTTGGCGACTCGGGGACTGAATGATCGTGCTTTCGGGTAGGCATCGGCCTTTCGAGACTAGCCGGAATTGACATAACAATTGTAGAGGTTTGAAGGAGAACGAAATGGCCACACCGGAAACAGCAGTCGCGTTGTACAACTACGAAGCGTTCATGGGCGGAGAGTCCGATTTCACCGCCGTGGCGTTGGACAGCGGGGAAAAAGTGCAGCTACGTGACTACTGGAAAGACGGAGACGTGGTCATCGAGTTCGGTTCACTGACTTGACCTTACTGCACGCTGCCGGAGCTGGAAACCATGGCCAAGAAGTACGCCGACCAAGGGTTCAAGTTCGTCTTCGTCTATACATAGAGAAGCCCATCCCGGAGAGAACTTCCCTGCGCACCAAACCCTGGAGCAGAAGCTAGATCATGCCCGCTCCCTACAGACGGTGTTGGACGTGCAGCGCACTATTCTGGTGGATGACGTGGAAGGCACGGGACACGAGCTTTACGGTACGCTCCCGAACATGACCTATGTCATTGACCGGGGCGGCAAGGTGCTTTTCCGGTCGGATTGGACCGACCCGCCGACCATCGAACGGGTGTTGGACTACATCCTAGACGCCCGGAAGCAGCGGAGGGAAGGACTGCGGATGGCGCCCTTCTACTCTGAGATGGTGGGATACCGCTGGAGTGATCTGTCCAAGCACCATGAAGTTCTGGAAAGGGCCGGACCCCAAGCGCTGTCCGACTGGGAAGGCAGCCAGAAACGGGGAGCTCAGCAGCCACCCCGGCCCGGTCGGATACAGATCTAGCGCAACCCACCTCAATCCCTGAGATTATCCCATGCAAAAAGAAATTTGCAAAGAGATGAAGAGGGCATTGCTTGGAGGCATTATTAGACGGTACTCCTCAATTTCTGGTGGCGGCGATCAATTCGCTAGTCGCATCAGGCATCGCACCGCATCTTGCTCGCATCGACGATTTATTCCGTAGGCAAGCGATGAGACCTACTGTTAGGGCAAAGGTCCAGTAGAACTTGCTAGTGACAACGTGGATGCTGCTCGTTGTATCAGCTTTGGTAGCAGTTATCCGAATAATTGCTAGCGGCATCGTTAGCAACTCGAATACGCATCCATTATTCATCAATCTTGACCTAGGGATCGTTTCTTTTATGGGCTTGGCGTATTCGTGTATTTTAATCTCTGGTGTTCTTGGCTGGCGTGTACCATGGCTATGGGGTCCGTGGCAGCGGCAGCAACGCTCAGAGGAGCCAGATGAACAGTAGCCCGGTTAAAAATTAGGACACTACCAGCCTTTTGAGGTACTCTGTGACTTTGGGGGCAAACTCTCCTTTTGAGGCAAAGCTCCTCGCGAGGGATGGGAATGTTAGGATGAGGGCGCTACACCTCATAATAGGCATTCCTCACACCGGCGGCCGCATGTTGTGCCAGTCGGTTTCTTGTTCGTAGGCGTGACCCATTCGGATCAGCAAGGGCTCCGACAGGTGCTTGCCCACGAACTGAAGGCTTAGGGGCACCTCTTCACTGTTCTGTCCGCAGGGCAATGAGACGGTTGGCGCGCCGTTGAAGTTGAAAGGAACGGTGAAGCGGCCCCACTTGAGGTCGTCGTCGCCTCCCATGGGGGCCCGCAGTTGTTCCCGGGTTACCCGCCCCGGTGGCGCCATGGTTGATGGGCAGGCCAGCACGTCTATATTTTCAAACACACGACGCAACGATCCGTTGCACTCCGCCCGCACGTTATTCGCCCTGGCGTAATCCGCGCCGGTTACTTCTGATCCTTTGTCGAGCCAGCCTTGGAACCAGGGACCGTATTCATCTCTACGGGACGGATAGGTCGCCCGGTGGGCATCGGCGGCTTCCGCCGAGCATAGCAAGTTCCACGCCCTTGTGTATTCGTGGGTTTCGGGCATGTTCACTTGGACGATCTCCGCGCCCAACCCTTCCATCACGCTGATGCCCGCCAACACGGCCGCCGACAACTCGCCGTCGACATCCTCTTCAACGTAGCGATGGTCCAAGCCGATTCGAACCCCCCGGACGCTCTCTCCCAGTGCTGACAACATATCCGGCGCCGTTCCGGGTAGCGAAGTGGAGTCGTTGGGGTCGTGGCCGGCGATGGCCTGAAGCATGATACCGGCGTCGGAAGCGCTGCGGGTCATGGGTCCCACGTGGTCCATCGACTCGGCCAGCGCCAGGACGCCGTAACGGCTGACCAGTCCCCAGGTGGGCTTGATGCCGACGATGCCGCAGGAGGCCGCCGGAAACCGGATAGAGCCGCCGGTGTCGCTTCCCAAAGAACCGAAGCAAAGCCCGGCCGCCGTGGCTACTCCGGAGCCGCTGGACGAAACGCCGGTCCACAGATCCGGACCCCACGGGTTAACCGGGATGGGGAAGTCTGGATGATAGCCGGCCATGGCTCCTTCGGTCAGGTTCGGCTTGCCCAAAAGCACCGCGCCGGCGGAGGCTAGCTTGGAGATAACCGTGGCATCGAAATCCGGGATATGGCCGGATAAAACCGGAGTGCCGCCCATGGTGGGAACGCCTCTGGTGAAGCAAAGGTCCTTCACCGCCACCGGCACGCCGTGCAAGGGACCCAGATAGCGTCCGGCGGCGATCTCATTCTCCGCTCTTTGGGCCGATTCCATCGCATGGTCCGCCATCAAGGTGGCGTAGCTACTGTATTGGCCGTCCAACGCCTGGATCCTTCTAAGCATTGCTTCAGTGACTTCCACCGGTGACACCTGCTTCTTACGGATCAATCCGGCGAGTTCGGTAATCGTCAGGAAATACAAAGGGGATTCGCTCATGAGCTAGTTCCTCCCATGGCTTCCAGGTCGCGCGGGCGCCCGGTTACGCCAATCCTCTCACTTGTTTGAAGGCGGCTAAAAATAAAATAGACAAGGCCAAGCCGACCGACGCGACGATGGTTAGCGCGCTGGGTACGGTGGTTAGATCCATCAAGATTCCGATCAATACAATGGCGATAGGACCTAAACCGAACTCCAGCATGTAGATGCTGGTGATCCTTCCCCGCAGGGTGTCGGGAACCATGGACTGTATCAGAGTCTGGGTGCTTACGATGAAAGTGGATTGGGATATTCCCAATACTATCAGCATCGCTATGGACAGGGCTAACCAATGGGACTGGGCCAGGACTAGGACCGATATTGAGCCCAAAACC
>Ga0207966_1001077_pt1 | contig 15144 bp, 8 predicted proteins | sample Knorr_S23_td_NAD_FD_185611 | JGI IMG/M metagenome (GOLD analysis project Ga0207966, IMG submission 185611) | Marine microbial communities from Southern Atlantic Ocean transect - Knorr_S23_td_NADW_ad_2500m_LV_B (SPAdes) (version 2) | ecosystem: Environmental > Aquatic > Marine > Oceanic | place... | reverse complement strand
CGGTAGAGACCGGGCTCGGGAGGAGCGGGATGCACCAACGTCAGGCCGACCTGGAACACCTCGGAGCCGTTGAGCGCGAACGTGGTCTGCGAGAATGACTGGAACCAGTTGAACTGGGTGCCATCCGAGAGGCGTATCGGCTTGGTGGCTGAGATGGATGCGTTGGTCGGCAGCAGAGCGGTGTTCTTCAACTGAATATCCCACTGCGTCGTGCTCGACTCCGCCGAAGTCAGCGTCACCACCTCAGTGTCGGTGTCGAGACGCACTCCCGGCTCGGTGACTCCGACGGAAAGCAGGAACAGATTGTTGCCCTCGTCGAGTTCCTCCGAGAATGCGTCGGTCGGATCGAGTTGGACGATGATGTCCTTGGTACCTGGTGAAGTGGGGGTCCATTGCCAGTTGAGGCCACGGATCTCACCCGGCCCGAGGTTGATCGTCACGTCGCCGAGGTTCTGGCTCCCAGCGCTCGTTCGCACGATCAGGTCCTCCATCGTGCGGCTGCCCATGTTGGTGACCTGCAGCGAGAACGTCACCTGCTCGTTCACCTGCGGAATCGGGTCGGATAACTGGAACGAGTTGGGGACGAATGCAGCATCTGGGGACAGATCGTCGACGCCCGCCCCGCGCACCGCCAGTGCATACGTCTGCTGTGAGCGCTGACCACCGTGGCGTACATCCTCGACGTGGACAGTCCAGATGCCCTTCTGCGCCTGGTCGACGAGCACCACTTCGATGTTGTTCAGGGTGTCCGTGCTGCCTCCGGTTGACGAGCGGCCGTTCTCGAACACGTTCCCGAGATATGTGGTCGTGCCGTCGGGGGCGGTCACAGTGAGGTCGAGGTCGTTCTGCAACTGGGTGGAGGCCCAGCGGTTGCCACGATAGTCAGACCAGGAGAGCACGACCTTGAACGGTTTCCACGATTCTGAGATGTTGAAAGTGTAATCGCGGCTGTTCCCGCTTCTCAGGTAGTTACGGTCATCGACGTAGATCCCGGTGTTCTGCCCAGGGACCAGAGAATTCGCGAGGTTGACTCGGCCCCAGCCTTCGTTCATGTTGGGGATGTCCCGAGTGCCCATGTCCTCTGCACCGAGGATGATCAGCCCACGCACCAGTGCTCCCTGTGGCTCCGGCCTCGCTGCCACCTCCTTCAGGTATTCACGGATGAGTGCTGACGCTCCCGCCGTATTCGGTGCCGCCATCGAAGTTCCTGAGTATTCCAGATACCATTGGCTCGACCACGATGCACCCGAGATGTCAGTGGCATCCTGCGAGCGGCAGGAGCGCACCCAGGCCCCAGGTGCGGCGACATCGGGTTTGAGGCGGCCGTCATCGACCGGCCCGCGGCTGCTCGTGGTGGCGAGCGAGTCGGGAGCGCCGCCGCCGCGGTTGTGATGGTTGGCGACGGCCAACTGGTTCTTGGCGGTGGCCGGCGGGGAGATGGTGTCGCCGTTGCTGCCGTCGTTTCCAGCGGAGAACAGCACCGTCATTCCGTCATAGGACCAGTACTGGTCGTAGTAGTTCACGCGGTCGTCGACATCCTCGGAGTCGGTCGTGTACTCACCGTAGTTGGTCTGCGAGCCCCATGAATTGGTGTGCGTCAGGGCGCCGTTGTTGTAGGCGGCGTTGATGAGATAATTCATGCTCGGCGAGTAGAACTGACCATCCGAGTCCCGCTCCATCGCCTGGAAGTAGAGTTCCGCCCCCGGTGCCACCCCTGCATAGCCGCCACGTGAGCCGTCCCCGAGCACAGTGCACGCCACGTGGGTGCCGTGTCCGCTGTGGGTGTCCTCGCTGGACGAGTCGCCATTCACCACAGATACTGCCGCCACGATGCGGTTGTCCATGTCGCCATGGTCCTGGTCGATTCCCGAATCAGCCACCGCGATGATCTCGCCGCTGCCGTTCAGCGTGGTGGCGAATGCATTCACCACGTCGGCGATTCGCATGTGGGTTCGAGCTCGGTCGTTGTGGATGGCGAACACGGGCGGCAGGCGGATCCACGAGATCGACGGGTTGAGTGCAGCGAGCGGAATATCGGAGAGCGAGAGCGAGCCCTGATGGCGCCCGGCATCGATGGTCTCCACGGAATCGAGCAGCTCTCCGGCCAACTGGCCTGTCGAGTGTGTGACCGCCCCGATCTCGAATTCCTCCACCGGGACGCCAGACTCAAGATGGCGCCATCCCTCCAACCTCACCTCCAGCGCCTCAGCGGAGAATGGAGCTACGAAGATGTCGAGCACCTCATCCTCGACCATCATGGCGGCGGGAACAGGGTGCACGGCGGCTACCCCAGAGAGAGATGAGAGCGCTGCGAGGGCGAACCCGTCTCCTTGGACGAGGAATCCGGACGGCGGAATGTAGGCACGGATCATCAGAGCTGGAATCGTCGAGAGCGCTTCCTGGGCGGGCCACAGGCCGACCTCGCCATCGATGAGCACGAGGCGCAGGTCGCTGCGCTCGGTGCTGAAAGCCGCCGGGACAGCGCGGCTCAACTCCAGCCCGGCGTGGCCATAGGTGCCCAGCCGGGTGTCGGCCTGCGTCAATCTTACCCGCTCGCTCCCTTCGCTGAAACTGGTCGGTTCGACGCCACGGATGCTGTTGGGGTCGGGAACGATGTTCACCCATTCGATACGCGGCCCTGCATCCACGACCTCATCGTCAGCATCCACGCTTACGCTCAACTCACCGAGCGGTGCCCAGACCGCGAGCAGCAGGGGAAGCAGCATCACGAAGCAGGCGAAACGACCGTCCATTCCATCCCCTTGAGGCGGCTGGCTTCTTGCAGCCTCTATATCAGTTCGGGTCTGCTGGCCGCACAGCGGCCAGCACGCGTCGCGGGTCACGTGTGCGAGGAGCACCCATCATAACCGGTCAGAACCAGTGCCGGTCCGCCTTGTCCTTGAAGGTCTCAGTGGTCCAATCACCGACCGTGTGGTTCCAACTCTCGAACTCGCCGGTGCCGCCGTAGTAGTCGTATTCGAGGGTCACGAGGATGTGGTAGTTCGCCCACACCGTCACGCCCTCGATCAACAACTCCAGGTCATCACCCGCCACCGACGTGTGCGCCGGGATCTCCGACCTGTGGAACCGCGTCGAGTTGAGCACCTCACCGTCGAGTTGCGTGAACTTCACTTCAACGGTGATGTCCTGGACTGATTTGGTGCCCAGATTGTGCACCTCGACGAGCACGACCTGTCCCGGTCCCGATTGCATGTAGACGACGTCCACGGTGATCGCGTCCCTGGGTACCGCCCAGAAGACGAGTGCGAAGGTGCTGAACAGCAGGAACGCCATGAAGAGCGAGGCGACGACCACGTTCGCAGGGGAGATGATCCTGGTCACCCGTCGAGTGACCTCGCGCACCTTCTCCAGAGTATCATGGGCCAGTTCAACCTCTTCCTCGGTGAACGAGCGCTCGCCGATATCCACATCCCTGTCCTCGTCAGACAACTCCTCCTCTGAGAGTTGCGGGTCGTCGGGCGTACCGACGAGGGAGTACATGCCCTCTGGCTCTTCATCGTCCATCGTCACATCTCCTAGGTTATCGTCGCCAACACAGTGAGCACCGCGCTCGAGAGAGGTTCGGCGAACAGCCAGTGCGTGGATGAGCCCTCGAATCCGGGCACCGCGTTGAGCAGGCTCAGGTCACCGGTGAGTCCGTTGACCCCAAGCGTGGAAGCGGATGGGATGTACGAGGTGGTCTGGGCATCTATGAGCACGCCGCGCGCCTCGAGCGTCGTTCCGAAGGCGTCCACCTGCAGGCTGGCTGTGGCCGCGATTCGCCCGCCGCGCACGTCTCCCACCTCGATCACCGGGTAGAGACCGCCGATGGTGTGCACCTTCACCGTGGCACTCTGGAGATTCTCGCCTACCGCCTCCATCTGCTGCATCCACACACCCGGTGTCACCGGCACGTTCGTCTGGCGCACGTAGAGCCGACCGACGCCATCACCTGACGACGATATGGAGAGGCCGAAGTCGTCGGTCGGCTGGATGGTGGCGTGTGAAGCCAGGTTCTCGGCCAGCAGCAGCGAATCGCCGCGGGAGTTGATCGCCCGGCCAGCGCCGGAGATGAACATGTCCATCCCGTCGCCGGATGAGGAATAGGTGAGAGTGGGCATGCCCTGGAAGGCGAGATCCTGGGTGATGTCGAAGCTGCTGGAGGGCTCGATATCGAGATCCATGACTCCAGGAACATCGTTGATGAACACGGTCAGGGGCCACCATTCTCCGTCCGCGTGAACCAGTTGCTGCATGAAGACTGATTCAACCCCCATGCCATCCCGCTGCTGGTCCTCCGGCACAGACAGTGACAGGGTGACGCGGCGTCCCAGCGCGGCGTTGACGTCGACGATGCGCGGGATGTCAGTGAGCAGCACTTCGGAGCGTGTGCCTGAGTTGCGGTCCAGCATCATCGCGTGCACCGAGTCCAACTGATGGGACATCTCGTAGCGCGACGCGATCGTCGTCGTCGGAATCGTCGTCCCGGTCTCGATCTCCAGTTGGGTCACCATGTGCAAATCGGTTGCAGTGCCGGCGGTGAGACCGAGGGCGGTGATCTCCACATCCCTGCCCTCGAGTCCATGGATGTCAATAATGAACTCACTACGCCGAGGAATCCACTGAATCAGGTCCACTTCGAAGTCCCAGACATCGCGCACCGTCTGGTTCTCGTAACTGACGAAGATGTTCACTACAGGAGGAAGGTCGGGCAGCCAAGCGCGCAGATGGAAGGCGGTGCGGTTGTCCTCCTCTCCAGCGGACATCGAGAGCCCGTGCACCCAACTCGGTTCAGCCAGCGGCATGCTGCCCTGACGCACATCGAGTGTGAGCGAGAAGGGGGCGTTCGCATTGAAGGTCAGGCCCGCCGAGAAGTGATCAACATCGTCGCCATCACCTCCCGAGATGCTGGTTGCGAGGCCGCCGAGCATGTCGTTGACGCTCTGGCCGAGGTCAGAGAATCCGCCGAGGAAGAAGCCAATCCCAGCGAGGCCGCTCTCAGTGGAGAAACTCGGGATCACGAGACCGCTCTCGGAATCCTCGTCGCTCGGAATCGCCAGTTCGAGCACCGCCGGCAATGGTTCGATGAGTATGTCGCCGTTCACCCCCTTGGTCGGAACGTCCCATTCCGTCTCATCACGGAGCGCGAGCAGCAGCGATTGGGTTCCGGGAGTGACAAGCGTGGCCGTGGGCATGCCATCTCGGCCTTCGGCTCCGGGAATCACTGGAGCAGCCCAGCCCACCTCGGCCAAGCCAGTGAGGCGGGCGGACAGCGACGCCTCGGCCGTGTCGACATCCTGCCAGAACAGGAAGTGGTCGCCATCCATCGTGCGCGGGCTGCTTGCGTTGCCCATCTGTATGGACACCGCGGCGATTGGCTGCTCGCCGACCCACGAGAAATCACCGCTGATGCTCATGCTGAAATTCGCTGGCAGTCCTTCGAGCAGGACCGCCTGGCGCTGCGTGCCGTTGCGACCGGCATACAGGATCTCAGGAATCGGTCGGTCAGCGCGCCAGGTGGCCGATGTGTCTTCTATCAACAGGTCGAGCGACGCTGGCTGCTCGGAGATCTCAACCATCTGGAACCCTGCGTCGGCGAGCGCACCGCCACGATGCTCGATGTAGAGCAACTTGAGCGGATCTCCACCCAGCGTCTGTAACGAGAACTGCTGAGAGTCGGCTGCCTCATCATCGATTACATGCACCGCCATCAGCCCGTCGTGTTCGAGGCTGATGGCGACAGGAACGAGAGGGTCCATCTGCCCATGTCTGCCCTCGACGTAGGTCAGGTTCAGGTCGGTGCTCATCACGATGTGCGCACCGCTGCCCACCGGGTGCGGACCCGAGCCGAGTTCCAGCCGCAACCGCCCCACGGCCATCGGCTGGCGACTCGCGGAGATGTCGTCGAACATCACGATGTGCAACTCTCCTCCAGTCCCGGTCCCGCTCCCATCTCCGCCGACGATCCCGACGATCGACTCCGGGATGCTGTTCACGATGGTGCCCACATCGAGGAACACGTCGACGAGGTTCAGGATGGTCGCATCGAGAAGTGCCGACAGCGGGTCGCCTTGATCACCCTCGAACACCTCTGCGGCATCGCTGCCCCCAGACAATTCGAACGTCCCGTAGAGCACCAGCGCGGTCGGCAGGTCCTGACCGTGGATGCGCAGGCGGCGATGGTCCTCTGGAGCGCCTGAGCGCATGAACCAGGAGATATAGTCAATCTCGGTGATGGATTGGGTGGACTGGAACACGATCAGAGACTGCGGTGCCTCGGAGGGATTCACCGGCAGGGAGTCGTCGTCGGCGTTGTTCGACTGGTCTCGAGTGAAGTTCTTGATCGCCAGGATGGCGGACAGTCGAGTGGGCATCTGCCCGGGCAGGGTCGGACTTGATTCGCTGCCCACCTGACGGAACACACGGCGTATCTCCTGCTGCGAGAGCGTGCCGGAGGGCATTCCTCTCAGCCATCCGAGTGAATCGGTGATGTTCCCGTACGGCGCACCCGGAGATTCCGACTGGTTCGAGCGGTCCTCATGGAAGTGCAGGTGCAGGTCGCAGCGCTCATCGGCGTAGTACTCGATGGTGTCGAGCCCACCCTCGCCATCGATGCCCATCCCCGTGGTCAGCAACTTGTCGTTGCGCAGCACGAGATCGATCACCTCGGGCAGCACGACCGCCCCTTCCACCGGGTGGATTGCCAGATCGATGTAGGCGATCTCCTCAACTGGACGGTCACCTACGTTGTCAGGCTCCTGGAAGTGGATGTATCCGAAGCCGACAGCGACCGTGCACGGATGCAGGTGCGACGGAAGGTCGTGCTCGGTTTCAGGGTCGTAGTGGGCTGGACAGTCGGTCTGCTCGGCGTTATCGATGTGGATGGCGTACGGAGCGGCGATGGCGGCGATGCGGATGTCGCTCTCGTCCGGATTCCCGAACACCGGAAGACCGCCGATTATCGCTGCTAGGAAGGAGGCACCAGCCCCAGCGATGTCGAACCACAAGCGTTCGATGCCGACCTCGAATGAGAAATCCTTGGGGGTCATCGTGAACCGAGAGTCGATCACCCAGACGTAGCTCTCTCCTTGGGAGAGTGGTGTCAGGGAGTAGGCGAACTGCTTCATCAGAGTCACCTCGAGCAACTCGAGGGCCCCCCACAGCGGGTCATTCGGGTCGATGGCCACAACAGTGAACTCAATCGCTGGTTCCGCCCAGAGCACGGTCGGGGGGTTGCCATCCAGCCCCCAGCCATCCTGCTCATCGACCGCCACGGTCAAGCCGACGCGAACGTCCTCGCTGCCATCTCCATCCACATCCACTTCGTGCAGAAGGGGGTCATTGCCGCTGACCAGACCGAGCAATCCGAGTATGAACGAACTCTCAGCGTAGTCCACCTCCTCATAGGCATCGTATTCCAAGCCTCCCCGAGACCTGTAGTGCACCCAGACGATGAAGTTGTCAGCGGTGAGCAGCGTCCCCCACATGTTCTCCGCCCATTCGTCGGGATGGTTGTCGGGATTGAGCATCATGTCGTAGGGGTCGGGATGCATCACGGGCGGGGGAGCGGTCGGCTGCATGGTCACTCCCGCAAGCGCACTGTCGAGCCGGGCGAGCGGATCGCCACCATCAGATTCGCGCACTTCGAGGCGTACCTGGTCCAGTGCTTGGTTGGCCTCTGTGATGACGCTGATGTCGTTGATGCGCGCTTCCCGCTCAGCCAGCACCTCGTCAAGTTTGAGGAGGATGCCGAAATCATCCGCGCGGAACTGCAGTTGGGCGGATACGGTGGTCATCGGAGCGATGATCGGCAGCAGGAACATCAGGGCCAGCACAGTGGCCGGGCGTAGTCTTTGCCGAGTTGGACCTGCGAGCAGAAGACGGGGCGAATCGCGCTCCACAACAGGAATCGCGTGTCCATCCCGCTTAGAGGGTTTGGTGGGATGCGCCGTTGGCGCATCGTACGCGCACGTGCGAGGGACAAGGGTTCAGCGCTGGAGTTTGATGCGCTGCTCGCACTTCGGGCAGGCGACCATCGCCTCAGAGAGTTCCGGTGGCATCTCAACCGCGAACTGCTGGTTGCACGCCGGGCAGGCCGTTCTCACCGTCGGGGTGCTCGCCTGCACTTCAGGTGCGGGTTCGGGCGTGGTCACCGGCTGCGCATCGGCTGGTGGTGGGCTGGCAATCGTGATGCTGTCTGGTAACTGCACTGCGCCCGTGCCCTCCTTCTTCGCCGGTGCGGCGGACTCATCCACCGGAGTGGCGGTGGTGTCTGGCTCTGCCTCTGGCTTCTCCCCCTCATCGCCGCGCGTTCGCAGGAAGTCCAAGTCGTCTAGAATCGGGTCATGTTCGTCCACCGATGTGGCGGCAACCGGTGCATCTGTAATGTCGGAGAATGCGCTGAGTGCGTCGTCGGAGAGCATCTGGCCTGCGCCTGCTTCCACGCCGGCGAGTGCTGCGATCTCCTCCGCCGCCCCTGCTCTGCCCGTCAACGCCGCACTGCGGGTGTCGAACATCGCGATCTGCTCGACATCTGTCGGTTCCGGCTCAGCCACCTCCTCCTCCTGCGCCGCGGCATGCTGCGCGGCCAATGTCGCTTCCTCGAGCAGGTTCTGACGCCGGTTCAACAGGAACCATCCGCCTGCCCCGAGCAGCACGAAGATGATCAGCGCTACACCGATCTTGGCCGCGAAGGGAACATTGCTGCCGGTCTGGGTCGTGACGACTCCCTCGACCTCGATGAGGTGGTCGACCGACTTGTTCAACCCGGCATCGTTCTGGACGGTGACGACCACCCAGATCGCGCCTGATTCAGTGAACGTCCAACTGACTGTATGCCCTTCCGCCTGCACATCGTTGGCATCGAATCCATCGCCATCGGCATCGCTGCGCTTGTCGAAATCCCACGTGTAGATCAACACGCTCGATTCGGCATCTGTCGCGTTCGCACTGAAGGTGACTGCTTCGCCAACGGTTGCATCGGAAGGAGCTGTGATCGGTGTGACAAGGGGGGCGGACCCATCACGAACCAGAACGATCACGCTCGCCGCGGAGATGTGGTCGGCACCATCTGTTACTGTCAATTCGATGGTGTGGTTGCCGGTGGAGTTGATCGAGTGGTTGAACGTGGAACCACCTTGGTTGAACGACTGCACCAGCGCGCCATCTACCCGCCAATCCTCCCGCTTGATCATCCAATTGTCCGTTGAGGTGGAAATGATCGAGAAGTCGGAGTTGACATCGCGGGTGAGCACCGAGGACCCACCCAGGATAGCCGCTGCTGGGTTCGTCAGGTCCTGCACGGACACAGTGACCTGTGCCGAGTCGTCAATGCCATCTGAGCCGTTCACGATGGCGGTGACAGTCCGGTTCCCCGGAGCTGACCAGGACACCTCGACGGTGGCGCCGCTGGTCGAATCCGAGTCACCTCCGTCGAAATCCCAATCCGTGAGCAGCAGGTCCACCTGTTCCGACATGTTGGGGGTCGCAGTCACATTGAGGGAAATCGTCTCGCCGACATCGACGTTGGCGAGGTTGGCGACGGTCGATATCGTGGCGGATCTCACAGGGCTCAACTCGACGATCACCGTGGCGCGCGCCTCCGTGCTGCCATCCCCGCCTCCGAAGGGTCCGGCCTTGTTGTCGATGAACATGTAGAGCGGCTTTCCTGCATACTCGCTGGTGACCATCCAAGGCGTTGCCACCGGGCTGGTTATGCTCAGCAGTTCGGTGTTCGCTATCCAGAAATTCCCGCCGGCGTTCATGAGGTAGTTGTTGCGCTGCTGCTCGGTCATGATGAACACGTCCGGGTCGCCCCGCAGAGGCAAAGCCGAGATCAACACCTCCGTGCCCTCATCGAGCGTCAACGTCTCAGGCCCGAGCAACTGACGTCTGGAATCAGGAGCCAACGACTGGAGTGAGTCATGCATCGTCCAATATGGGGCAGAGGGGAAGGTGATCGACAACGTGACGTTGGTGTCAGCACCCCCCTGGGCGCCATTGCCGTTGTCGCCGGGGTGCGCCATGTGGTCGAGCACGACGTACCAGGTGGTCTGCGAGGTATCGCTTGGAACCTGCCAATGCCACTGGGTGCCATTCCCTGAGAGTGACTCCAACGAGGTGTTCTGCTCCCAGAACCCGGGCATCCGGTATGACTGCTCGTTGAGGTAGGCGGGCAGTGAGCCGCCCCTGAACACGAGGAAGTCGATCGGTGCTGGGTAGATGTCGATGTCGAATGCAACCACTGTGCCCGGGGTGAGCTCCCCGAGGTTGATCGACATGCAGGTCTGATTGGACATCGTCACCGTCGGCGGAAGGGTCGAGATATCGACCATCTGACAGGAGAGAACGCGTCCGGCAGCGCCATGGTCTGGGGAGGTGATCCTCAGGTCGCTGGTCATCTGCTGACCGACTTGGAACACGGCCGGTGCGGTGCTGGAGATGAGCAGAACGAGCAGAACGAGCAGCGCCCGTGAACGGAGCATCGTTCGGCGGGGTGGTTGCTCTCCTCTTCAAGTGTTCACCCTACGGGTGCGGGCCGCTGAATGGAGTGTCAAACCCATGGATTGGGGTCGACAAGCGTGATTCAAGTGATTCTCGTCGGCTCCCAGCCGCCAGCAGCAGAGAGCACCTCGACCTCTGGAAGGATGTCATCGCCGCCGATGAGGAACAATTCTCCGTCAGCGCACGCATGCACGACCGTCGGGCCCGTCAAGGCGCCTGAAGCGTCGTCGATGAGCTCGCTGGTATCATCGATGCGCGAACTGTAGTGCGTGAGTGCCAGCACGTGCGCACCGCAGGCGCTGGCGTGACCAGCCGCATCCGCGGCGGTCGAGTGATTGTAGCGGGTCGCCTTCTCCTGCAATTCATTGGCAAAGGTCGCCTCGTGCAGCAGCACATCAGGGGCGACCTCGAGGCCAGCGAACGCAGGAACCCCTCCAACGGTGTCCCCGCTGATCAACAGCGAACGGGGGGGTCGCGGCGGTCCGCGGAAGTCGACGGCCGCCAACTCCTGTCCGTCATGAACGATGTCTTCGCCGCGTGCCAATCGGCTGATATGACCCCGCTTCAGGCGGAGTTCATACGCTCGGTCCCGATCGAATCGTCCTTCGCGGGTCGGCTGCGTCACCTGCCAGCCACAGGCGGGAATCCCGTGCTGGGTCGGCACGACCGTCAGGATGACCTCCTCGATCGGCTGCACCGGGGCAGGAGCGGGCATGTCATCGTCCAGCGTGAACAGATGCCAGTCGAGTTCGAAACCGAAGGACTCGTCCTTGCTTCCGAGAGACTGCCACTGCTGGAACAGAATCGCCAAGTCAGTGGAAGACACTCCGCTCTCCTCGCTCGGGGGAACACCGGGATTGTCGCGCGTCCACGCGAGCGCGACCTCGCTGGTCGGGCCCATCACGAGCAGCGGGTCCTTGCGACCGTCGAGCGCCATCGTCTGCAGCAACGGAAGCAGTCCCCAGCAGTGGTCGAGGTGACCGTGCGTGAGCAGTATGGCGCGCACTTTGGCGATGCGTGTGCGGCTTTGGAGGACGGATGACTTGAGTTGACGGTTATGGTCGATGAGCCGCTGCTGCATCCCTTCTCCGCAGTCCACCAACAGCGTCCCCCCAGGGGTGTTGACGACAGAACCGGACACGGCTCTCCCGTGTGCGAACCTCGCTGACGAAGTCCCTAGAACATGCAACTCCAGCATCCACGCTCCTCCTGCTCACTACGTGGGAGGGGCCGCCTCCTCATCAAGGGTTCATGGGAGATGCCGGAATCGGTGTCGGGGGAAACCAGCGCAGAAGCACCACCTCGGACACCGCGCGGACCCAATGCCACGGAATCGCCACATGGATTCCGTCCTCGACGAGTCGCTGGTCGCAGTCGATCACGAACAGGTGCGATGCGCTCCAGTGGTCGACTTCCACAATCGCGTCATGCACCTGTCCGAGCCTGCGGCCGTCGGGCAGGTACACCGGCAGGCCGCGCAGCGAGGAGATGAGCGCCTCGGTCATCAGGCCGCACGTGCACGGCACGACGAATCAACCTTCGGCATCGAGTGTCCCACAGACAACACGAATCGAAGGCAGCCTCCCAGAGGCGGAGATGGTGCGGTGGTCACTTGCCGCGACGCTGGTGTGTCGCCAGGCTCGGGCGCAGCTTCTCGGCGCCCTTGCCCTTGTTACGCAGGCCACGACCACGCTTACCGGCGCTGGTCTTACCACGGTGGACGCGGCCACGGTGCCGACTGTTGCCGAGGAAGTTGAGTTGGGGGTCGACTTTGATGCAGGGGTGCGACGGGTCGACCAGGATGACCTCGTAGAACTTGTGCTTGCCATCCTCGCCCACCCAGTAGGAGTTGAGTACCTCGAGGTTGGGGTACTTGCGCGCTACCCGCTCCTCGGCGATGCGCTGGATGGACTTGGCCATCGTGATCTTCTTGATGCCGGCCTTGGACGGCTTGCGCTTCATGCGGATCTTGCTCTTGCGCAGCCCTCCGCGACGAACGCGCGTGCGCACGACGACGACTCCCTGCTTCGCCTTGTATCCCATTCGCCGGGCGGCGTCGAGGCGGGTCGGCTTGTCGATTCGCGTGTAGACCTGCTCATGTCTCCAGCGGGTCATGCGCTCGCGACGATAGTCAGCGGGCATGCTGTCCTTGGGCCGCTTCCACATCTGCCGCTGGAGTTGCGCAGAACCGCGGACCATCGTTACAGCACTCCAAGCAGCCCGCCGACTGGTCCGCCCTATATGAGAGAATCGGCACGCTTCGACGTGCCTAGGATTGTGTGCCCGACCGGGGCCCGAAGACCCCGGCCGAGCGGGTGGCCGCTCGCAGCGGCTCAGAAACCACCAACCAAGGGCGGCACCACGCGGATTGTGTCGGCTCCCCACTGGATATCGTTGAGTTCAGCCGGCTGCACCAGCTGGTTACCCACGAATACCCAAGCATTGGGGTTCTGCTCGACAACTTCCACTGTCTCGGCTCGGGTGAGCTCGAGTGTGGCGTGCCCAGAAGGGTCGGCGATCTCCACTGTTGTTCGGATTTCAGACATCTTCTACATCACTCCTGCCTTGCGGCATCAGGCAGCATCGCTTCCACCCAATATAAAGAAATTGAAAGGCCCTCGCACGCGTTACAGCACAGAGCGTGAGAGCCTGGGAAGTCAGGGCTTCCCTCAGTCGAACTTCTGGAAGCCGAAGCGACTGCCACCGGACTTGCCGCGGGCGAGGCCGAGCGCTTCGCCGAGTCGGTCGGCGCTCATCTGCTCCTCCATCAGGCGGTCCCGTGCCACACCGGTGATGATCGCCATCACCTTGATCGTGTCACCGAAGCCGGGATCCTGCCGCGCACCCCAGATGACGTTGGCGTCCGCAGAGATCCTGCCAGTCATCAGTTCGACGACCTGGCTCGCCTGCTCGAGCGTCATGTACGGACCTCCGGTCACGTGGATGAGCGCGCCCGTGGCACCCTCGATTTCGATGTCCAGCAACGGATGGTTGAGCGCCTCGTGCACCACCTCCTCCGGGCCACGGTCCGATTCCCCGTAGAGCATCATCGTGACACCGCCGCCCTCCATGATCGTGCGCACGTCGGCGAAGTCGAGGTTGATGAGGCTCGGGAGAGTGATCGTCTCGACGATTCCCTTGACGATCTCGGCGATCAACTGGTCCATGATGCTGAACGCCTCGTCGAGGGGAAGGTTGGGCACGTAGTGCAGCAACCGGTTGTTGTCTAGCACCAGAACCGCGTCGCAGGCGATCCTGAGCTTCTCAAGCCCTTCGAGCGCCCGCTGCATGCGCTGGCGCCGCTCGACGACGAACGGAGTGGTGACGATGCCGACCACGATGGCGCCGGCCCGCTTCGCCTCCTCGGCGACCACCGGGGCGATGCCTGTGCCCGTGCCGCCCCCGAGCCCGGCCGTGACGAACACGAGGTCAGCATGTGAGACGATGCGGCTGATGACATCTCGACCAGCCTCCGCGCACCTGCGCCCCATGCCCGGGTCCCCGCCCGCGCCCAGCCCGCGCGTGATGTGCCGACCGACGAGCAGTTTCTGCATTGCTCGGGTGTGGTCGAGGTGCTGCTTGTCGGTGTTGATGGCGACGGTGACCGCACCTTCGACACCGAGGTGCGTGATGCGATTCATCGTGTTGTTACCCGACCCGCCGCAGCCGATTATCAGCAGGCGAGGGTTGGGGACACCGAACTCGCTCAACTCCTCATTCAGCAGTGCTGTGGCCGCGCCAGTCCCCACATCGTGGGCCAGTTCGTCCACCAACTCGGTGTAGCTGGTTCCGCCAGCAGCGGACTGAATACCTTCTCCGGCAGTGATGGTGAAACCTCCTTACGGTCTTGTATGGGTTCTCAGTGAGTATTAACGGTTGTCGGTTCACTCTCATTGTGATGGGGCGATTATCACACCCTTCCAGAGAGCGGGCCGACTCCGGAAACCGCCAAATAGCGGAGCATCCTCGAATGGTCACCGCGCTTAACTCAGATGGCTAGAGTGCCTGACTGTAGACTGGAATACAACGGTTGTATTGGCAGCCATCAGGATGTCCCCGGTTCAAGTCCGGGAGCGCGGACCTCCATTCGCTCGCCAGTGCAGCCGCTCATCGCTCCGAGCGGCGTAATGGTGATAGTGGTCGGACGGCAGGTCATTCCTGATGCGAACAAGGCGTGACACGCTGCTCGGCGCCGTCCTGCTCACCCTGCTGATGCTCGGATCGAGCGTGGCCTCACCGGCCAGCGCGACCGGAATGACGGGTGCGATGGGGGGCAGCGCGGACGGCCAACCCGATCACACCAACAACACCGCCTACATCTTCGGGACCACCTCGGGCAACCCCTGCTGGAACAACTTCAACGACACCTCGGACAACAGCGCCAACACCGGATACGGGGAGGATGAGCAGAACAGCGGCAAACTCGAGGTCGAGTGGACCTGCAGGATGGACCCGGTGCTCGGCGACACCATGGCGCTCGAGGAAGGTCAGGACATCAGGGTCACTCTGTTCCTCGACCTCCAAGGTGTGTGGGAGAACGGTCAGGGCAACTGTCAGGGCGACTGTGAGAACCTGAACGTCTCACTGATGCGCGGCAGCGTGGTTTCGCAGACCATAGAGGTGGCCGGGCTGGTTGAGGGG
>Ga0207966_1001075_pt1 | contig 15164 bp, 21 predicted proteins | sample Knorr_S23_td_NAD_FD_185611 | JGI IMG/M metagenome (GOLD analysis project Ga0207966, IMG submission 185611) | Marine microbial communities from Southern Atlantic Ocean transect - Knorr_S23_td_NADW_ad_2500m_LV_B (SPAdes) (version 2) | ecosystem: Environmental > Aquatic > Marine > Oceanic | place... | reverse complement strand
AATGTCAGCCCGTCCAGGCTTTCCAGGTTTCGGCTTCGGAATTCGCCGACCACAGTTGTGTTCTCAGGAACCGTGTTGCGAACCGAACCGCCTTCGATTGTCCCTACATTGAAGGTTGTCTCGTCGTCGAGACGGCCTTGGGGGAAACGAGTGATAAGTTCAGCGGCGATGCGAATAGCCGAGATTCCCTTCTCCGGCTCCGCTCCGGCGTGGGCGGCGCGTCCGGTGATCTCGATGTCGAACCCTATGTAGGTTGGACTGGAGGAGGTGATCTGGGAGGGCGGGCCTTCGCCGTCAAATACCACGGCCTCCTTGCCCTTGAGCAGGGACAGGTCGAGGTTGCGGGCGCCAACGAGGCCGATTTCCTCCTCGCGAGTGAATGCGACCTCGATAGCTCCGTGGGGCGTGTCATCTTCCAGAACCGACTCCAGGGCTTCGAGGATTGCGGCGACGCCGGCCTTGCAGTCGCCACCCAGGATGGTTGTGCCGTCGGAGACGATGCGGTCCCGTTCCACAAGGGGCTGGATTCCCCGGCCAGGCTCCACGGTGTCCATGTGCGCTGAGAGCGTGATCGGATTGTCGCCGCCATCGTTGGCGACCAGGTTTCCGTAATCGTCTCGCTGAACGTTGAGCCCCATGCCTTCAAGGCGTTTGATAAGTTCCTGGGCCACCGCCTCCTCTTCGCCGGAGGGGCTGTCAATGCGGACTAGGTCACAGAATGTCTTGACCAACCTGTCTCTGTTTATCATGTGTTTCCTTCGGTTTGCAGGCATTCGGGCTTCAGGTTGTCAGTGATCAGGAATGTGTAATTCTGACCGGACGTGAAGAATCTGATCGTCGGTGTGGCGTCGGTGGTTCGCAAAGCGACCAGATGTTTCGCCCCGGCTCAACATGGCAATTTGATGTTTGGCTCCCTCCATTGTATTGGCTGGAATTGGCGTGTCAAGGAGATGGGTTGGACGGCGAGTTCAGCGCGAGGTACACTACTTCAATCCCACTAAATTCCCCAGCGCGGGTTGGAGCCACGGATATGAGTTCTGACAAGGTGGTCAACCGAGCCACGATGATCCGAGACTTTCCGGCAGACCAAAAGCCAAGGGAGCGTTTGCGTGCGTTGGGCGTGAGCCAATTGAGCAACCCGGAGCTTATTGCCAACTTGCTCAGCATGTTCTCGCGGATGATCGCTGGTTTCGAAGACTTTGTAGGCTTGGCCCGAAGCTCGTTTGCTGAATCGTGCGAGACGAACGGCATCAGCGAGGCTAAGGTGTGCCAGATTCTAGCGGCCTTCGAGTTGGGACGTCTGGCTGCGTCTCTATTGCCTGATGATCGGGCGATTATTCGGACTCCGGCAGACATTCACAACCTGCTGGGCGCGGAGATGTCGATGACGGCTCAGCAGAAACTCGCGGTTGTGCTTCTGAACACGAGAGCGGAAGTTATATCTGTGCACGAGGTGTGCCAGGGCATGCTGGATTCGGCGCAAATGCGCGTGGCCGAATTGCTGAGACCGGCGGTGCGGGAGAACTGTCCTGCCGTTATCATGGTCCACAACCTTCTTTCTGGCGACCCAAGTCCTAGCCCTGAGTACATCCCAGTCACACGGAATATCAAGCAGTCCACGGAGATGATGGATATTGAATTCAATGATCACATCATCATCGGTAGTCGGGGCATCGTGAGTTTGAGGGAGCGGATGGGGTGGTGACGAGGGATCAGACTTCAGGTATGCAATGACACCAAGAAACAAAAAAGAGGTGAATCGACATGACGGACAGAAAACTTGGCGATGTGGGAACGGATTTATTGTTCGAGAACGAGCATGTGAAGACGTGGAGCCTCGTTCTGGAGCCGGGGCAGTCTTCGGACTGGCATCAGCATCATACTCACTATCTCTTCATTGTGACGGAAGCAGGAACGCTGAAGGCTGAGTATAACGACGGCACAGAATCGGTGTCGGATTACGCTCTGGGTCAGGTAGTGATGGGGCAGAAAAATTCGATACATCGAGTCACCAATGTTGGGAGCGCACGATACAGCAATTCTATCGTCGAGTTGAAGGAAAATTAGCGGAGCGCGGTAGTTTATCGGTTTGAAAATGAGGAGGCGAAAATGCCCAGAGGAGACGAACCACTCGGTGAGGTCGCAACAGACGTGTTGTTCGAGAACGATAAGGTGAAAATCTGGAACCTGATTGTGAATCCTGGAGAGACCAGCGATTGGCACATGCACGGTCGGGACTACGTGACCATTGTCGTGGAAGGTGCCGGCCTGAAGGTTGAGTTCGATGACGGGCGAGTCGAGGACAGCCCGTCGAGTGTCGGGACGTACAGGTATCACGGTGAGCATCAGATTCATCGAGTTCACAATGATCGGGACACTCGATATGTGAATGTTCTGGTGGAATTGAAGGAATCTTAGAATACGAGTCGAGTCAATTGAAAGACCGCGTTGGTCACTGTTACCGGCGCGGTCTGTCGTATTGAGTAGCCAGGTTCAATAATGAAACTATACTTGTCATCGTTTGGTCTTGAAGATAACGCGAGTGAGTTGGGAGGTTTGGTCACAGGGAAAAGACGCATCGGCGTCATTCGCAATTCGCTCGATTTCTCCGACGATCAGGCACGACTCGATGCCGGGCGAGACCGGGAGTTTCGCGAACTGAGCGAATTAGGCTTGGTCCCGGAAGAGATTGATTTGAGAGCTTATTTCCGGTCCCAGGATGATCTTCGTGGCGTTGTGGACCAATTCGATGCCCTTTGGGTGGTTGGGGGCAACACGTTTCTTCTCCGGCGCGCCATGAAGCACAGTGGTTTGGACGCCATTCTTCTCGATAAGGCCAAGGATGAGCGGTTCGTGTACGCTGGATATAGCGCAGGTAGTTGTGTCTTGGCGCCAACGCTGAGGGGCATCCATCTGGTGGACGATTCTGAAGAGATTGCCGAGGGATACTCAAAGGAGATCGTTTGGGACGGGCTTGGTCTGGTTCCGTTCTGTATCGCACCGCACTACAGGTCGGATCATCCAGAATCTGAAATGATCGAGAAGGCTGTCGAGTATTTCATCGAAAACAAGATGCCCTTCATCGCGCTGCATGACGGGGAAGTCTACACTGGGGATACCCAGTGAATGTCTGAGTCGCGCTTCTGCGAAGAATCAATGTTGGCGACAAGAATGTATTGAAGATGAAGGAGCTAGTCGCGCTCCTCGAACGAATGTGCTGTTCGGATGTCAAAACCTACGTTCAGAGCGGCAATGTCGTCTTCAAGAGTTCAGAATCAAACGGCGTGGCGATGGGGGCGGTGATCGAGAAAGCACTTACGGTTCTAGCGTCAATGCTCGCGTCCTTGTGCTAGGAAGGGCGGAGTTTGGATATGCCATTGCCTCTAACCCTTTTCCTAAAACCGAGGAACACCCGAACACATTGCATCTGTTTTTTCTGTCGGAACCGCCACACGACCCAGACAATGTCGCCTTGAATGCTCTCAAATCTGACAGCGAGGAGATTGCGCTGATCGACAATGTGTTTTACCTGCACGCGCCGGACGGCATCGGTCGGTCCGAGCTGGCAGCGAGAGTTGAACGGCTGTTGGGAGTAGGCGCGACCGCTCGAAACTGGCGCACGGTGTCGAAGATCGGAGAGATGGCGCGGGTCTTCTCTTGATATCACCAACGCTCCCAATCGGCTTATGTTGGAACATGCCCGACAGCCAATCAGTCCTTGAAGGCGGGGATGACCTCTTTCCCGAACAGCTCTATGGAGCGTTTGACCTTGGTGTGAGGAATCTGGTCGCACTGCATTATGAGCAGCGACTGGTCGGCGCCGATCTCCTGATGGCGTTTGACGCCCTCGATGCAACTGTCGGGATTTCCGGCGACGATCACCCCGCGTTCGGCCAGCAGATCGGCGGGAAGCTCTCCCAACTGCGCTCGCGGGACTCCGCCCCCGCCCAGGTCCTGATCTCCGCCCTGGAATCGAGAGAAATTGGAGGCCAGGTGGTCGGGAACACCACCCCAGGACTCCAGCAGGCGCTCGTAAACGTCGGCGCGGTCGGCGGTATAGGGCCTGTTTGGGCCGAAGAACTCTTTGATGGCTTTGGCGCCGAGCTCTTTGGCTTCCTGGTCATTGTCTCCGCAGTGTCCCAGAGTGAAGTTGGCCCACTTATTGTTGACGAAACCTCCAACAGGCACTGCTGACTTAATGTCCTCTCGGTATTTGTCAATGTGTTGTTTCATGCCAGCCGGCGCGCCAGAACCGAATGACAGCACGCCGATGCCGTGTTTCGCGGCGATTTCGTAGCTGGAAGGTTGGGTGCAGGCCATCCAGATGGGGGGATGCGGGTCCTGCTTGGGCTTGGGCAATATCTCGCGTGCAGGGATGTTGAAGTGTTTCCCTTCCCACGAAACCTGGCCGTCGGTCTGCCATATCATGGGAATGACCTGAAGGGCTTCTTCCATGATCTCGCGGGTGTCTCTGGGATCGACCCCCAAACCTAGCTGCTCGTAGGGGCTGCTGCGGCCAACGCCCATTTCGACCCTGCCTCCGGAAACGTGATCCACCATTGCGACACGCTCGGCCACCTGAACAGGATGGTGGTGCGGCAGGATGACGACGCCGAAACCCAGTCGGATGTTCTTCGTCATTCGGGCAAGAGCGGAAATTATGACCTCCGGCGCTGAGGAACCGGAGAAGGTTGTCAGGAAGTGGTGTTCAACGAACCACACATAGTCGAAGCCAACCTCGTCTGCCAGGACTATTTGCTCGAAGGTCTCCTCGATGAGAGCGTCGTAGTCGATCTTAAATTCGTCGTTGGGCCTTTGCATCTCATAGAGAAGTCCAAAATCCATCGTGTGGTCTCCTGGGTGTTATGGCTGAATCTGCGGGAATTGGGCCAAGTCTAAGGCGTCCTTCGGTTAGTGTCAATCTGGGCGTGAGTTGACTATATTGCTGGCAGTCCTAAAATATAGCGGCACATCAACGTAGGGAGATTTGCAAGATGCGAGTTCTAGTCATGGCCGCCGGCTCAGTGGGCGGGTATTTCGGCGGCGTGCTTGCCAAGGGCGGAAATGAAGTGAAGTTCGTGGCGCGCAACGAGAACTTGGCCCAGATAAAAGCCAATGGCCTTGTGGTGCAGAGCGCGACGACTGGCAGTTTCGTCGTGGAGTCTGCTGACGCAGTGGACTCGCTTGACGGCGGTTGGCAGGCCGATCTCGTCCTGTTTTGCGTAAAGAGCTACCACAACGAGGTTGCAATCGAGCAGATGAAGCCCGCCATCGGCCCGAACACCACAATTCTGACTCTCCAGAACGGCCTGGGCAGCGCAGATGAGTTGAGCGCCACGTTCGGCGAAGACGCCGTGATGCTTGGTGCGGCGTATGTCGAGGCAGAACGGTTGAGTCCCGGCGTATTCGCCGAACATGGCGGGACGTGTCGGCTCGTGTTTGGAGAACGTGACGGCTCATGGTCCGAGCGAGGCCTGAATATTCTGAAGACATTCAACGGCGCAGGCATCGAAGGCATTCTGTCGGACGATGTGAGCGCCACGCTGTGGACCAAGCTGGTGTTCATTTCAGCCTTAAGCGGTATCACCTGTATTTGCAGGTCGAGCATGGTGGAAGCGCTGGACAATCCCTCCACTGCTGATCTGACGCTGCGGATATTAGAAGAAACGACCAACGTCGGCAGAGCGGCAGGCGTAATTATTCCAACTGATATGGCCCAGACCACGATGGCCCAGTTCCAGCGAGACAAGGCCGACCTGGTTTCGTCGATGCACATGGACCTCATGGCTGGCAGGCCTCTGGAGCTTGCGAACATCAACGGCGCGGTGGCGGCTATTGGCAAACTGCACGGCGTCGCGACTCCGGTGAACGACTTCATCACGTCATGCCTGTCGGTCGCCCATAATCGAGCAACACAAACGTAATATCAGGAGGAACGAGTTGACTTACACCTACGATGCTAGTGAAGGGACCCGACGAGAGCTTGCGCCGGGCGTGATTCTGCGGACAACGTGGGGCGAGAAGATCATGATGAGCAGGGTCGAGATCGCCGCGAACGCGGTGGTGCCCATGCACTCCCATCCTCACGAACAGGCAGGGATGGTGCTGGAGGGCGAGTTCGACTTCACCATTGGTGGCGAGACCACCACGTTGAAGGAAGGTGATTATTACATCATTCCTGGCGGCGTCGCACATGGGCTAGTCGCCAACGATCAACCATCGGTCGCGTTAGACATATTCAGTCCCCCGCGCGAGGATTATATGGGGTGACGGGGCGACCAGGAATCAGATTTCATGGAATTGGCGGTCAATTGGCGAGCGAGAGAATTCGATTCCGCCACCTTGCAACCGCATTATGATGCGGTGTTCAGCTACTCTGCCGCCGCGAGAAGTATTCGTCGGCGAGCACCACCAAGGTTAACAGTGCCAGCAGTGTGCCGCCTGTGAACCATCCCGTCACACCCAACTTCCACGTTCGGTCCACGATGCCAATCACCAGGCCAATTATCCCGCACGCGAACGCGGCCAGCATCATCAGTCTAGCGAACATTATGCGAGGTTCCATATTTTGCCTCCATTGATGGATGTGTCGATCTCACGGATGTGCGCGTTCGAATATCATTATTGGACACGTATGCTAACGAAAGGTCACATTGAAACTCCCAGTGGAACGTGATGTGTTCTTGAATGCTCCTATCTTGGATGGGATGCACTTTATATCCGGTCGCTGTTATTGTCAAACTCCGTCTGAACGTCCCGATTCAATTCACAGTGTCGTTCAATCACTCCAGGCTGACCTTCTAACTCAATGAGCCTTGTTTGAATGCTCGTCAACCGCTCATTCTTGCTGTCTGGCCCAAACCATCCTGTATACCTACCTCAATAAAATATGGGCCTCGATATTTCGAGGCCCATACTGTGTTTCTTCGGCTTTTAAGAGAGTCGGTTAGGCAGGCCCGAAGCGGACGTCTGCCACCGGGTCACTGTATTCCACGCCCTTTGTTGACCAGTAGATGGTGGCAATGTCGTCAACCGCCGACACGAGGTTCTGGGCGGATTCCAGGTTGACGTTCTGCTTGTTGGCGCCGGCCAGCTTGGCGGCGTTCCAGAATTTGTCATGGAGGTCGGGGTGAGCCTCAAGATGGTCTGGCCGGAAGTAGTCGTGCCAGAGGATGTCCAACTCGTCTTTGCAGAGAGCGGCGTGTTGTTCCTTAACCGTGATGTAACGGGACAGGGTGTTCTGGTATGCGGCCTGGTCGTCACCGGCGTCCAGCCCCTGGATTCTCATGACCATCTTGAGGACGGTCTGAGCGGCGATTTTCGCTGATATTGGGTCATAGATTCCACATGGGATGTCGCAATGGGCGCTAGCCTCTTGCACTCTCAATAGGCGCCTAAGCGCAGACTTCAAAGTCATAATGTGCAACGCTCCTTTTCCGTGTAATTTTGGATATGAACATACAATAACAGATTTGTTTACGCAAGCCCGACTAATTCAACGTTATCGGTCGGCAAGGAAGGCGTGAATGTCTGAGGCGAAGTGTACTGGGTATGCGATGGGTAGTGAGTGGCCCGCGCCATTGTAAATCTTCAACTGAGCGTCAGTCAGGGTAGCCAGGGCGCGCCACCCGTGGGATTTTGGGAAATAGAGGTCGCGAGAACCCCAGAGCAAAAGCGTTGGCTGGCGGATTTTCTCGAACGTCCCTGACTCATAGGCGCCCGGGTCCAGCGCCATTTTGGGATACCTGGGTGTCAAACGAGCCGCCTTGTAGAATGCCCAAACTGTGGTCGCGATGATGTGACCAACCGGCGCCACCGGGCCGAATCCCATAGGGGCAGCCAGAACCAGCCGCGTTACCCGATCAGGCAGCGCCGCGGCGACCGCCAGGCTGATTCTGCCGCCCAGAGAGTGGCCGATCAGCGCCGTCTCATGGACGCCTAACGCGGCCATCAAGTCGATGACGAAATCTCGGAAGATGTCGACGGTGTAGGTGACGTCTGACCGGGGGCTTTGACCAAATCCGATGACATCAGGAGCGTACACCCGGAAGCGTTGAGACAGCATTAGCATGACGACTGCCCAATCACGGCGACTCCCGCCCGCCCCGTGTAATAAGATGACCGTCTCGCCCTGGTTGCCTGCTTGCCATACGGGTATTTCCAATCCCTGAACCATTACATGGGTTTCCTGGATGACGGGTGATGTCATTGGAATGCCTCCGCAAGGCGATTTTAATTGCTTCCGCAAGAAACTACAATCAGGTGGGTTTGTGAGCTATGATTTTGGGCAGGAACTACAGGTTTCAGGATTTCAGGTATCAGGTGTCATGGAATGAATTACTCGGTGTCAGAAAAAATCTTTGAAGAGTTTCCGGGGTATGTGCGAGGAGTTGTGGTCGCAGAAGGTGTGTCGAATGGGGAGTCTCCACCAGGGTTGGTGGCGCTGCTTCGAGAGGCCGAGGAATCGGCGCGTGGCGTGATGGCAGGCTACAACATCGCGGAGCATCCGAGGATCGCGGCTTGGCGGTCGGCGTACCGCTGGTTCGGCGCTCGGCCTTCAGACTTTCGATGCTCCATCGAGGCGATGTCGCGTCGGTTGGTTCGGGGCGACTCCTTGCCGGCGATCAATCGACTTGTGGACATCGGTAACGTGATTTCGCTGAGGCACATCCTTTCGGCGGGATGTCATGCGATTGACGTCGCTCAGGGTGATTTTGAGCTTCGGCCAGCCAGGGGCGACGAGAGTTTTGTTCCTCTGGGATCGTCTGAGAGCGAGTCGCCGGAGCCTGGTGAGGTGATCCTGGTTGAAGGCGATATGGTGTTGACTCGTCGATGGACGTGGAGACAGGGCCAGCACACCGCCACAACCCCGGATTCGACTTACGTGGAGCTGAACATTGACGGCTTGCCGCCTGTCGCGTTTACTGAAGTCTCAGAAGCTTGTACGGAGGCTGCCGAGCTTGTCCAACAGTTTTGTGGGGGCGGAATCTCGACGCATTACCTCACCAGGGAGACTCCATCAATAACAATAGGCTGACCGTTGGCGTGCGTCCTCAGTTACTTACTGCATTTTTCTATCGCGACTTTCGCATGCTGTGGCTGTCTGACTCGTTCGTCGGGTGGGCTGAGCAGGTGGAGTATGTCGTTCTCGCTTGGTATGTCTTGCAGGAGACCGATTCTCCGCTGATGCTGGGGATTTACGGGGCGCTGAGGTTCACTGGAACGCTGTTCTCTCCACTGTTCGGTGTGCTAGTGGACCGATATGACAGGCGGAAGTTGCTCGTGCTGACCCGCTCGGTTTTCTTCGCCAACTCGGGAGTGTTGCTCGTTTTGGCAGCGAGCGATGGTTTGAGCGTTCAGCACGTGTTTGTGCTGGCGGGAATAGCTGGCATGGGGCGAGCATTCGACACGATAGTCCGCCAGACGGTTATCGCGGATATCGTGCCTGCCAGCGGGCTGATGAACGGCGTCGCTCTAACGAGGACAGGACGCGATATTATGCAGATCGTTGGCCCGATAACAGGCGGGTATATTCTGAGCGCATGGGGGATTAGTGTCAGTTACATATCCGTAATCGGGTTGTACGCAGTGGGTGTCGCTTTCGCGCTCAATCTGAAATCATTGATGGCGGTCGGTTCGGCCAGTGGCCCATCGCTTGTTGCCAATATCAGAGAGGCGCTGGGGTACGTCCGGCGTCAGGAGGTCATACTGGCATTGCTGTTGATGGCGTTCCTCGTGAACCTGACGGGCTTTCCTCTCAATCAAGGTTTGCTCCCAGTGTTCGCTAGGGACGTGTTGGGTCTGGGCGCCACAGGTCTCGGCCAACTACTGGGAGCATACGCCGCGGGAAGCATGTTAGGCTCGATAACTCTGGCCGCTGTGCCGGTTATTCACAGGCCGGGGCGTATGATCGTACTGGGCGCGCTGGGGTGGCACGGCGTTATGTTGTTGGTCGCCTTCAGCCAGTGGTTCGGACCGTCGCTTGCGTTGTTAGCGCTGACCGGGATGTCGCAGTCGGTGGCGATGGTCACGATGTCGATGGCGATACTGAGCGCTACCTCCCCGGAAGTCAGGGGAAGAGTTATGGGGCTGCGTTCCCTGGCGGTTTATGGCCTGCCCATTGGGTTGTTGCTGTCTGGCGCGCTGGCCGATGGTTTTAGCGTTAAGATCGCCCTTATCGTCAACGCGGCTGGAGGTATCGTGTTTGCCGTGGGCATTACGGTATTTCTGTCAGAACTGTGGCGGCATCATCGGTAGTTCCGAGTCGGACGGGTATCAGGTTTTCAAGAGTCAAGTATGGCAGAGGGTCAATGTAATGATGTCTGAGAGGAATTGGCACGCATCCACATCCATTATTCTTGTTGAGCCGCCGTATGACTTTGAAAAGACGGTCAAATTTGCGACTTATAGTAGCGAACGCTACGTGGCGGATGTTTATCGAGAAGGCATTTACTCCCGATTGCTACATGTCGGCGAGGACCTTGTCCTCCTGCAGGCTCGATCCACTGGCAAAGTGGACGACCCTGCCCTCGAATTTTCTGCTGCCAGTCCGAATATGTCGGAGGAGACAGACGACGCGGCTGGCGAAATCATGGTGAAAATGTTGGGAGTCGACAGGCCTCTTGGTGACTTCTATGAGATGGCAAGCGATGACCAGATGTTGGCGCCGCTGATCGCTGAGTTTCGTGGGATGCGGATTCCTCAAGCGGCCAGCGTGTTTGAGTCGTTGGTTATGTCTGTGTTGGGCCAGCAGATCAGCAGCCAGGTGGCGCGGGTGTTGCGGACCGGACTGATTGACGCCTACGGGACCACTATTGAATCGGCGGGAGTGTCGTATTCCGCATTCCCTCGTCCCGAAGATATTGCGAGGAGGGGGGTGGACGATCTGCGATCCATCAAATTCAGCGCTCGGAAGGCGGAGTATCTGGTGGACATCTCGGCCCAGGTCGCGTCTGGAGATTTGGACCTGGAGGGTTTGAGAGACGCTCCAGACGATGAGATCGTGGAGGCGCTGGTAAAGCTTCGTGGCATCGGTCCCTGGACCGCTCATTGGATGCTGATTCGGGCGGTTGGACGCCCGGATGGGTTTCCTCACGGAGATTTGGCCCTTCAACGCTACATGGGCCAACTGTTCAACGGTGGAGGTCATATGGACGCCCAGGCCGCATTGGACGCCTCGACCCGCTGGTCTCCATTTCGCAGTTATGTCACGACATACTTGTTCGCAGCCGCTCGCGCAGGCATGTTATGAGTGTATTAGTCACGGCGAGACCACGGAGGATGTGCTACTATCGGCGTGGACGCGAAAATGGAAATATCTGACGGCTAAAAACTGATTGCCGACGGCCAACGCGGGAGTATGTGATGAGTGGAGTGTATCCAGAAGACAAGTGGGTGAACGTGAATGGACTCGATATCCATTACCTTGACTGGGGCGGCGATCTTACGAAGAAGCCGTTGATTCTGATGCACGGCATCGGCGGGCATGCTCATATGTTCGATAATCTGGCTCCTGAGATGACGGACGAGTGGCACGTTATCGCGCTCGACGGTCGAGGGTGCGGCGACAGCGACTGGAGCCGCGAAGGATACTCAACCCAGTCCTATGCTTCGGACGTGGGGCAGTTCGCGTTGACTACGGGGTTGTATCCCTTCGACTACTACGGACACTCGCAGGGTTCGCGAATCGGAATACCCGTGGGCGCGTATTTCGGCCACCTCGTGGACCATCTGGTCCTGGGCGATTACGGCCCGTTGCCTGACCCATCACCCAGCGGTCGAGACACGGCTGCGGCTCGCCTTCAGGGCAGCCAACGGGAAAGGCCGCGAGGCTTCTTTAGCCCTCAGATGGCCTTTGACTGGCACCGGGATGGCGACGAGATTGCTTCGGACGAAGAAATCTGGGACACGATCACCTACACCTACCGGACCAATTGGGATGGCATTCTTGTGCCCAAGACTGATCCAGAAATCCGATGGCTCAACGGCAGAACGGCACTGAAAGAGGGGCCGTTCCAGTGGGATTGCGTTGCGAAGATTTCCTGCAAGACGCTGGTGCTTCGAGGAGAGGTCAGCGCCGTGCTGGACGAGGCTCAGGCTCGGAAGATGGTGGAAACCATCCCCGACGGCAAAGGGCAGTTCGGCGAGGTTCCAGGCGTGGGCCACATGCTTCACCAGGAAGCTCTGTGCGCCACGGTCAGAATTCTGCGGGAGTTTTTCGCGACCTGAGCGGCTACAGGTGATGTATGACGCGACAAAAAGGTTCTGAGTTCACGCAAATAGAATCAGAGCGTCTCATGTTACGAAGATTCCGAGATTCCGACCTGGAACCGGTCCTGGCTTATCGCGCCGACCCGAATGTGGGCCGCTATCAAGACTGGGGGGCTACGCGCGCGCCGACGCAGAACGGTTTTTAGACGGCGTTGACTCGATGAACCCGAATGTGCCGGGCGAGTGGTTCCAATGCGCTATAGAGGTTAAATCCACTGGGCAGATGATTAGCGACCTCGGCATGTTGACTCTGGCCGACGAACCGAGGCAGGTCACCCTGGGCTTCACGATCGCAGGCGAACATCAAGGGCACAGGTAGGCAACCGATGCTGTTTTGCGCTGGTTCGGGTATGTGTTCGACGACCTTGACAAGCATTGATTGACCGCCGTGACCGACTGTCGGAACGCTCGCTCGATTGCGCTTCTGGAGCGCGTGGGCATGAGGCGAGAGGGAAACTGCGCGCAAAGCTACTGCTCGAATGCGCATCGGCCGACGAATACCAATATGCCATATTGCAAAGCGAGTGGGTTGCCAAAGCACGAAAATGAACATATAAAGACGCTGCTTGCAACCTCAAACAGCTTGACACTCACACGGCTAAATCAGTAGAATTTTCCGATGAATCTAAAGAACCTCAATGCGGCGGCGGAGGATCGTGGAGTGTTTGATTGTATTTCGTAAGGTTCATTCTTCTTTGCACGGATGCTGTTAACGACTTTCTGGGCAAGAATTGCCCTTATGTCGCTGGCGCGATCGCATTCTATACGTTGTTTTCATTATTCCCGCTGGTATTAGCGATAATATCCGTGTGGGGATTTTTCATAGACCCGGATGTCGAGGAAAGCCAGCTTGCCAGGGAGATCGCCGAGGTCATTCCTATTTCCACTGAGTTCATAGGCGAGACTGTCCAGGGTGTCGCAAGCGCTCGGGCCATTACTGGAGTTGCGTCGGTGTTGGGACTGTTGTGGGCTTCATCGGCGGCGTTTGGGGCGATCCGCAAAGGAATTAACTACGCTTGGGGCATCCACAAAACCAGACCCTTCCTGGAAGAACGTCTCATTGACTTCGCATTGGTCATAGGGGCTGGCATGCTGATGGTTGCGCTGTTATTTGTGGACCCCATCCTGTCCTCTTTTGAGGAAGCCACTGTGTTTCTTGCCCCGGACGTGGACATTAATTTCATATTCAAACAGGTGGCGGTGGTCGTGTCGCCGGTGTTGGCCTTCATAACGTTTCTGGTGCTGTATCGGTTCATCCCCAATACTGAAGTGAAGATCAGGGACGTGTGGCTGGGCGCGCTAGTTGCGTCAATTGCGTTCGACGGGGCAAAGTGGGGATTCCTGTATTACATTCGGACATTCCCTGTCTACAACGTGGTGTACGGGTCTGTCGGAGCGGTGATGGCGCTGTTGACCTGGGTATACGTCTCGGCTATCATTTTATTGTTCGGCGCTCTCGCGACCTCGCGTTACCAGGGCTTTTCAGCGAAGGTGGGACGGGACGTGTGGGGCATTAGATTGTTGTGGACGGGGCTAACGCGTGTCAGACTCAGGGTTATGGCATTACCAGAGGCGGGGTAGCAGGACGAGTTTGATTAGCGCAACGCTCGCGGTCGCGATCTTTGCGCTTGCCATCGCGTGCGGCACGACCGCGACACCATCGACACCCAAACCCGCTCCAGCAGTCGTTGAAGTTGTCACCGCGCTTCCTGTCCCCGTGGTCCAACCACCGACGCTGAAACCGGCCAACGGCACTTCTGTGACTCCTGCTACGACTGCCGGTGGTCTTCCGGCAATCCAAAGTGTGACCTACCTGCCTTCGATTGCGAATCTGGTTGATAAGGTCAACCCCGCAGTGGCCTCCATATCCGTGGAGTCGGTTTCACGGGGATTGTTCTTTGACTTCACCGACCAGGGGGCCGGATCGGGAATCGTGCTCAGCCCTGAAGGCCATGTCGTGACCAACTGGCATGTGATTCAGGACGTTCGGGGCATTCGAGTCAACCTTCCCAACGGCAAGACGTATGACGCCACGATCATTGGCGGGGACATCGTGACGGACCTGGCGGTGATCAAGATCGAGCCGGACGAACCTCTGATACCTGCTGAATTCGGAAACTCTGGGGGCGTTAAGGTGGGCGACTGGGTTGTGGCTGTCGGAAACGCGCTGGCTCTCAAAGGCGGGCCGACGGTTACGATGGGTATCATCAGCGCCAAAGGCCGGACGGTGCGGACCGAACGCGGTGATCTCTACGATATGTTCCAGACTGACGCGGCGATCAATGACGGCAACAGCGGCGGGCCACTGGTCAACCTTGAGGGCGAGGTCATCGGAATCAGCACGGCGATGCTGAAAGAAGCCCGGGGCATCGGATTTGCCATAAGCTCCAATGCTGCGGTTCCGATAATCGAAAGCCTGATTGAACATGGTCGGGTTATGAGGCCACTCATAGGCTTGAGTGGAAACGATGTGACTCCAGCGATTGCCAACCGGTTCAACTATAACGTGGACGATGGCGTCGTCGTGACTCGACTGGGGCGGGGCGGGCCTGCGGATGTGGCCGGGCTTGCGGTGGGTGACGTGATAACCAAACTGGACGGCATACCCACTCCAGACATGGCGCGGTTCCTCACTCTTTTGTGGAGCTATTCAGCCGGCGACACCATTCAGATCGAATTTCTGCGGCAGAACCGGCTCGGCGAAGCTAACGTGACTCTGGTCGAACGTCCTTAGATCGCCACATATGAGGCCCAAGCGCAAGGCGCGGGTAACCCAGGACCGCGATGAAAATGATTTTAACACAAACCCGGGCAACATATGCCGGATTTTGCATATATAATGCGCTACGATCGATCATTAACGTAACGATATTGCTTTCGGCGGCGGCAGCGCA
>Ga0207966_1001074_pt1 | contig 15169 bp, 15 predicted proteins | sample Knorr_S23_td_NAD_FD_185611 | JGI IMG/M metagenome (GOLD analysis project Ga0207966, IMG submission 185611) | Marine microbial communities from Southern Atlantic Ocean transect - Knorr_S23_td_NADW_ad_2500m_LV_B (SPAdes) (version 2) | ecosystem: Environmental > Aquatic > Marine > Oceanic | place... | reverse complement strand
GCCTATATTATTAATGATAATAATTCTAGAACTGTAGGTGTAGTTGATCCATCGGAAGCTTTACCGGTTGTTACATTTCTTAAAAAACAAAATTTAAAATTAAATTATATATTAAACACACATCATCACTTTGATCACATAGGTGGAAATATTGAATTAAAAAAAAAATATAATGCTAAGGTTGTTGGTTTTGATGGTGACAAACATAGAATTCCTGGGATTGATATAACCCTTAAGGATAATGAAAAATGGACCTTTGAAAATTCGCAAGTAAAAATATTACATATACCCGGACATACTTTGGGCCATATCTGTTTCTTTTTTGAAAAGGAAAAAGTAGCTTTTACGGGAGATACTCTATTTTCTCTCGGTTGTGGAAGAATTTTTGAAGGTAATCACAATCAAATGTTAAAATCATTGAATAGAATAAAAAAACTTCCAAAAGATACAAAAATTTATTGTGGACATGAATACACCTACAAAAATGCAGAATTTTGTATGAAATATGATCACGATAATGTTGATCTAAAAAACAAATTTAAAAAAATTAAAAAATTAAGATCAAGCGATTTACCAACAATTCCTTCCAGTTTAGAGGATGAATTAAAATCAAATATTTTTCTAAGATGTGATCAAAATGACCTGAAAATTAAATTAAATATGAAAAATCAGGAAGATTCTAAAGTTTTCAAGAAGGTTAGAGATTTAAAAGACAGTTTTTAGATAATGTTATAACTTGACATGGCAAGTTAGAAAGCTATATTGCCCGTATTTCCAAATATGAGATTAAAACAATGTCTTTCGCAGTTATTCAAACAGGTGGCAAGCAATATAAGGTTTCAGCAAGTGAGATTCTTAAGATCGAGAGACTTAATAATAATGAAGAAGGCAAAACTGTAGAATTCAAAAACGTTCTGTTTTTGAATGATGATAAAACTACTGAAATTGGAAACCCAAATATTCAAGGCGCAAAAGTTGAAGCAACTATTTTAAAAAATACAAAAAATAAGACTATTTTAGTCTTTAAAAAAAGAAGAAGAAAAAATTCAAGAAAAAAATATGGTCATAGACAACCAATTTCTCTTATTAGAATAACGAAAATTTTTTCAAAAAATGGAAAATTAATCTCTCAGGCTGGACCACAAAAACAAATAACAAAAGAAATAGTAAAAGCTGATCAAGCAAGAAAAGAGCAGATACTTGAGGCAAAAAAAACTAAAATAGAAGAACAAAAAAACATTAAAAAAACATTAAAAAATATTGAGTCTAAAAAAGATGCTACAAGACAAGTAAAAGCCGATGAAACAAGAAAATTGCAAGAGAACGCTGCTAAAGAATATGATGAACAAGAGAAAAAAAGATTGGAATTAGCTCAAGAAAAACTAAAATTAAAGACGAAAAAAAGTGATGTGGATAAGAAAAAAATAGCAAGTAAAAAGAAACATTTAACAAGTAAAAAAAAATGATAGTATCAAATTGAGGTATTAAAATATGGCAACAAAAAAAGCAGGTGGATCATCGAGAAATGGACGAGATAGTGCTGGAAGACGCCTAGGAGTTAAGAGATACGGTGGTCAGTTAGTAATGCCTGGAAATATTATAGTCAGACAAAGAGGCACAAAAATCCATCGTGGTGATTATGTCGGTATGGGCACAGATCATTCGATATTCTCTTTGGTAAAAGGAAAAGTTAAATTCAAAAAATCGAAGCTAAACAGAACATTTGTATCTGTTATCCCCAGCTAATTCCTTATAACTTCAAAATTAATTTTATTGTAGTTGAGTTATGAAATTTTTAGATCAAACAAAAACATATTTAAAAGCAGGAGATGGTGGCTCTGGATCTGCAAGCTTCCGAAGAGAAAAATTTATAGAATTTGGAGGTCCTGATGGAGGTGATGGAGGTCATGGGGGATCAATAGTTTTTGTTGCTGATAAAAATTTAAATACACTTATTGATTTTAGATATCAACAACATCTTAAAGCTGAAAAGGGACAAGATGGAAAAGGAAAGAAAAAAACTGGTAGAAGTGGAAAAGATTTAATTTTGAAGGTTCCTTTTGGTACACAAATTTTCGAAGAAGACAATAATACTTTAATTGAAGATCTCACACGATCTGAACAAAAAATAATAGTTGCAAAAGGAGGCAAAGGAGGTTTGGGAAATGTAAGATTTAAGAGTTCTATAAATCGTGCTCCAAGAAAAAAAACAGATGGTGGTAAGGGTGAAAACTTTTGGGTATGGCTACAACTCAAAGTTATAGCTGATATTGGTATAGTTGGAATGCCTAATTCAGGAAAATCTAGTTTGTTATCTGTACTTACAAGCGCAAAACCAAAAATCGCTAATTATCCATTTACTACAATTAATCCAAATCTTGGTGTCACTAACTATGATAATAAGGAAGTAACTTTAGCAGATATACCTGGATTAATTGAAGGAGCACATGAAGGAATTGGTCTTGGTGACAAATTTTTAAGACATATAGAAAGATGTAAAAATATTTTGCATTTAATTGATATTACTAATGACAACTTGTTAGAAAATTATTCTAAGGTCAGAAAAGAGCTTTTCAAATATAGCAATAAACTAACAAAAAAAAAAGAAATTATTGTTTTTAACAAAACGGATATGATCAGTGAGGACGAAATTAATAAAAAAATAGATATTTTTAATAAAAAAATTAAAAAAAAAATTTACACAATATCTGCGATAAAACATAAAGGTTTAACAGCTATAAAAAAAGTTCTTGTTAGCTATGTACATTGATAAATTTAAAAAAATTGTAATTAAGATAGGATCATCAATTTTAGTAGATAAAAAAGGAAAACCTAAAAAAATATGGCTTAAAGAATTTGCTAAAGATATTAAAAATCTTATAAAGAAAAAAAAACAAATCGTAATTGTTTCTTCAGGAGCTATTGCTATGGGATGTGAATATCTGGGAATTAAAAAAAATGGTTTAAAAGTCGACAAAAGTCAAGCTGTTGCTTCGATAGGTCAAATTGAATTAATGGATTTTTACAAAAAAACTTTTGATAAAAGTAAAATAAAAATTTCTCAAATACTACTCACGTTAGATGATACTGAGCAAAGAAGAAGATCACTAAATGCGAGACGAACTATTGATAATCTCTTCGTAATGGGAATTGTACCAATTGTTAACGAAAACGATACCACAGCTACAACTGAAATAAAATATGGAGATAACGATAGGCTTGCTGCAAGAGTAGCACAAATCATTAGTGCTGATTGTTTAATTTTATTATCTGATGTTGATGGACTTTACACCGATAATCCAAAAAAAAATAAAGAAACAAAGTTAATTAAAACTGTTAAGGAGATAGATGAAAATATAAAAAGGTATGCAACCAGAACAGAAAATCCTTACGGATCAGGCGGAATGAAAACAAAAATTGAGGCTGCAAAAATCTGTCAATTGTCAGGATGTTATATGGCAATAGCAAATGGAAACTATAAAAATCCAATAAAAAAAATACTTGAAAATAAAAAATGTACTTGGTTTTTACCTAGAGTTTCTAAACTTGATGCTAGAAAACAATGGATAGTTGGATCTGTTGCCCCGAAGGGTGAAGTAATTATTGACCAAGGTGCTCTAGAAGCAATAAACAATGGGAAAAGTTTGTTACCAGCAGGAGTTAAAAAAATCAGCGGAATTTTTGAAAAAGGTGATCATATTTTGGTTAAGGATCAAAATGATATTGAATGCGCCCGGGGCTTAACCTCATTCTCTTCGATTGAAATTGAAAAAATAAAAGGTTCGCACAGTAGCAAAATAAAAAATATATTGGGATATTCTAGTAGAGAAGAAATTATCCATAAGGATGACTTGGTGAAAGTATGAAAATGTCTAAAAATTTATACATGAAAAAAATAGGTGAAAAAGCAAAACTTGCTTCCTTGCATTTATCGAGCTTAAATATTGATAGGAGAAATTCTGTTTTAAAACAGTTTAACCAATATTTAAAAACAAATGTGAGATCAATTTTAAATTCAAATAAAAAAGATATATCTAATGCAAGATCTAAAAAAATTAAAGATAGCATGATTGACAGGCTTAAATTAGATAATAAAAAAATTATGCAAATTGCAAATTCGATAGATGAAATAATAAAATTCAAAGATCCTTTAGGAAAGATTTTGTCTTCTTGGAAGAGGCCAAATGGTTTAATTATAAAAAGAGTATCCATACCGATTGGTGTAATTGGTGTAATTTATGAAAGCAGACCAAATGTTACTTCGGATGTTTCTACTCTATGTTTTAAATCTGGTAATGTGGTAATTTTACGTGGAGGATCGGAAGCTTTCCATTCTAACAAAATTTTAGCTAAACTTTTCAAGAAAGCTCTTAAAAAGAAAAAATGTGATGAAAATTGCGTTCAATTTATTGAAAGCACAAATAGAAGTCATGTTGATTATCTTTTATCAAATATGAAAAATTACATCGATGTAATCATTCCCAGGGGGGGGAAAAGTTTGGTTAAAAAAGTTTTAAAAAAAACTACAATTTCAATTATTGGACATTACGAAGGCCTATGTCATGTTTATATAGATCGAGAAGCAGATTTAAGTATGGCAATAAAAGTTGTTAAAAATTCAAAAATGAGAAATGTTAGTATTTGTGGAGCTGCCGAAACTTTGTTGATAGATAAAATGTGTCTAAGAACACATTGTGAACCCATATTAGATCAGCTAAGTAAACTAGGATGCAAAATCATAGGAGATAATATAATAAAAAAATTTGTTTCTGGAAAAATGAAAATTGCAACAAAAAAAGACTGGGAAACAGAATATCTTTCTCCCACAATTTCTGTGAAAAGTGTAAATGGAGTAGATCAGGCTATAGATCATATAAACAAATATGGTTCTTCTCACACTGACTCCATAGTGACGAAAAATAAAAAAACGGCTAAAAAATTTCTTTCAAATATTAACAGTTCGATAGCTATCCATAATGCTTCAACGCAGTTTGCTGATGGTGGAGAATTTGGTTTTGGCGCTGAAGTTGGTATATCAACTAGCAAACTTCATCCGCGTGGTCCAATTGGTATTGATCAACTCACTACTTACAAGTACATTTTGGAAGGCAGGGGACAAACAAGGAAATAATTTTTGCGTAAATTTTCTAAAAAAAATATTAAAGTTGGAATTTTGGGAGGAACTTTTGATCCACCTCACATAGGACATCTACATATTTCTAAAATCGCACTAAAAAAACTTAAATTAAATAAACTGATATGGGTAATTACAAAAAAAAATCCTTTGAAAAAAAAACCTTATTTAAAAATAAAAACAAGAATAAAATTATCGAAAAAGATAACTAATAAAGAGAAAAAAATTTTTGTGCGATGCTTTGATGATAAAATTAAATCTATTAATACATTTGATTTACTCAATCATATAAAAAGAAAACAAAAAAAAACAAAACTATATTTTTTAATTGGTGCAGATAATTTAATAAAATTTCATAAGTGGAAAAATTGGAAAAAAATACCTAAGCTTGCAAAAATAGTCGTTTTCCCAAGAGATAATCACTTGATTAGAAAAAACAAATATATTGTGTTAAAAAGACTTAAAAAAAAGGATTTGATTTATATTAATTCAAAAAAGGCAAATATTTCATCTTCATTAATTAGAAAATTTTGGTAACATAAATTTCAATGCAAATAAAAAAAATTAGTCAACTCAAAAAAGAAATAGAAAATATTTTAAATGATAATAAAGCGATGGAGATCACATCGATAAATCTAAAAGACAAAACTTCAATTGCTGATTTTATGATAGTTGCAAGTGGTAATTCATCGAGACACATACAGGCACTATCAGAAATACTAGTTGACGAACTTAAAAAAAAAGGAATTAGCTACTGTCGTTTGGAGGGTAGAAACAGTAGTGACTGGAAACTCATTGATACAATGGATATTATAGTTCACATTTTCCATCCGGAAAAAAGGAAGTTTTATAATTTAGAAAAAATGTGGTCCGAATTAATTCCAAAAGAAAGATTAACAATATGAAAAGCAAAAATTACTTTAAGTATATTTTATTTATTGTAACAATAATATTATTAAATGTTTCTAGTAAAGTTTATTCGCAAAATATAGATAAGCTATATGAAAAAATTGATCTTTTTAGTGAAGTTCTAGAAACAATACAAAATGAATATGTTGAAGATGTAGATCAAGCTGAAGCAATGGAATCTGCTATCAATGGGCTTCTTCAATCTCTAGATCCTTATTCATCTTATATGAATCAAGAAACGTTTGAAGAATCTCAATCTGAAACTAGTGGCGAATTTGGAGGTTTGGGAATAGAGGTAAGTATGGAAGCTGGAGTAGTTAAAGTTATAACACCAATAGATGATACTCCAGCAGCAAGAGCTGGCATAAAAGCAGGAGACTACATTGTAAAGATAAACGCAGAACAGGTTCGAGGAAAAACACTTATGGAAGCTGTTAATTTGATGAGAGGTCCGGTAGGTACTTCTATTGAAATAACAGTAAGAAGAAAGGGTTTAAAAAAAGCTAAAATTTTTAAGATCACAAGAGAAATTATTGAAATAAAATCAGTAATTTCTAAACTGATTGACAATAAAGTGGGCTATCTTAGATTAAGAGCATTTAATCAAAATAGCAGCGATCAGTTAAAAAAAGAAATTTCTAAAATAGAAAAAAATAAAAAATTAGTTGGGTATATTCTTGATTTAAGAAATAACCCAGGAGGACTTTTGACTCAAGCAATAGAAATTTCTGACTTCTTTCTAGATGATGGAGAAATTGTTTCAACTAAAGGAAGAAAAAATAAAGAAAATAGAAAATTTTTTGCACGAAAAGGAGACAGAATTAAAGGAAAACCCTTAATTGTTTTAATTAATAATGGATCAGCATCTGCCTCTGAAATTGTTGCTGGAGCTCTTCAAGATCAAAAAAGAGCTGTGCTGTTAGGTGAAGCTACTTTTGGCAAAGGATCTGTACAATCTATCATACCTCTTAAAAATAAAGGTGCACTACGACTGACCATATCTAAGTACTATTTACCATCCGGAAAATCTATTTCGGAAGTTGGAGTATTGCCAGATATTAAGATTGAAGAAAAAGGTGAAGAATTCTCAATCAATACGGAGACAGATAACCAATTAAATTACGCGATTAAGCTTCTAATTGGTTAAAATTTAATGGAAAACAAAAAGCAATTGCCATTAAGAACTGGTGTAGGAATAATTTTATTAAATCATGAAAATAATGTCTTTGTAGGTAAGAGAATAGATAATCCTAAAAATTCCTGGCAAATGCCACAGGGTGGAGTTAATCAAAATGAAAATTTTTTACAAGCGGCTAAAAGGGAACTTGAGGAAGAAACTGGGATAAAATCAGTAAAATTAATAAAAGAATTAGATGGATGGTTTAAATATGATTTGCCGAAATATCTGCTAGGTAAACTCTGGAAAGGTAAATATAGGGGACAAAAACAAAAATGGTTCGTTATGAAATTTTTAGGAAAAAGCGATGAAATAAATGTCAAAACGGAAAATCCAGAATTCTTTGATTGGAAATGGATTGAGCTTTCGAAATTACCTAACGTCGCTGTGCACTTTAAAGTAGGTATTTATAAGAAAATAAAAAAAGAGTTAACTCCTTTAAGTTTAAATTAGAATCGTATTTCTTCAAGCACATCAAGTTTGTGATTAAGAACGTAACGATCATGATCTGTAATATTCTTATCTGTGAGTTTATCTTGAGTATCTTTGTTTAGATTATCCACAAACTCTTTAGATAAATCTTTTACATTTATTGCGGAAGTTGAAAGCACAACTAAACTATCATTAAAGTATTCCACAGTACCGTCCTGGACAAAAAATGCTTCAAAATTTTCATCATTTTTTTTTACTTTTATTACTCCAGGTCTTAAAAAAGTTATTGTAGAAATATGATGTTTTAACACACTCATATCACCTTCATACGATGGAAGTGTAACCATTTTTGTATCATCTGAAAAAATAACTTTTTCTGGACTAATTATTTCAAGTTTAAAGTTATCTTCCATTAGGCAGCTGCTTCTTTCGCCATTTTCTCAGCCTTTTCAACTACTTCTTCAATTGTACCTACCATATAAAAAGCCGCTTCGGGTAAATGATCGTATTCCCCTTTGCATATAGCATCAAAACCTTTAATTGTTGCTTCTAAATCAACAAGTTTCCCAGGAGAGCCTGTAAAAACTTCAGCAACAAAAAATGGTTGAGATAAAAATCTTTGAATCTTTCTTGCTCTTGTCACTGTTAACTTATCCTCTTCAGAAAGTTCATCCATGCCTAAAATTGCAATTATGTCTTGCAACGATTTATAAGTTTGCAATATTTTTTGAACCTCTCTAGCCACGTTATAGTGTTCATCACCAACTATTCTTGGATCTAAAATTCTAGATGTGGAGTCTAAAGGATCAACTGCCGGATATATTCCTAACTCTGCAATTTGTCTAGACAGCACTGTAGTTGCATCTAAGTGCGCAAACGAAGTGGCAGGAGCAGGATCCGTTAAATCATCTGCTGGAACATAAATAGCCTGAACTGAAGTAATCGATCCTTTGCTCGTCGTTGTAATTCTTTCTTGTAAATTTCCCATATCGGTAGCCAAAGTTGGTTGATAACCTACAGCAGATGGAATCCTCCCAAGTAAAGCTGACACTTCTGATCCCGCTTGAGTAAATCTAAATATATTATCAATAAAAAATAAAACATCCTGACCTTCTCTGTCTCTAAAATATTCTGCAACTGTTAAACCGCTCAATCCAACTCTAGCACGTGCGCCTGGTGGTTCGTTCATTTGTCCATAAACTAAAGCTGCTTTAGAACCTTTCACATCAGGTTTGATGACTCCTGACTCTATCATCTCGTGATACAAATCGTTTCCTTCTCTAGTTCTTTCACCAACACCCGCAAAAACAGAAAATCCACCGTGAGCTTTTGCAATATTATTAATTAATTCCATTATAATTACAGTCTTACCTACGCCCGCTCCTCCAAAAAGTCCTATCTTTCCTCCCTTGGCATAAGGAGCAAGTAAATCTACAACTTTTATTCCTGTTACTAAAATTTCTGTTTCAGTAGATTGATCTGTAAATTTTGGAGCTGGTCTGTGTATAGACCAACTTTCTTTTGCAGATATTTTGCCTTTTTGATCAATTGGTTCTCCAATGACATTAATTATTCTTCCCAAAGTTTCTGGTCCTACTGGTACTTTAATTGGAGAGCCAGTATCAGTTACCTTATCTCCTCTTTTAAGACCTTCGGTGCTATCCATCGCAATAGTTCTAACAGTCGTTTCTCCTAAATGTTGAGCTACTTCCAATACAAGTCTATTTCCAGAATTATCACATTCCAATGCTGTTAATATTTCAGGTAATTGGTCTTCAAATTGAACATCGACTACTGCTCCAATTACTTGTGTAATTCTCCCAAATTTATTACTCATTTTTTATAAACTTTCCGCTCCTGATATTATTTCAATAAGTTCTTTTGTAATTGCTGCCTGTCTACTTCTATTATAAGTAATTGTTAATTTGTCCACCAAATCACCTGCATTTCTTGTTGCATTATCCATGGCTGTCATTCTGGAACCTTGTTCACTAGCAGCATTTTCAAGAAAAGCTTTGAAAATTTGAGTAGAAATATTGCGTGGAAGCAAATCATCTAATATTTCATTTTCTTCTGGCTCGAATTCATAATAATTTTCCGACTTTTTTTCTTCTTTCTTATTTGAATTTTCCATTGGTATAATTTGTTGTTCTTGAGGTATTTGTGTAATCACATTTTTAAACTTATTATAAAATATTTTACATACATCAAATTGTTTTTCGTTAAATAATTTTACAATTTTTTTTCCAATTTCTTCCGTATCTTTATATGTGATTTTTTTAAATCCTTTAAAACTTGTCTTTTCTATTATATAGCCACCATATATCCTTTTTAATTGCTCATATCCTTTAGACCCAACTGTAAAAATCTTAAGCGTTTTTCCCTCTTTTAAAATTCTTTCAAAATAGTTTTTAGCTTTTCTACATATATTTGTATTAAATCCACCACAAAGACCTCTGTCTGCTGTAATTACAACACATAAATGAATATTATCTTTTCCAGTGCCAACTAAAAATTTTGAAGCATTGTCTTTATCTATAATTGAATTGCTTATGTTAAGAATTATATTGTTCATTTTTTCTGAAAAAGGTCTTCCTTTTTCAGCGTTTTCTTGAGCGCGCCTAAGCTTGGATGCTGCCACCATTTTCATAGCTTTGGTAATTTTTTGGGTAGATTTTACGCTTGTAATTCTTTTTTTCAAATCGTCTAAACTTGGCATAAAATGCTACTTGTTACCTTTTTGTTGAAATTGTTTGATGATTGATGTTAATTTTTTTTCTATTTCTTCATCTAATTTGCCAGTATTATTAATGCTTTCTATAATTTCTGGGTTTGAAGATTTGACCTTTTCATAAATTTGTTTTTCAAGATTTTTAATTTTATTTAACTCTACTTTATCTAAAAAGCCTTTAACTCCAGAAAAAACCGCTATTACTTGCTGCGCAACTGTCATTGGCGAATATTGATCTTGTTTTAAAAGCTCAGTTAATTTTGATCCTCTGTTTAATAGTTTTTGTGTTGTGATATCTAGATCTGAACCAAATTGTGCAAATGCTGCCATTTCTCTGTATTGTGCTAATTCCAATTTTATTGAACCAGCAACTTTCTTCATAGCTTTTGTTTGGGCTGCTGATCCCACCCTTGAAACCGATAATCCAACATTAACCGCTGGTCGTATGCCTTGATTAAATAATTCAGTTTCTAAAAAAATTTGTCCATCAGTAATTGAAATTACGTTGGTTGGAATATAGGCCGCGACATCGCCTGCTTGTGTTTCAATTATTGGTAATGCTGTAAGAGATCCGCCACCATTGTCATTGTTAAGCTTTGCAGCCCTCTCAAGCAACCTGCTATGTAAGTAAAAAACATCACCAGGATAAGCTTCTCTTCCTGGAGGTCTTCTCAACAAAAGTGACATTTGTCTGTACGCTACAGCATGTTTGGATAGATCATCATAAATAATTAATGCATGCATACCTTTGTCCCTGAAATATTCGCCAATGGTACAACCGGTATAAGGTGCTAAAAATTGAAGTGGAGCAGGATCAGATGCCGTCGCCGAAACAATAGTTGTATACTCCATGGCGCCTGCATCTTCTAATGTCTTAACTATCTGAGCAACAGTTGATTGTTTTTGCCCGATTGCAACATAAATACAATAAAGTTTATTTTTTTCCTCACCAGATTTATTTATTTCTTTTTGGTTAATAATCGTATCAATAGCTATGGCAGTTTTTCCCGTTTGCCTATCACCAATAATTAACTCTCTCTGTCCTCTTCCAATCGGAATTAATGTATCTAAAGCTTTAAGTCCAGTTTGCATTGGTTGATTGACAGATTGTCTTGAAATTATTCCTGGGGCTTTTACTTCAACTCTTCTTCTATCTAATTTTTTGTCAAGTTCCTTTTTTCCATCTATAGGATTTCCTAAAGCATCAACAACCCTGCCCAATAATTTTTTTCCGGTAGGCACGTCTACGATGGCTCCTGTTCTTTTAACAACATCACCCTCTTTAATTGAACTGTCATTTCCAAAAATAACAACGCCAACATTGTCACTTTCTAAGTTCAGAGCCATACCTTTTATTCCAGCAGAAAATTCAACCATCTCCCCTGCCTGTACGTTGTCCAACCCATAAACCCTAGCAATACCATCTCCAACCGAAAGCACCTGACCAACCTCAGAGACCTCAGCTTTTTCTCCAAACTTTTTAATCTGTTCTTTTAAAATTTTTGTTACTTCTGATGGATTAATTTGCATTTTATGCCTCGATCATACTTTTTTGTAATTGTCTTAATTTATTTTTTATCGAAGTATCGACCATTACACTTCCAACCTGAATAACTAATCCACCTATCAAATTTGGGTCATGCTTATAATCTATCTTAATTGGAGCTTGAAAATCTTTTGACAATTTGCTACGGATTTTTTCTAGCTCTGCTTTTGACAGCTTTTTTGAAGATAAAAGCTTTGCTTTTAATTCCCCCTTGCTGCTTGATACAAGGTCTAAAAAACTATCAATAATTTGGTTTAAAAAGAACAATCTATTTTTAATAGTTAGAAAACCCAAAAATTTTTTAAGAGTTTGACAAAAGCTATATTGATCAACCATTTTAATAATTACTTTATTTTTTTCTTCTTTTGTTATTGTTGGATCTAAAATCATTTCTTTAAAATCAGAACTGTTACTTAATAGCGCCTTAATACCATCCATGCCATCTTCAACTTTATTTAACTCAGAATTTTCTTTTGCAAGCTCATAAAGAGCTAACGCATAACTTTTCGATGTGGAATTTAAAAATGTTGATTTTGAACTCAATTTTTGCTCCTAAAAGACTCGTTTTGTAAGAGATTATATTAGTAAATTCAACATGTTCTATTGTATCCTTTTGTCTTTTTAAGACTAGTAAATCCTCCGTTTAACTGAAATTAATTGGATCCACATCAACCTCTAGTTTTATTCCAGATACTATTTTTATTTTATTCAGCGACTGAGATAAATATTTCTGAATAAACAAATTTTTTGGGTATCTTATCAAGATTCTACATCTATATTTTTTTCTCAATTTAGTAATTGGCGCAAGGACAGGGCCCAAAATATTTACCTCCTTTATTTTAGGAAGTTTTGATTTGATGCCTATTGCAAATTTCATAATTAAAGGTTCATTTTTCCCAGATATAATCAAAGATATAAGTCGATAAAATGGAGGAAGTTTCTTTTCTTTTCTTAATAAAAGTTCTTTTTGTAAAAATGCGTGTGGGTCATTTTTGGATATATTTAAAAGAATTTCGTCATCAGGGGTGTATGTTTGAAAATAGACTGTTGATGTATTGCCTTCTCTGCCTGCTCTACCAGCCAATTGATGATACAATTGAATATTCTTTTCTGCAGATCTGAGATCATATCCATGGGATGAAAAATCAGCATCAACAACAACAATGCAGTTTAATTTTGGAAAATGGAAACCTTTTGATAATAATTGAGTTGCTACCAATATATCAATTTTCTTTTTTTCAACTTTTTTTAAAAGTGTATTAATTGATTTATTTTTTTTTAAAGTATCACTAGAAAATATTTCTACTTTTTTATTTGGATATATTTTTTTTAATTCAGCAAAAATTCTTTCTACACCAGGTCCACAAAATAATAAATCACATTTTTTATTATCTTTGCATAACCTTGATAATAAAGATTTGTGACCACAATAATGGCAAAGTAGTTTGTTCAATTTTTTATGAAAATTTAAGTGTACTGCACAATTAGGACATTGAAATTTATATCCACATTTTTTACAAATTACGAAGGGAGCATAACCTCTTCGATTTAAAAAAAATAATACTTGGTCTCCTTTTTCTAAATATTGATTAACTTTACTTATCGTTTTATTTGCTATCCAAGATTCCTTACTTAAAACTTCGGAATGTAAATTTATAATTTCAATATTTGGTAAAGAGGCTTTTCTGTATCTCTTGTTTAGTTTAGTTATATAATACTTTTTGTTAATAATATTATTGTAAGTTTCTATAGAAGGTATGGAGGTTACCAAATTTATAGGAATATTTTCTAACGAAGCTCTTGTAATTGCCATATCTCTTGCATTGTAAGAAACTCCCTCGTCTTGTTTGTAAGATACGTCATGTTCTTCATCAACAATAATTATTCCTAAATTTTTAAATGGTAAGAAAAGAGACGATCTTGCCCCGATAACTATTTTGATTTTTCCTTCTGTTATACCTTTCCAAATTATAGATTTATTTTTTTTTGTAGTTCCTGAATGCCAAATTGCTGGCTTTGCACTAAAAAATTCCTGAAATCGTTCACTAAATTGATTTGTTAGAGCGATTTCAGGAAGTAATATTAATGCTTGAAATCCTTTGTTAACAAAATCTTTAGCTCTTTCAAAATAAACTAGAGTCTTTCCTGATCCCGCAACACCCTCAAGTACAGTAACATTATAATTATCTCCAATACTCCTCATAAAGGTCAGTGATCTTTTTTGCTCTGTATTTAATAAAAAAAAATTTTTATTCTTCTTAATTTTAAATTTACCAAATTCTTTATTAAAATCTTTCTCAACCACATCTTTATTTAATAAACACATCTTAAGAGACATGCCTAAAGGCACTAAGTTATATTTAGAAAACCAAGATATAAATTCAATCATTGAAGGATTTAAATTTTTTACATTTATTTTTTTTGAAATTTTTTTTATTTTAAATTTTTTTTCAGTTTTTTGTTCATGAGGCCAAACCACTCCAGTAATTTCGCTTAATCCAAATGGAGCTCTTACAAAATCTCCTGGCTTTAATGATTCTGAAATTTCACTTTTATAAGTAAATGGATAATCAAAAATTTTTGGAAATAGAACTGGTATTTTCATTTGAGAATAATTTTTCTCCTAATTTTTCTGGAAATATTACGATCAAACATTTTTTTTAATTCAGAAAAAATTTCAGAATCCATTCTCATTTCTAATAATTGCCATGTATAGGGTATGAACTTTAAATACCGTTTTTTTTTATCTCTTATAAAAAGTCTCGAAAAAATGCCTATTATTTTTAAACTTCTCTGAACCGACAGTATTTTAAAATCTTCCAAAAATTTGTTTGAATTAGTTTTATAAATTTTTGAATTTTTTTTTAAATAATAATTATAGATCTGATTTTTTAGTTTTATAGAGGTCTTTATTCTTACATCGTCAATTAATGAAACTAAGTCATAAGCAGGATTTCCAATTAAAGCATCTTGACTATCAATTACACCAATTTTTTTGCCTACCTTCATGAGATTTTGAACGTGATAATCTCTATGTACGAAGCATGAATTGGAAAAATTTAATCTATTATAAAGCTTTGATAAAATCTTATTCGATTTTATTTTAATATTTGATGCGTTTTTTTTACTTAAAAATAAAGGTAAGTACCAATCAAAAAATAAATTGGATTCTTTAAATAAATACTTATTAGAATATTTTTTGATTATATGTAATCCATTGTTAATATTTTTTATTTTTGA
>Ga0207966_1001070_pt1 | contig 15186 bp, 15 predicted proteins | sample Knorr_S23_td_NAD_FD_185611 | JGI IMG/M metagenome (GOLD analysis project Ga0207966, IMG submission 185611) | Marine microbial communities from Southern Atlantic Ocean transect - Knorr_S23_td_NADW_ad_2500m_LV_B (SPAdes) (version 2) | ecosystem: Environmental > Aquatic > Marine > Oceanic | place... | reverse complement strand
TTTTACCGCCCCCACGCACGCTTTTCAGACACCGAAATCCACCTTTGTACGTCCTATATTAGAGTTCTCTTATTCCCAACAGATCAGTGATGGCACTCAGGTTTGGTGTTTTCGAGTGTTGGATAATCGCCACATAACGTGTCCCATACCATTCTCTGGGGAAACCCAACGCGTCCTGCCCACTCTCAGCGATAATCCTTTGTCGGGACAACCATCCGGACTTAGTCCCCCCCATTTTTGTTGACAAACAACGAGAAACACTTGAATAATCTGACCACTAGGTAGAATTAATAGAGCCAATTTTCAATTGGCTTAAATGAAGATTTGTACTGAATTCGTCGAATTAAAAGCTAACGTTTACAAGGAGGATATTCATGGCTATAACTAATTCTCGCTCCAATAAGTTTTTGTCCAGTTTGGGGGTGGCCGCCGTACTACTGCTCACACAGCTTTTGTTCACTACCAACACTGCCCTTGCAAAGGAGAAAGTCACTATAGCGATTATTTCGTTTTCTCCATATGCGCCCTGGTACATTGTCAAAGAAAAGGATTTGGCAAAGAATATTGAGATCGACGTTCAGATCATCGACGACATCTCAGCAAAGAATGCGGGGTTAACCACAGGCTCTCTTCAATGCATGTTGAATACACTTGACACCGTAGTCGTGGCACGATCAGCTGGTCTTCCAATTAAACATATTGCCATACCCGCGATGTCCTATGGTCTTGACGAGATGGTTGTGACAAAAGAAATTTCCAGCATAGATGACTTTCCAGGAAAAACTTTTGGTGCCGACTACGGGTTCCTCAATCATATGTGGATGCTCCTGAATCTAAAAAGAGCGGGGATTGGATTTGACGAGTTGACTCACTCAATTATGATGCCCTGGGACAGTGCGGCTGCATTCGTTAGCGGCGGGTTAGATATCGACGTTAACTACATTCCTTTTTCAAAGCAGTCCCTGGAACTGCCCGGATCTCATGTACTGAAAACCAGTCTGTCGGACCGTACATGGGAAAGAGGGCTGATATCTGAGTCTATGGCATGCAATGAAGATTGGCTGGCGTCAAAGCCTGAGGTTGCTAAAGAGGTGCTTAGAGCCTGGTTTGAAGCCGTCAACTGGTGGAAAGCAAACCCAGAGGAAGGAAATGCGATCATAGCCAAAGCTCTTGACTGGCCAATTTCCGATGTGCAGCTGACCCAGTATGGCGCAGTCATGTTAAATCTTGATCAGAATCTCGGTGCCTTTGGTATTGGTGCTGGAAAACCTGTATGTGCTAGTCTTCCTGATGGCGCTGAAGTTCGCGAAATCCCCGCTGACTCGAGCGGCTGGGGTCAGGAATTATTTGGAGGTGCACCCGACTGTGTAGCGGGCTACGTCTACCCAACTTGGGATGTGTTCGGCAATATTTATAAAGAAGCTGGCGTAATAGATACCGCGGCTTCGACTGATATTGGAATCGACACCAGCATCCTTAAGGCACTTGATAGTGCGGGTTATACAGACACCTATAGTTCCAATCAATGGATTGGTCGCCTGGGCGAATAACACTCGTATCTGATTATTTGTTGTTTCAGACAGCAGGCTCCGGAGAATTACGCTCCGGAGTCCCTGCTGTCTTTTACAGCGGTTACTATGGAGTGTAGCGATTTCAACAATCGCTGAACTTTTCCTTCAGGAAATATTTGATCAAGTCTGAAAAATTAGCCAAAAAGATTTGTTAAGGCAATTTACCTATTAAACGGGAGTTGATTGTGTCAAATTCAAGTAAGGATGAATTTCGTGGTACAAGAAATCTCAGGCATTTGCAGCGAATTTCTCAGACAAAACAGGAAGAAGAGATTCAGCGCAATCTTGAACTTGGACTGGAAGCTGCTGAGTCAATTAATGATCGGAGTATCTCACTGTTTAGCCGCGGTCATCAGCCGGCGTTTGCAGGCATTAACACGTTTATGAAGGAACCCTACTGCGAAGACATCCGGCAAGTTGGGAACTTTGAGGCAGCATTTGTAGGAATACCATTTGACACAGGAACCACCTATCGACCCGGGACACGATTTGGCCCCCAGGCGGTGAGACGAATTTCAGCAGTCTACGATGGTTATTCCGTCGATGGGGGCATTGACCTGCCCGAAGAGCTTGATCTTTGTGATGCGGGAGACGTTTTTGTGATCCCTGGCAATATCGAAAAAACCTTCGACCAAGTTAGCAAAGCTGTATCCCATGTCTATACCTCTGGGGCTTTTCCTATACTCTGCGGCGGCGATCACAGTCTTGGTTATCCAAATGTTAGGGGGATTGCACCTCACATAGACGGTAACGTCGGCATCATACATATCGACCGGCATATAGATATGCAGGACATGGATATGGATGAACGGATGCATACGACGCCGTGGTTTTGGACAACGAATCATCATGAAAGTGTGGACCTTAGCTCATCTCATCATAACCACAGTCATATGCACGACGTTGGGCTTTCGAACTGTCCGCCAAAAAATCTAGTCCAGATGGGCATTGGAGGGTGGTATGGGTCCCGACCCGGTTCCAAGGTCGCTCATGAACGAGGCAGCAGCGTCCTGACGATGACCGATATAGAGCAGCTCGGCGCCAAAGGGGCTGCAGAAAGAGCTCTCGAGATCGCCTGGAAGAATGCAAAAGCTGTCTACCTGTCATTCGACATTGATTCCATAGACCCCGGCTTTGCACCCGGTACTGGTACACCGGAACCCGGTGGCCTGTATCCCCGAGAAGCATTGGAAATGGTACGACTGATCGCGCGTGAGGGCCTTTGTGGTATGGAAGTCGTTGAGGTCTCACCACCCTATGACGTAAATGACAACACTGCCCAACTTGCTTGCCGATTGATTCTCGATGTCCTCGGGACTATGGTCGTTGAGGGAAAACTGGGTCACCGAGACCGTGCGATGAAAGACCGTTGATGGAGACGTGCCGATGACAACCTTCATTTCCCTTCGGTCGAGCGCCGACGAAATGCGACTCTTATCTGGAGTATCAGGAATCTTTGTGTAAGGCCGTAATAATATTTTCCGGTGTCATAGGCATATCGACCCACATGCCGATGGCGTTATAAACCGCTTGTGCAATCGCAGGACCTGCTGCTGCTGCCGGCGCTTCACCAGCGCCGCGCGCACCAAACGGCCCAACGGGATCATAAGAATCGCCGTAAATGACTTCTCCATTCACCGGAAAATCCGCAGCACGGAGTAACTTGTAATCCAACAGATTGGCATTTTTGATCCGCCCAGTTTCTTCATCGAATACAAGACTTTCATAGATGGCAAAGCCTGCACCACAAATGGCGCCACCGATCATCTGATTTTTCATGACCTGAGGATTCATAATAGTCCCACTGTCTTGAGTGGCTAACCAGTCCAGTAGTTTGATCTCTCCGGTTTCTATATCGACTTCGAGATCGACAAAGTGGGCAGCAAAATGTCTCGCAAATGCACTGGATGGAGGCATCGGATATGTGGGTCTGCCAGTGATCGAGGAAGCCTGACCGAGCGCGTCTGCACTGCGAAAATGATTCAGAACGTCCTCGATCGAAATTTGTGGATCTTTCTTGTTGTTGTCCTTAAAAAGGATCATCCCATCTTTAACATCCAGTTCGCCGGGGTCGGAGCCAAAAAATTCACGAGCAGCAATTTCCAATAATTGCCTTTTTGCGTCCTTGCTCGCAGCCTGCGTTGCCCAACCAACTCTAAACATGGTGTTGCTAGCAAGCGATCCGTGACTCCATGGACATGAATCCGTGTCTCCAGTTTCGATCTCCACTTTATCAAAAGGAATTCCTAACTCTTCGGCGGCAACCTGCGCTTGTGTGGTCTCGCTACCTTGACCTTGCCGGCCAACTGCACAATAGACTTTTGCACTGCCGTCAGGGTTGATCCGGACGACTGCAGATACATTGCCCTCGAACTCAACACCACAAACGTGGGCGCCAGTTCCAACACCAACTGCGCGTCGCTTTGGTCCCTCTATGGAATATGGTTTCCCCCAACCATGCCATCTCCCCTCCCAGTTAAACGCTTGGGCGCCTTTGATTAGGATATCTTCTGTCGATCCACTCGAGAGATGAAACAGTTTTGGCCAGTCTTTTCTTTGCTCTTCCGGGATGCCGTCAAGATATTCGTCGATACTGCCTTTCAAATATCCTCTACTATGTTGCATCCTAAGCTCTTCCCCAGGCTTTATTTGGTTCTTGAGGCGAAACTCAACGGGATCCATATTTACCTGTATCGCACACATGTCAGCAAGGCGTTCGACACATGAACCTAGAGTAACGTCGCCAACGGCCCTCATACAACCAGCTGTAAGAAGGTTTGTATTGACACCGTGTATGGCGTAGTGCCCATGGTGCGCCCGGCCCCAGTTATCAACACAAAAGAATCCAACATCATCTTTGAAGCCGTATCCGCCGTTATCGATAATATGGTCGAAATCGGCTAAGGTGAGAGTGCCATCTTTTTTGCATCCCATGCGACCTCGAGAAATTTCCAAATGCCGCCGTTTGACAGTCGCCATGCACTCTTCATTGGTTAATTCGATCTTGACAGGTTTGCGTACTTTCTTCGCGAGCAGCACCGTAATCATCATGAAGTTCGCACTCCACCAGTTACCAAAAGAACTACCTGAGGGAAGTGCGTAAACACGAATCTTGCTCAACGGGATACCGAACGCTTCGTGGATTCCGTCTCGCAACTCAGAAGGAGTCTGTGAGGCTGTCCACATCGTGACCCGATCGTCGTTCCATTCGGCAATACACGCGTTTCGTCCTAGGGGCGCCATTTGTTGACTGGCAAACTTGATCTCACAGTTGAGCACAAAATCCGCTTCTTGTTCACCTTTGGCCACATCACCCCACTCGACGATATAAGGATCACGAACATTTCCCTCTTCTCGTATTTGAGGGGCATCCGGTTTCATCGCCTCTTCGGGATCAAATACGGAAGGTAATATTTCGTATTCAACTTCAATGAGTCCAAGTGCAGTTTCTGCTATCTCTTCGCTGGTTGCCGCTACAGCAGCCATGTCATCACCGAAAAAGCGTACGATTCCGTCTAACACTTTTCCGCGGTAGTTAAACCACGCGTTCTCCCAGTTTAGGTTGGGGGCATCGTTGTGGGTAACAACGCCAAGCACGCCTGGTAGCGCCTCGGCCTTACTGGTATTGATGTGTGTGATCCGGGCGTGTGCATGGGGACTTCTGAGTATCTTGCCGTGCACCATACCTTGCACTTTCACATCCACTGCAAACTTTAGTGTTCCAGTCACCTTCTCCCTGGCATCTTTGACTGGAACGCCTTTCCCAGCAATGGTAAAACTAGACGGATCTTTATAGCCAGTCTGTAGGGTTAAATTCTTCACGCTCCTGCCTCTTTATGAAATAGAGCGAAGTGGTTAATTCGCACGTTTTTGCTCTCTCAATTTTTTCGCGGCGCTAACTACAGACTTCACGATATAAGGATATGCGCCACATCGGCATATGTTACCGCTGATACCTATTGCTGCTTCCTCTTCAGTTGGATCTGGATTTTCATCCAGGAATGCTTTTGTTGCCATAATAAACCCTGGCGTGCAAAACGCACATTGGAATCCTTGCTCCTCGATATAAGCCTGTTGTATGGGGTGTAAATTATCAACCGTACCTAATCCTTCGATTGTAAGAACTTCTTTTCCCTCGGCCTGCATACCCAACACAAGACAAGCGGTTACTGGTTTACCGTCCATAATTACGGTGCATGATCCGCACTCGCCTTCATTGCAGGATACACGTACCCCATACAGATCCAATTGATCCCTTAACACGTCAGCAAGACTTTCGTGTGGCTTTATCTCAACCTCGAATACTCCGCCGTTTACAGTAAGTGTGGTCATAGCTGTTTCCGACTCAACTTCTTGAGCGACTCTTCGACAGCGCGACGCGTCAATACATTACACATATCTCTACGGTACTCTTTGCCTGCACGAACATCAGAGATTGGCGAAGCATCAGAGGCGGCCAACTGCCCCACCTCTTCTAGTAGGTCGTCATTGATGTCTGAAAGTATAGAGCCGATCAACTTTTGTTCGGCAACTCTCGATCGGATCGGCGTGGGAGCAACAGACCCGAGAGATATTCTAGCATCCGCGACCACCCCATTATTAGAAGAAATTGATACCGCAGAACTTATCAAAGCGATGTCGACAAAAGTCCGTGCTACCCGCTTATAACAAGCCTCCTTTGGGTACTCCGGGACAGGCACTTTGATCTCGATTAGCAACTCCTCATCGTTCAGGATTGTTTCGTTTACGCCCTGGAAGAAATGTTCCATTAACACTGTACGACTTCCGCCGCTACCCATGATAGTCACCTCGGAGTCGAGCGCCACGAACAATGGTGACAAATCGGCACCGGGAGAAGCATTACACATATTTCCACCAACGGTGCTGATGGTCCGGGTTTGTTTGGTACACATTAGGCGCGCTGTATACCCGATCACCTCCATTAATTGGTTCATCTTTGCAGCATGATCGAGATCATCCAGAGAAGCCATCGCTCCGATTCGCACACCATCTTGTTCGTTTTCTATATAGTTAAATTTCGGCACATAAGTCAGATCTATGCAGTAGTCGATATCGACTTCCCCGGCACGCCATTGCAGCATTAAATCTGTACCACCAGCCCAATACTTAGCCCGGTTTTTGTGTTGCGCTTTAAGCGCTATGGCTTCTTCGAAAGTACTGGGTCTTAGGTACTCAAAGGGTTTTTTCATCGTTTGATCCAGTAAAACGGTTAAACGATTTGAAGTTGAACATTACTAGTGAATCGTGGTGGAATTTTGTCTAGATTCTATTGTAGCAGTCTATTTATTGTTGGTGAATTGATGACTCTAGTTGAACGTCGCCACCATTTTATGCTCCAGTAGCCTGGACAGGTGGGCGAGAACTGCTACGAACAACCACTTCAAGACATTGGAACCCCAATAATGTCACTTTTATTGGTACCCAGTGTAGTAGCCATCGTGTGCAGAGTGCGCAGAACACGGATCGCTCGATTGCTCTTAATCTTCGATCAACGGTTCGCGTAACATCCGATTGGTGAGACTACTCTTCTTAGGGTTAGGCGATAAATCAGCCACCAGTGGTACAGGTGTTAGCGAGTGTAATTGACGTGTCTTGTCGGGTAAACACCAACAAATCCTAGTTAACATTTCTTGCTCACATCAAATTAATTTGATATACCGTTGCTTGATCGTGACCAGATCGGGAGGGCTGGATGCCTAATAGCGAAGAAAAGATCGATAAGCAAAACGCTCTTACCAATTTAACTGGAACCCTACGCCAGCGGAAAAGTTCATTTTTTGAACTGCGCGGGAATGTATCCCGCCGAGCTACTTTGGTACTCGGAATTTTGGGCGGTTTAGCCTTTTTTGGGATCTGGGAATTGGGCCATTTCCTTACCGCCGACGCGAGCAAGCGTTTCTTGCCATCCCCCCAAAAGGTAGTGTCCACGTTCTGGTATTTGTTGACGGAAAAGGGATACATCTACGATATTGTCAAGAGTTGTTATCGAATATACGGTAGCTTTTTTCTGGTCTGCGTCGTGGCGGTACCGCTAGGAATTTTGATGGGATGTTTTGCCAAGTTTCGCGCGTTGATCAATCCTACGATATCCGCTTCTCGATATCTCCCCGCGGCATCATTTATCCCGTTACTGCTCGTTTGGTTTGGTCCAACTGATACGCAGAAAATGGCCTTATTGTTTTTAGGGGTTATCTTCTTTCTTATTGCGTTGATACTGGACAATACCAAGGCCGTCCAGATTGAATTGGTGGAGGCGGCATTGACAATGGGCGCTGGTCGTCGTCGGGTTGTTTTAGGTGTTGTCGTGCCTGCGGTTGCACCAGCGATCATAGATTCCATGCGAAACATGATCGCCGTTGGATGGACTTATTTAGTAATAGCGGAAATCGTAGCGGCGACTGACGGTATTGGCGCGGTCATGATGCGTGCGGGCAGATTTCTAAAAGTAGATATCATTATGGCTGGCATTCTCACCATTGGTATTCTTGGAGTACTGACAGACTTGGCCTTCAGATTGCTTGCGCACTACGCGTTCCCATGGAATCGTGAACGTCGGAGTTAACAAACGTTTTCACCATGCCTAATATGGTTCACAATCACCAAATTGATGACAACGCCAATGCGGTCGTAATCCGTGTAAGTAATGTAACCCAACAGTATCTAAGCGGAAGTTTTACAGCTGTTGACAACATTTCACTAGAACTACGAAAAAACGAAATAGTGACTTTTATTGGACCATCGGGCTGTGGAAAAACGACGGTACTTCGAATGATTGCTGGGCTCGAATACCCAACTCAAGGAGAACTCTTTGCCTACGAGCAACCAATAGTTGGACCAGGACCAGATCGAGGAATGATATTTCAAGCCTATACGTCATTCCCATGGTTAACTACACGCCAGAACATCGAATATGGCATGAAAATAATGGGCGTAACGAGAAATGACAGACAGACCAGGACACAAGAATTTCTTGAGCTAGTACATCTTGAGAATTTTGCGGAGTCATACCCCGCTAGTCTATCTGGTGGTATGAAGCAACGTGTTGCCATCGCTAGAACGCTGGCACAAAACCCCCAAGTTCTCCTAATGGACGAACCGTTTGGCGCACTTGACGCCCAGGTGCGTTGGGAAATGCAAGAAATGATGATTGACATTATCGGCCGGGAAAAAACAACGGTGATAACAGTCACTCACGATATTCAGGAGGCCATTTTCCTTGCTGATCGAATAATTTTCTTCACACGTAATCCGGGTCGGATCAAAGCAGATATTCCAGTGGCTTTCAAGGGGGGAAAACGAATTCCCAGGAAAGAAGATATGTTGGCTCTGCCAGGTTATGTTGATCTGGAGATGCAATTATTTGCGATGATGCGAGAGGAAATACAGTAAATGACGTAAACGAGCCTGGGTTCGTTCAACCACGGAAAGTGCCGACCTTACCTACGTTGGAATTCGAGGACATGCTTAGATTGATGACACTTGCTGCAGTCTAAGTGACAATAGTTTAAAAGATAAATGTCGGATTTAGGATGATGTGAATTCTGTGACCAGACTTGCAATCGTCTCAGCTATTCAGTCCAACCACGTAATTCAATTGTTTGCCAATCAGTTTGAGTCTTTCTGGGGCTACTTTCTCCGCGTTCAGAGTGACGTAACTCCTGGCAATCAAACAAAGAATACGACGTAAGCCACAGCGAGCAGAATCTGCACCCCAGACTGCTTGGTAGCAGGGATTTCTGGGTCTACCGGGCGATGCTCTAGACAATTCATTTTTTTCTACCAATCGAATCTCGTCATAGTGGGAAACAAACTGGCCTTCCTGGCCGACTTATGAAGTCTTGTTAGGTGGAGTTAACCACCAGGGCCGGACACGAATTTGTCCGCAAAGGAGCGATCGTAGTCACCACTTCTCAATGCGCGCAATCGCTCTTTCCAGCTCTCCAAGAAATGTGATTTGTTGCCTTTGGCTTCCAGGCGCTTGATGCGGAACTCCAGCGCCCCATGGAGTCGTCAATTGGCTTTTGCATGGATGGCGCTTTCCTCGGCAAATGGTAACCAACAAGCTAGACAATTGTTTGAAGCAATGAGGCGCTCTATGAGCACGAGCGATATTAATCGAGCATTACCCGTCTCGCGTCAAATCAGAAAGTTGTACGGGCAATGAATTTTGTCCTTACCCCTTACCCAAAGACGATTTCCGTTTAGTACCCTGTATCCGACTATTCTGCAAAATTTCCGAGCCACTCCCCACTACTAGAGACACTCCCCCTCGTTTTAAGGGGGTGGGGGTGCCGCATCCATCACGAGTGCTATCCGTGAACAAACAAAGACAATCAACAAGGTTATTAAGCATCTTCATGGAATTCCACACAGTACTGTTCGAATTGAAGAAAGACTGCCGCGCTCTTAACGCTTCTAGATAGGCGCGGCTATACTGTGCTGGCACCGAGTCCAAAACTGAATGCTCAATGCACTCACAATGAAATAGGGAGAAAGCATGATTTACAAAGTAGTTGTTTCCCAGTTCACCAAAATGCTGGGAAATCTTCTGGCCATCCTGGATGAGACCGCAAAGTATGCGGACGAGAAGAAGTTCGATGTCGAAGATCTCCTGCAATTCCGCCTGGCACCAGACCAGTTCAACCTGATGCGTCAGTTGCAGATCGCCTGTGATACGGCAAAGTTCGGTGCCGCCCGCCTGACGGATACCGAAAAGAGCGCTCCGGAACATGTCGATTCCGAGAAGACTTTGAGCGAGATTAAGGCGCGCATCGAAAGCGTTATCTCATATCTGGGTGGCTTCTCACCCGAGGACTTTGCAGACTCTGTAGAGCAGCGGATCACCCAGCCTCGCTGGAAAGGAAAGTCGCTTTCGGGTCAGGAATACCTGATCCAGCATCTAGCCCCGAACTTCTACTTCCACATAACAACGGCCTACGCGATCCTGCGTCACAACGGCGTCAACATCGGCAAGAAGATCTACCTGGGGGCCTTGCCCTATCGCGAGGCAACGTGACGGGGTCGATTGCCCTACTTCTTCTTTAGCCGCCTCTCATATCCTCGGCGATCTCCGATGTGTCGTGGCCGTCCCGGTTTAGCAGACTTTTGAGATGCTCCCGTGTGGATTCGATGTCGTCCTGAATCACTTCGTGATCAGCCATTACCTTGCGCAGTGAAATCTGGTAGGCGACCCCTTGTTGGTGAGGTCGGAGTAGATGCGCTCCGCAATCTCCTGGGTATCGGGCTTGACGTAATCGGTGAAACTGGTGGCTATGGGTGGGATCGAACAAATCTGTAAGAGATTGAAATAGTGAATGTAATCTTACGACGGCCATATTGTTACCGTCAAAGCTACCGTCTGAAGTGCGGGATTTAGTTGGTCGGGGTTGGACCAGAGCACATTAGAAGAGATGATCTAGGTCAAATAGCGTGAGGATTGCCCACCGATCCCGCGTGTATGTGACTGAATGAGACTCAGATGGACTGGAGAGAACTCTTGTCGGTCACATTCTGGTTACACTGTTTGTGTCGAAAGGGCCCTCGATTTAGAGCATCTGACTTTTAATCAGGTAGTCGCAGGCCCCAAACTAAACTCTCAAATGGAGAAGCAAATCCGTTGGTTCTGACGAAGTACTGGCGTATGTGCAGGGTTGGAAAACTGGTTTTCCTGATATGGTTGGAAAATGTGAGAACAGGATTGATGCCGGAGATGTCCTAGTTGAAGAGTGTTCCTGGACTAGCACTAACACAGGAAATCTTGTGGCACCTGATGGAAGCACCATTCCGCCAACTGGCAAAAGCGTCAACCTGAAGAACGTGCTGATCTGGGAATTCCAAGACGGCAAGGTCAAGTCTGTGAAAAATTACTTGGACATGATGACAATGCTGTCTCAATTGGGATTAGCAGGCTAAGTGGCGATAATTTTACTTAGCTGTCTTTTCAGAGATAGCCCGGTGGCCCCGCCTTTGGTATCGGGGCCCAACACGGTATGAGTGAACTGGTTGTTGTATATCAGTTTCTGGGGGGCTTTGTACATGTAGGGAGTCACTGAGAAATTTTACAGAATCTTCGACTTTCGTAATGTTACTGTTCCCTCAATTCAGAAAATCCGCAGTCCTTTAGATATTTGAATGTTTCTCTAGTCTTGTCAGGTATTGGAGGAATGAATACGACGCAGGCATCCCTGCCACGGGTTAATAACACTCGATATGAGTTCATACGAAGGCTTGCTGGGATTACAACTCTGCTGGATTCCCTATAACCAGCAGCAAACTCTGTACTCCAACGGCCGTCACGACGAATGAAGTCAGTTCCCCAAGCGGGCAAACAAGCGTCCAACTCAAGTCCTTGCGCTCCAAATTCGGTGGCAACTGTATCGAGCCCCGTACATGAACCCGGGGACCCGAAAGATTCTGAGTACCACCTCCCGTACTTGCCAGGTCCTTGGAAATCACATCTTGATCTAGCAGAGCCGATCCAAAACCTACTCAGCTTACCTCGTAGACATGAACTCGATGGGATATCTCGGGCTCCCCATAAGGCATACCTTTAAAACTTTCTGTCACAAAGGTCTCGCGCCAAGCGCCTGATGCCGTCAGGCGCAACAGTGCTTCTGGGTAGGCGGGCTCCTGAGTAGGGTCATCACGCAAACTGAAAACAATGGATGCACCCGGCATTGCCACCCTAATCAGTTCATCAAAACTGTGGGCCGGCGCATGTTTCGGAGTGATCGTTCCGCTCGACAGCACAGCAGCAAACGTATCGTCACTAAACCTCAGTCGTTCGCCGAGTGTCATCTGATGTAGTTCTGCATAGATCCCTTTATCACGGGCAATGTGGAGCATCCCTTCGGATAGATCGATACCCGTCATCGGCCCATAGCCCAGCATGGCAAGTGCTTCGCTCTGGATACCACCCCCGCACCCGGCATCGAGAATCGGTGCCGTACCCGACGCAACGAATCGTGTAAAGACGGCAGCAATCACCGCGGGTATCCGATAACCCATGGCGCAAAGGTCAAACTCATATTCCTTGGCCCACCGGTCATAGGCCGCCTGCTGTTCTTCCAGGCTGGTTGCCTGGTAGGAGTGAGAAACGTTCGTTTTGGGCATGAACTTTTCCTTTTAGATGGACAGGGGATTTTGCAGAACCGTACACGCCTATTATCGGGGTCGCACGGTTTGTCGGCCAGAACCCGGGCGGCAATCATTTGGCTCGGTACCGAAACACTCAGAGCAGTTCAACGACGATCTCCGTTGGTCCATCGGGCGCGTTGATCGCCCAACCAGGCCCTACCAGGTCGTAGGGGCAAGAGGAGACGGCGCAGATGAGGCCCATGCGTGCCTTCAGCACGACATAGCCACCCGGCTTGACCACGGGTGCAGCCGGTGTATTGAACATGAAGCCGTCCTCCACCGTTGTGTTGGTGAAGAAATTTACTGCGAGGGGGGTCACGATGACCTCATGACCCAGTTCACCCATCGCTATTTCGAGGTTCTCAGCGCAGCTCCTGTGATGACCCTCGACGCCGAACTGCTTGTAGCGAATGGCATCGCAGGGGGCGATGATCAGGTCGTGGATGCCATCGGCCCCGTCCTCGACAAAATCAAGCATCGGCTGGCGGAAGCGACTTAGAAAAGTGTCGCCGACCCGAGGGTGTAGCGCGCGTGTCGGCATCCAGGTATGGGGGGGGTGATAACCACTCGCTGATGTCGTCGGCGCAAAAGGCAAAGAAGTCGGCGGACTGCTGGCCCTTAGGGGTGATGATGCGCAGACCCTGACCCTCACTAAGGTGAAACGCGCGGCCTTCGCCCGCTGGAATAACCAGTGTTTCCATGTGCTGACCTCTCTTTCGCTGTGACGTATGGATGGTTGCCAAGACTAACGACTGTTACCGACCACTACAAAAGGTGACCAGAAGATAGGATGCGCTGTTCTCCTGTGGCTGGCAATCTCCATCATAGACCGGCGTAGTGCCTTGAATATCGCCATGAAGCCACATCACGATTCTTTGAGAAAGGCTTAAACCCAGTAGAAGTAGCAACCATTACCGGACACAAAGACATCAAGATGCTGATGCGCTATACGCATTTAAGAGCAGAGGATTTGGTGAAGAGGCTGGATTAGTTGCTGCCCACACCCCACTAGTACCGTAAATTGCTGTTCATTATTACGCAATTATCTAGGTTTTGTTCTCGGTTTGTTGTTGGGGTTTTGCGGCTGACTGTTCTAATGTTTCGATTTTCTCGCGCAGTTGACGTAACTGTTTGTTCTGCTCCTCGTATTCTTCCCGGCCCACGAGGTTCATTTTCCCAATTACGGACTGGACTTGGGTTTCAACATATTTCTTCATGTTCTCATAAAAACTGTCAGGCAACATGCTTTTAATTGCTTTAGCGGCTTGAACGGCTGTCGTGAATTTACCAATCGCCATAATTTCTGACCTCCAGTCTAAATCTAGAATAACAGGATATACCTAATTAAGTAGCCACGATCGGACCACCCATTGATCCGCCCTTTACGGACTTCATTGGGGAGATTGGGTTAGGAAAGTTTTACTTCTTCATAACTTCCAATTAACTCCTCAGGAAGTGGTTGCCCTTGAAAATGCTTGGTATCTGTTGGTAGCTCAAACCACTCTTGCTTGCTTTCAATCCAGATATCTGCAGAAGGACGTAGATCGTCAGTATCTTGAAGCGTACCCGGCTTCAAAACTATGTGTTCGGAATCTAATACCGCTGCTTTGGCATAGATCCTTACGCCACAAGAACCACAGAAGAAACTCTCTACCTTGGCATTACTGTCTGCAATTCTAACGAATGATTTGAGAATGCCAGAAGTGAGTTTGAAATCATCTTTCTTCACCCACATGCTCATACCAAATGCTGAACCCGATGCGGTTTGACAATCAGTGCAATGGCAACGATATAAAGTGATAGGTGGACCCAACAATTCATACGAAATTACCCCGCATTGACAGCCGCCTTTCCTTTTCTGGATCTTCATTTTTGTCCGCCTTTACTAGTCAAAACCCTATACCGCTATCCTATTCTTGTTACAGGGAGACAACCAGACTGTTACGCTGATTAATCTTCACTACTAGTAACTGGAGAACACGCTGGTTTCCTGTTTCGTATTAAATTGCAAAACATCGTAGCCTTTGGGTTCGATACTCAACATGCCGGGGGACATCTGCGGCATACCCGGTGCAGCAAGCCCCATCAATTTTGGGCGCTCATCCAATAGTCGGCGAATATCTGATGCGGGGACATGACCCTCAATGATATAGCCGCCCACCTTGGCCGTATGGCAAGAATATAGCGCCGGATTGGTAATTCCCAACTTCTGCTTTATTGAAACAACATCGTCAACATTGTGAGCTGTTACTTCAAATCCATCGTCCTGCAGATAATCGACCCATCGCTGGCAACAACCACAACTCGCCGACTTCCATACAGTAATAGTGGGTTCGGCCGAGAACGCCGGGTTCATTACAAACGCGAAAACCATTACCAGAACGATTGAGTAATACCTTATTTGTATCTTCATTGTTTTGCTTGGTAATTAAATCCAACTGGAATCGAAAGACCGTTA
>Ga0207966_1001065_pt1 | contig 15226 bp, 5 predicted proteins | sample Knorr_S23_td_NAD_FD_185611 | JGI IMG/M metagenome (GOLD analysis project Ga0207966, IMG submission 185611) | Marine microbial communities from Southern Atlantic Ocean transect - Knorr_S23_td_NADW_ad_2500m_LV_B (SPAdes) (version 2) | ecosystem: Environmental > Aquatic > Marine > Oceanic | place... | reverse complement strand
CCGAGGCGTCCGGGGCCTCGCCGAGCAGCCAGGATCGAGCCTCGAGGACGATCCTGCCCTCGCCTTCCGACCACAGTACTGTGGCGTTGAAACGAATCGCCTGATCGGCCTCAATCCACTCAGCGTGCTCTCCCACGAACTCTATCCTGAGTTTTGTCTCGCGATCGTAGTAGCCAGGGCCGTCGCCGACGTAGCCCTTGTCGTAGTCCGGCGAGATCGGATCGGTGATCCAGCCCTCGAACTGGTAACTGTTGCCGATGTATGCAAAGGGATCCTCGACGACTTCCTTCATCGTGGTGATGTCGTCGCCGAACTGCCCTGCAGGGTGCTGCAGAGCCTCGACGTATCCCCTGTCGAGGCAGACTTCGGCTTCGTCGGTCGACCATGCCAGTCTACCACCCCACTCCCCCGACTGCCCCGAGATGTTGTTCTCGAGGTCCTCGGGAGAGGGCAGCATGCAGAGTCTGTCCGTCGGGGCGTCACCGTGAATCCACCAATCGTCGCCATCATTCACCACGATGCCGTCGATGATGACCAGCTTGCCGACTTCGTAGGTCAGGGTGTACGGCTCCGTCTCCCAGTCGATGTATACGGCCTCTCCCTGCGAGAGCACCTCGATCTCGGTGGCCTGCACTAGGAGCCTCCACCGGTAGGATCGCTCGTCGAACTGCAGCCACCCTTTGACGACGACGTGGCTACCGGACTCGACCCACTCCATTACGCGACCCTCGACCTGCATGTACAGCAGGTGGTCGGCGCCGCCGTAGACTTGATTGTCCATTACGTAAAGCGAGTGGTATGTCACGTCCGGGGCGAGCGACTCGCTGAGCCAGCCGTCGAGCGTGATAGACTGGTTAGCGAAGGCTTGGGGGTTCCGTCCGACCTCGACCAGTTTGGTCTCGGTGAACTCGATCACCCGATTCTTAGCCACTATGGCACCGTAACCGTTCGACTGAATCCATATCCTGCCGTTCCACTCGGACACCTCTCCTTCGACTGTGACCACCGTGCCGATCGGGGGGACATCGTTGTTCCAGTCGACATTCCAACGCACCTTCGCGACTGAATGCCCGTCGATCTCCTGCACCTGCAGGTCTATCCTGTCGGCACCCTCCCCGTACGGATCGCGGATGTAGCTGGTGAGCACACCCTCAATCTTCACCGTCTCTCGAGGGTAGTTCCGTATCTCGTCAATCTCTATCATGTCTGGTTCCCTTATCACAGCGTAGAAGTTCATCGCCGAGACAAGGAGAAGCGATGTGAAGAACATCACCCAAAGCTTTGCCATGGCCCCCCACGCACGGCCTCCGTGCTTCAAGGTTGAGAGCGCGGCCTTTCATAGAATGCAATGAGGGCCGAAGAGAAGGTTCATTTCGCAAAGCACTGCGAGAGAGTGCAGGGACCCGTAGCTCAGTTGGTTAGAGCGCTCGGCTCATAACCGAGTGGTCATCGGTTCAAATCCGGTCGGGTCCACCTCCCCATCGCCTCAGACAGCGTTTCAATCGACGTTTTCCGCGTACGCAACGTGCGAAGCCTCAAATACAGTCCGAGGGGGCCAAATTGCTATGGCTAAGGCACGCTCGGTCAGACCGGCCCTGATGATTCTGGCAGTATATTTTCTGAGCACGTGGGTAGGAGCCGCGGCTGTTCAGGCCCAAGGGCCTGTCCCCGACATCACTCTGAGTTGCCAACAGCCTCAGCCAATCGAAGTCTATCCGGGTGCCACTAGAATCACCATCATCGACTGCTCTCTGGAGAACCCGACCATCCACCAGGAGAAAGTCAACGTACAGATTCAGTCCGGCGCGCTCGCCGCAGCCGGCCCAGCCTCGATGACTGTCGGCGCCCAGTCCGAAGTCTCCTTCCAGGTCGTCGCTAGGGCCGAACTCAGGATGCCTGAGGGATCCCAGATCATCAGCATCACCGCCGAGGTCGTCCAGGCCGACGGAATCACTTGGGTCGGAACCCCGACCACATACAAGGTGCTGGCAGTCATCAGGCAGTTCAGCCGACTCCGAGTCGCCTCCGAGGTAGCCTTCCTCCAGCTCAGGCCCAAGGTCGATTACATGCTGGTCTTCGACGTCTACAACGACGGCAACGCGATGGACAGGTTCAACGTCGGAGTGGACAACTACGATGATTTGAACGACGAGGGCTTCCAACTCAGCATACCATTAGTCTCGGTTGAGATCGAATCGATGTCTCCAGCGGAGAAGATCAGGGTGCAGATGAGGACCCCGAAGAACCAGGGTTGGACGGACAAGTACTTCTCGTTGATGTTCAAAGCCACGTCAGAGTATTCCGTGAGAACCGAAGGTATACCTAATTATCAGATTCAGACCATGACGATATACATCAGAGGCGTGTACTTGCCGGGCTTCGAGCTTATGAGCACCATGATGATCACGACTCTGGCCGCTGCTGCAATCGCCGGCAGGCATCGGGACGACGACGACGATTCAGACGAGCCCAGAGTCCTTGATGCCCGCCTGTTCTAACCCGGAAAGACAACCTCCCTCACCCGCCGTCAACGGGTTGATAACCCACAGGTGTGACGTGGATACCGTCTATGGGGCGCTTTGAATGAGTAACGGCGGTCTGCTGCAGAAGGCTATGGACCAGCAACCAGATGGAGAGGGGGAAGTTACCGGCACCGTGGTCGTTGCCGATGTAGCCAACTCCGGCGGCTCCGGATTCATGTCGGTTCCTATGAAGCAGGGCGCAGGGCTGGCACTGGTCGCACTGGTCCTCTCGTGGCTTCTGGCGACTCCCACGATACAGAGCGAGTATGCATTCGCTGGTTTGGTCCCAATCCTCATTTTCGCCGGGTCATTCTACTTGGTGTGGAATGCTATGGGAAGAAAGCAGACGGCTGTCATCGCTGTGGTTTACATCCTCCTCGCCGCATCGCCCTATGCAGCAATGAGCCTGTCTTCGGGCGAGATCACCATCACTGATGCTGACCTGTCAGACGACTCGACCCAGATCGCCTTGAAGATCAGGGAGTCCGGTGCCATTTTCGGCTCCTCCGTGGACTCCGCTGATGTCACCGTCACCTACGACGGCTCGACCGTCTGGGAGTCCACCATCCCCTTCGCGATAGACCGGGAGGACGGATACGGCGAATACGGACTAATCTCCCTCACGGTCTCTGAGTGGTATCAGGGCAACGCAGCGGATGACGCGCCCTACATCGTCACAGTGAACGTCGACAGCTCCTCTGATTCCATGGAACTGCAGTCGAACCACCTGCAGAGGACCGTCGACGATGTCAAGAGCGCCACGGCGGGAGCGATGGGAACCGGCGGGGACTGTGACAGCTCAAAGGAAACCTGTGTGGTCGGAGTGGCTCTGAAATCATGGTCCGGACTGGATGCGATGGGTGACAATCCCCCTGGAGGCCTCCCGCATGCGGACTACACCGTTCAGGGTACTATGTTCTACGGATCCACAGTGGCAATAAGCTACCCCACAGTGACTGTGGTCAACGGGATAGCAGAGTGGGACTCGAACAACGGCGAGTACGGAGGCGGCAGCGTCTTCGTGGGTGACGATGGTTCCGAGTTGCCGATGCCCGGTTCGGTCGACTCGTTCGAACTCAACTCCAAGTACATCCCCATTGAGGATTGGGGCGTCAGTGACTACGGCTGCTACCACTTCACTGTGGAGGTCACCCAGTCGTCGCCTTGGTCAGACGGCTCCACCGTTTCCCACACCTCCCACTACGAATTCACGGAAGAGGGGGAGGACTTCGACACGGGTGAACCAACTGACGAGGCGTGGACCTCGACAACGAACTGCGACTAGTCTTCCTAATCGTCTTCGTCCTGTGAGTAACTGAGTATTTCTTCCTCGGTCTCGACGATGGCATCTGAAGCACGCCTCAGCATGGTCGTTACCGCGATGCCCACCGCAACTATGATCGCAGCGAGGAGAGGCAGGACAGGTAACGAGTCCTCCTCTACCGGCTCAGTCCAGGTCATCATTCCGGTGGTCGTCGATCCACCTCCGAACGAGTCCTCGTCAACCAGCTGAAGAGGGGTGAGGATACGGCAGGCGAGTGAGGCTTGCCCTGCCACGGAACTGCGCCAGCCGAATTGGACTTCCACCGACTCTCCTGCGTCTATTCGAGCCTCCTGATAACCGCCGATGTCTGCTGCTGCCACCGTCTCGGTGACGTTCCCATCTTCGTCGATGGATGCCACGGTGGCATCGCAAGTGAAGTACAGCAGAGCCGAGGCAGTGCCCCTGTTCGCGATGCGAGCGAGGACGGGCATCGACTGTGAAGTGGACCTGGCGTTCTCATCTCCCACTATTTCCAAGGATTCCCACTCGATGTTCGGAGTCCCGGAATTGAGTTGTATGCTCTGATCCCAAGTCAGGGGCATGGGTCCACCGCCGTAGTTCCCGATCCCCGACGACTCCGGGTTCCAGGAGGTTACGTAGGTGATCACATCGATTGTGGCTGCTTCGGTCCAGACGGTGCCATCCGAGTAACCTATCTCGACTACCCTCTCCCGCCCGCCGTCGACCAGAGCAGTGCCGTTCTCGTCGCTGAATATCTCCTGAATCGCCTCGCTCGGACCGATTCCGCTGACGCTCAGGATGACGTACTTCGCATCGAGTTGTATCGACTGCCCGGATACTCTCCGCTCCCATCTGTCGATTAATCCACCTGATCCGGACACGTCATCACCCCAGTAGATGGTGGAGCCGGGACCCCCTCTGACATCGTGGTCATCGAGGCTGCCGCTGAATGCCGTGACTCCCCGCAGGTCGATTGTCGCATCGCTTCCAAGCAGCACGGGCCCTAGTCGGTCGAAACTCGAGTCGTCGGCGCTCATCGAGCCGCCGATGGTCATCTGCCCCCCTGAGACCGTGGAGTCCACTGAGCTCAGAGTGCCATCGACCTGTATCGAAAACCCAAGGTCACCAGCGGTCTTCATGTTCACCGATTCAAGGTCAGTGCCCAGGATGGTAGTGCTCCCTCCGTTCTCGACCTCTATTGTGATCGAGGCTACTGTGACCGAAGTCGACGAGAATCCGGTGAGTCCTATCCAGACGTCCCCGGCTTCGGCTTCGAAGGAGAAGGTGTGGGATGAGCCGTTTAGGTTGATTACTTTGCCGTCAATGTGGGCGCCGTCTCCGAAGTAACTGTCGTCGTTCATCGCCATCATAGTGACCTCGAATGCCCCCTCTATGCCTTCTCCCGGGACCATGAACTTGGAGCGGTTCGACTCGTCCCAGTATCCCATGCTGGCGATTGCTGTCGGTGGGTTGTCTGCGAGAAGCCCTGCATGATTCAGTGTGAGTGCGCCCCCCTCCTCGACGATGATACTGGACCCATCGGACACGGTGGCATCGGCGCCATTCACGGTCAGGTGGCCGCCGCTGACAATTCTGACCGTGCCTTCGACCGTCTGGTCGTCAGCCCAAGTCACATTCGCCCCAATCACAGTCTCTGCCCCGTCTGCCGAGGCAGCAGGGAGGTAACACAGCATAGTTGCAGAAACCATCAGGAGTACTTGCAGCACGGCCACGCGTCGCATGATGCGAACAATTCACATGGTCATGAATAGTTTTGCCCGCCATTAGTCGGATAGGGTTCATTCGTTGTCTACGTTTGGCGGGCCCGTGGACGTGTTGCCGCCCTTCCCCGCGCCCGACCCCGCGGCTTTCGCGCTGAACATCCTCTCCGTGCTGATGATGTACGGGCCGTTCTACCTCGCTAACACCGGTGCGATGCTGTTCGGCAAGTGGATTCCCGACAGGCTGGGATTCAGCAGTGTCGTCATCGACGGAGGCAGGAATTGGAAGGACGGATTTCGCCTCCTCGGAGACGGCAAGACATGGAACGGTCTCTTGGGCGGTGCTGTCTTCAGCGGCCTGCTGACCATGCTCACGCATCATCTGTGGTCCGAGAGGCTGCTCCCGGACGCGCGCCCGTTCGTCGACCCCACCTTGCTCATCGAGCCCGACGACTGGTTCTGGGTGGGAGGTGAGTGGGGGACGGCTTTCGCCATGGGCTTCACACTGGGGCTAGCTTGCATGCTCGGTGACACGGCAGGCTCGTTCATTAAGCGCCGTCAGGGCCTGAAGCGAGAGGGCGATGAGAGCTCACAGGCCGCCCTGCTAGACAGCGCGCCGTTCGCCATCGCAATCTTCGCCGTCGCCTTCGCGCTGTTCGACGGGCAGATCATCACCCATGAACAGCTGCATGGGGAAATTGTCGCCCTGCTGGTGCTGACTCCCGTAATCCACAGGCTGTCCAACCGGCTCGGATACAGGCTCGGACTCAAGAGCGTGCCCTATTGAGTCTGAGTCAGCGGCTCGGAATCCATTATCGTCCAGCCCACCCGCGCAGGGTCATGACAGGGATGACCGTGCTGGTTGTCGGCGGCGGCGGGCGAGAGCACGCGCTGGGAATCGGCTTGGCTGCCAGCGACTCGGTCGCATCCGTGCATACGGCTCCCGGCAATGCGGGAACTGCGATGATTGGTACCAATCACGCCATTTCAGCCAGTGACATCGAGGGGCTCATCTCACTTGCCGAGGAACTGGATGCGGGGCTGGTTGTAGTGGGCCCCGAGGCTCCACTAGTCGATGGCTTGGCTGACTCGCTACGGGCCAAGGGCATACCCTGTTTCGGGCCTCATTCGGAGGGTGCGCGACTCGAGGGATCGAAACTCCACGCTAAGCGTCTGATGCAGTCGCTGGGCGTGCCTACCGGTGGCTGCATCGTCGTCGAGTCGGCTGACGAGATCGACACGGCACTCGACTCGTTCGAGCCTCCTTGGGTGGTCAAGCGCGACGTGCTCGCTGCCGGCAAGGGGGTCACAGTGACCTCCGAGAGGCAGCAGGCAGCAGAGGCGCTGTCTTTCGGACTGGAGTCCGATGGGTTCGTTCTGCTCGAGGAGCACCTCTCCGGCGAGGAGGCATCGGTGCTCGTGATGATGGACGAGTCCGGATACGTCTGCCTGCCGCCGAGCCAGGACCACAAGAGGGTCGGCGAGGGAGACACTGGCTCGAACACCGGTGGCATGGGTGCCTATGCTCCCGCACCCGTCGCGACCCCTGCGGTATTGCAGAGGGTGGTCGACGAGGTCGTCGTCCCGATGCACCACCACTTGAGGAACCAGGAGACCCCTTACCGAGGCTGCCTGTACCTAGGTCTGATGATCAGTTCAGAGGGGGCACCGGGGGTCATCGAGTTCAACGTTAGATTCGGAGATCCGGAGACGCAAGTCACCGTGCCCCTGATCTCGAGCGATCTCGCCGAGTTGCTGCTAGCCTGCGCAGAGGGTAGAGTCAGCGAGACCGAGGTCGAGTTCCACACTCACTCGGCGGTCACGGTGGTCCTCGCCTCCGAGGGCTATCCGGCATCGTCGGCAATCGGACGAGTCATCTCTGGCAGTGAGGTCAGTCTGGAGGAGGGAGAGATTAGCGGCTTCGTCCACTATGCCGGGGCGGGCTTCGACGAGGGTGGAAACCTCGTGTCGAGTGGAGGCCGCGTACTTGCTGCCACAGGCGTCGCTCCCGACTTGCGGAGCGCTGTCGGAGCAGCATACCAGGTGATGGAATCCATCCAACTGGAAGGCTCCCATTACCGTTCTGATATCGCTTACCGTGCTCTATAGGGCGGTTTGAGTTCATATTTTCTCGAGTCGGAACTAGCAACCATTCTACGAATGGTTATAACAGCCCGTCAAATCGGCGCGACGCTGAGCCTTCAGGCTGAACACGGTGATTGATGATGTACGACAATATTGGTGCAGCAGGAAGCGCGACCCCAAGCTCGGGCCTCGCCTCGGTCCCGGCGGTGCTGGCAACCTTGCTAGTGCTGTTCCTAGGTGCCGACTACGCTGCAAATGGAGCAATGGAAAATGACGGATATGCGCAAATCCTGATTCTGCCCGTCGTAGCCGCCCTCGCGGCTGCTATGGGCAGAACCGGTGCTGTGGCGTCCCTCGGAAGTCCCACCATGCACCGCGTCATGGTTACGACGTCCTTCATCGCTGCGGCAGTGATTATCTCGATGGCATACAAATTATTTGGGAGCATAGGAAACCTAGGCGCTTTCACATTTGCTTTCGTAGGAATATCGACCTTCTTGCTGGTATTGTCCGGCAGGAGGGAGGAGTCGACTATACTGCTGGCAACAGTAGTCGGATTCCATCTCGGGATTTCCCACGCCGCCAACTCGGCGATGGACCTGAGCACATGGGCCGGAAACCCCGAGGACCTGATCGACGTCGAGCGGGCTGCTGCTGCCTCGGTCTTCTTCGCCTTCTGGGCCGTCTCGATAGTCGCTGGCGCGATGATGGCCATCCTCTTCAGGGGAAAACTAGACTCTGCTGGCAACGGCTCTTGGTTCGAGGATCTTCCGAACTCTCCGGGGCGAGCCATGGTAATTGCCTTCGGGCTGATTCTGGCCGTCCAAGCCATCCCCCTGTTCTGGCTGGGGCAGATATCTGACATCGGGACTTTCTTCGAGCACAAGTACCTGGGCCCGGTCTGGGCCTTCTTCACTACAGCGATAATCCTGTTTGTAGTGTTCTGCCACGCCGAGCGTTGGCGTGTGATTGGCGCTCTTGTCGCGATCAACTGGATACTTTACACAGTTGGCCATCTCCATGAGATCGGCAACGGGTTCCCCGACCCGCTCAACAGCGATGACCTGATGAGCACCTTCTCGTGGTTCTTCATCGCTTTCTGGTTGAATGTCGCTGGCATCATGCTGGCATCCCGTGGATACTTCGGAGACATCGCACCCCGGCACGAGTCGAGTGAGTTGCGCAAGTGGTGGGGCAAGCATTCCTACGGAATCATTCTGGGGCTCGCTGTGTTCGTGGCCCTAGCGGTCCGCATTGGATGGAATGTCCTACCGGCGATGAACGCCACCGGTACAGGCATCTGGGACATGACCGGAGGCTCTGACCCATGGTACATGAAGCGCGTCGTCGACTACATCATCGCTGAGCGCAGCCACTTCATCTTCGACCACGATCGCGCTTACCCGATGGGAGCAATCAACCCACGACCACCTCTGTTCTCGTGGTCACTGGCTTTGGGCGGCTTGAGCCTGTCCTGGCTGCTTGAGATGCCAGCTGACGAAGCAGTCTGGTGGAGCGTCACTGCATTTCCCGCTATCTTCGGGGCGCTCATCGTTCTGCCTCTGGCCGCCATCGCGAGGCGCGTCCACAGCAACACCGCAGGACTCGTGACTGCATGGCTGATCGCACTGATGCCCGGCCACATCTCACATTCTACCTTCGGGTTGGCCGACCACGATGCCTTCGCACTGCTCTTCATCTCCCTCGCGTTCTACTTCTGGGTGCGAGCCATCGACGGCTTGGGCACCGAGCGCCTGTTCACGCGGCCCAGTTCCAATCCCCTGTACCTGCTTGCAGGGATCAGGGAGACCTGGCACAGGAACCCACGATCGATGGCCTATGCGACACTATCGGGCATCTCGTTCGCCACAGTGGCCCTCGGCTGGAAGGGATTCGTATACGGACCGGGAATCCTGTTCCTCGCCTTCGCCGGCCAGATAGTCCTCAACATGTTCCGACACCGAGACAGCTTACCGCTGACTTCTGCGGCTCTGCAGATGCTACTCACGGCTTTCGTGATACCCCTGCCGTTCTACAACTGGCCGGGACTGAATCTGCTTTTCGATCCGAGCGGCTTCCAGCCGATGTTCTACATCATCGGATTCACAATAGCACTGGGATGGGTCTCGTCAGCGTTCCGAGACAAGCCGTGGCTGCTGGTCCTAGGTAGTGGAACGCTGCTACTCGGCGGCATACTGGCTATCCTCTATGTCCTCCAGTATTACGAGATATACAATGGCTGGGACATCCTCTTCACCGGGGGCTTCTACTTTTCCAAGAACAAGATATTCGGCACCATCGGTGAGGCTCAGGCCCCGAGCAGAGGCGTCCTTTTCGCCTCGTACGGGCCGATAGTGTCACTCATCGCGGTAGGATGCGCATTATTGCTGATGTGGCGAGGCGCACGTCGCGAGCAACAGAGCAGCCTGCTGCTCGGACTATGGGTTCTGATTGCGACATACATGGCATGGTCCGCGGGGAGATTCATCTTCAACGCGACTCCTGCAATGGCCGTCGTGGGCGGCCTCGGCATCGCAATGTTGTGGAAGGCGGCGAACTTCTCCGGTTTCGCCAAAGAGTGGCGGCGCTCTGGAATAGGGACCCCTCGCACTCGCTTCAAGTCTGTCTGGCCGGCCACCAAGAAGCACTCAACCGTCCCTGCACTCCTACTCGTCCTTCTGCTGGTCGCATCCCAGCACACGACATACGGCATAGACTCCGGGATCCCCAGGGGCGAGCCCTCGGCTACCGATGTCGACCAGGTGATTCACGACATCGCCCCGGACATCATGAGGCTCGAGGCGCTCGGCCTCTCGATCCTCAACAGCGCTGATTACAATCCCGAGTCCGGCCAGTTTTGGTACATGAACACCTTCGGACCTGGCTTCAACAGCGGCTCATGGAACCTCGCGTACGAGTGGCTGTCCGAGCAGGATGCCGACGTCGGCTTCAGCCAGCGGCCCGCTTTCGTATCATGGTGGGACTACGGCTTCCAGGCTCTTGCATCCGGCCAGCATCCGACCGTCGCTGACAACTTCCAGTCCGGCATCCCCAACAGTGGAGGCATGCTTCTATCCAAGGACCAGGATGACACCTTGGCGCTGTTCATCGCAACTCTCTCACAGGGGGACCGGCGTTACAACGGCGGCGGCTTCGGTGATGAGTTCGCTGCTAGTCTGTCCAATACCCTGAACGAGGAGCAACTCGAGGAGTACGACAGCATCCTCTCCATCGGGGTGAACGACCAAGCCTTCGTCCTAGGGCGCTCGATGGCAGTCATGGCCACCGACAACGATGTCGAACTGCTCCACGGACACCGACTGAACTCCAGTGGTATGCCGGGCGATGAGGAATGGGTCGTCATGATTGGCGGCACCCAGATGGGCAACTCAACCACTGACGAGTCGGAGGCACTAGAGCTGTTCAACGCCACCAGAATGAACTCAGCCAAGTTCGAGATCAAGGCAACCCACTATGTCATCGGCGGCTATCGATACACGAGCGATCTCATCGAAGACTTCGACGACGTCTCCACCAACCTACACAGGACCAACGCCCGCCTCGCGCTCAGCAGGGCCTTCCTGATCGAAGCCTTCGACATGAACGAGCTGGCCGACATCTACCACGGCATCACAAACCTCGACTACGACGTCCAGAACTACGAGGGGAGCCTCGGCGAGACCATCACGAGGAACAACGAAATCAGGTACTTCGCCGTCGACAACCGGCTCTATCCGCTCGGGGGCGCTTACTATGCCGATTACGAGTACCACCGTGGGCAGACCACTGGCATCTTCCATGCTCCGACCGGACTCTCCGGCCTCGACATGCAGGACTACATCAGCACGGTCTACGACACCCAGAGAGGCGACGGGCCGATCATCCCGCGCACCGCGCAGGAGTACGAGACCGAGTACCTCAACGATATCATCCGGCAGAGCTCGGGCGCTGCTGCTGATCCCAGCGAGACAATCAGGCTAGTCGACATCGACTACCAGCAACAGCCAGCCTTCTTCGAGACCATGGTCGCCAGGTTCTACGTAGGTTACGGGACTTCCACCCTCGGACTGCCAGGCGACGCCGAGCAGCCCGCACCGCACTTCTACACCTCTGGCACGCCCGGCTCCTACCTCGAGTCGGCATACCCGCTGCCCGGGGCCATGATGAATCACTTCGTGCTCTCGAACTGGTATGACATCGAGAGGTGCGAACTCCTCGAAAACGGCTCTCAGGTCGACGAGAGCTGCACCAACCCCAACGTCGGCTCGGCCAACACCCAAGTCAAGATCATGAAGTACTACAGCGGAGCCACACTCGAGGGCACCGTAGAACTCGACGGCTTCGGCCCGGTGCCCAACGCTAGAGTCATGATCGAGCGCGATGCCTTCAGCGGCGAGGAGAGCGCTGACGAGAACGGCCACGTCGCCGACGGCGACGATCGAACATACTGGATTCCTATCGGCGTAACTGACGCCGACGAGAACGGCCGCTTCTCGTTCACCGTACCAGCAGGAAAACTCAGGATCTCGGCTTTCATCGGCGAGCCTGACCTCGATGCGGCTCGCTCAGTCATCATGACGACCAATGTAGCGCAGTCCCTCAGCGACATCTTCCAAGAGAACACGCCGAATCGGAATGTCAACCCGATTACTGGGATACTAGCCAACGTCTCGGGCTCGACATGGCTCTCCGAGACCATCGTCAACGTGTCCGGCTCGGCCGGTCACAGCAACGGCGAGGAGATAGTTTACGGGAATCTCTCCGTGGCGCCCTCGCACGCGACTGGCAAGCTCATCTGGTCGGGCGCCGAGTTCTTCGATGGCGACCCGGTGACCAATGTCAGCATCGAGATCTCCCCCTCTTGGGACCAGGTCCAACTCGAGCCTTACACCGTAGATACCTCCAGTGGCGTGGTCGAGGGCTACGATATGTCCTTCCAAGGCATAGGCGAGGTCACCTTCACGGGCGAGGGCACCGTGGTATCACAGGGCATCGTGACTGTCAGCGACTTCACCGGCAACTACACTCAGACCGTGTTCCACAACCACAGCCTGACCGGCGATGGGCAGTTCTCCGGTAGTGGGACGCTCTCTGGCACCGTGTCGGACGACGTCGAGATTGGTATTTGCGACTACGGCATCGATACAATCTCTATCCAAAACGGCGGCAGCGGGTATGATGATTCGACCGTCGTATCATTCGAAGGGGGCAGCGGTTCTGGTGCGACGGCCCATGCCGTTCAGACAAACGGCTCAATCTCCGACATCATCATCACAAACGGCGGTACGGGGTATCTAAGCACTGATGCCGAAGAGATCACAGTATCATTCGGCAACACCTCCGGAACTGGGGCCTCCACATCAATTGCAACCATGACAGATGCCTTTGTGCCCCTGAATTCCTCGGTGTGCACTCTGGATGACGGCGATTACCTTCTCCAGGGCACCATGAACGCCACCGGGCGCTACACGTCCGACGGATCGTCATCATTCATCCGCACTCTCAGCCACACCACTCTGGTTGGCTCGGGGGAGTTCACGGTCGACATCACAGAGGAACTGGATTCGTACGGCACCATCAACGGCACCTTCTCCTCCGCCTCAGGCGAGGGCATCTTCAGTGGGCCGATGGTCCAACCCGGCACGTTCCACGTTGTGGATGCGGTACCGGGCATGTACGATCTGACCGTGGTATTCGAAGACGGCACCCGCATCGAGTTGGACGACGGCTTCTCCATCCCATTGATTGGGAGCTCACAGAAATCCAAAGTCGAAATCGCGGGCGGCTCGATCTCCGGCTTGCTGGTGGACACCTCAGGAGAACCGGTGGAGGGAGCGGTCATGCTCCTCGACAACGAGTCGACTGCCTCTGATGCGACCCTCGACTGCGGGGAGACCCGGACAGCCCCGTGCCTGATAGTACCAGACGAGCACGGCGCCTTCGAGTTCGGACCGATCATCCCGGGCAACTACACCGCTCAGATCGACATCGACGCCGACGGCTTCCCGGAGATCTCCGAGTTCTACGTCTTCGACTCCGATTTCGACGTCGCATTCGAGTTCCCGTCTCCGGTTCCCGATACCTCGGACCTGACCTTCCGACTACTGCAGGACGGCACCAACGTACCCGATCTGAATGTCACCATGCACCTGAAGAACGGGACCGGTGAGCCCATCACAGCGCTATTCGACAATGATTCCAACAGCTACATGGCTGAGCTGGCGCATGGAGTCTGGATACTGAATCACACACTCTCCGAGGAGATGCAGGTATGGGAGCAGATCGAGATCGGTGACGAAGACATCGTTGCTGACTACGAGTTCCACATCAGTCATCTGATAGTCGGCACGGTCTACTACGACGAGGACATCGAGTCACAGGTTGACGAACCATCCGAAGGCAAGGTGCTGGATCACATCACGGTAGAGTTCCACTGGGGCGACTTCAGCACCACCACTGACACCAACGGCAGCGGCGACTTCAGCATAATCCTCCCGGAGGACGCGGTGGTGGACGCGACCGTCCAGCTGGCCGGGGCCCAACTGAACCTCGTCGTCGGGACGAGGTTCACTGTGACCGAGGACGGTCCGATGGTGGACTCTGAGTTGTTTGACAACCTCACGATGATTGCTAGGCCCGGCTACACCGTTGAGGGGCATGTAAACATCAACAGGCCGGACCACCCCTACAACTCCCTCTACGGTGGTTGGGAGCCGGTGACTGCGACCGCCGACAACACCGAAACCGATGTGCGCTGGCATGGACAGGTAGAACCCAGTGGGATGTTCCTGATGGTCCTGCCCGAGGGCAACTGGACCTTCAACCTCGATGCAGAGTGGCTGAGCCCGATGCCTGCAGACCTCTATGTCGACGGCAAGAACGACACCATAGACGTCATGGTCTACCCCTCCAACAGCACCGTAACAATCGATTTCTTCCTCGACCTCAGCCGTGACAACAACGCTTCCAACGGAACCGCCGTGACCTACCCGTTCACGATAGTCAGCACCGACAGCACAGATGCCCCGTACGAGGTCCTCGCAAACGGCAGCGAATGGGTCTCCGAGGGCGTGGCGGAGTTGTCTCTAGAACCCGGCTCGTACCGGATCGACGTCAAGACATCGGACGCCGCGGCGGGAGACCCGTTCGGCACGAGGATCATGACCGGCGAGCCGGTATTCGATATCGGGCTCAATGGCGACTCCGTCGAGCGCTCGATCGGATTCGACCCCGAATGGAGGATCAACATCACCTTCACCAACGAGAGCGGGGGCTTGCTGGAAGAGCAACTCGTCAGACTGACCAACGCCGAGAGCGGCTGGATGATATCCCACTTCACCGACAGCGATGGCAGGTGGATTGCCCATGTTCCTGCCGGCGACTGGATAGTCTCCATCGACGCCTTCGAGACTTCCCCTGGCGTCGAGGAGATTCTGCGCGACTTGATTTCCGTGTCGGCAGACACCGCTGCTGAAGACCTGATTTTCTCCACCGGCGAGGTCGCTAGATTCTCCATCACGCTCTACGAGGACTACTCGGAGGGGGCGATGGAAGGAATTTCACTAGACCTTGTCTCAGCAGACGGGCTCGGTTTGGTCCACCTCGACTCGACC
>Ga0207966_1001057_pt1 | contig 15291 bp, 19 predicted proteins | sample Knorr_S23_td_NAD_FD_185611 | JGI IMG/M metagenome (GOLD analysis project Ga0207966, IMG submission 185611) | Marine microbial communities from Southern Atlantic Ocean transect - Knorr_S23_td_NADW_ad_2500m_LV_B (SPAdes) (version 2) | ecosystem: Environmental > Aquatic > Marine > Oceanic | place... | reverse complement strand
TGCTAATAAATGTAAAATACCATTTGTTGAACCACCAACAGCATTTAACATTGTAATAGCATTTTCAAATGCTTCAAAGGTTAGAATATCACTGGGTTTGATATCCAGCTCTAGAAGTTTAGCACAAGTTTTACCAGTTTCATATACTATTTTTTTTCTTCTATCATCTTCAGCTGGTGGACTGGCACTACCTGGTAACGCAAGACCAATTGCTTCAGATACTGAGGCCATAGTATTTGCGGTAAACATTCCACCACATGAACCAGCATTTGGGCATGCAGTGTTTTCTATATTTTTTAGTTCTTCTAACGAAATTTTTCCTGCATCATATGCGCCAACTGCTTCATAAACATCAACAACCGTAAGCTCTTTTCCATCTAGCATTCCAGGCATAATAGTTCCACCATAAACAAAAACAGATGGTAGATTCAAACGTGCCATAGCCATCATAGTTCCGGGAAGACTTTTGTCACACCCAGCTATACCTACAAGTCCATCATATTGATGGGCCCTCATCATCAATTCAATCGAATCAGCAATAACTTCTCTAGACACAAGTGAAGATTTCATGCCTTCATGCCCCATTGCAATACCATCACTTACAGCGATAGTAGAAAATTCTCTAGCAGTTGCTCCACCATCTTTTACACCTTCTTTAGCCCCTATGGCTAATTCAGGCAGATGAATATTACATGGCGTTGCCTCATTCCCAGTATGGCAAACACCAATGAATGATTTGCTTAAATCATCATCAGTCAATCCCATGGCTTTGTACATTGCTCTATGTGGCGCTCTTGCTGTTCCCTCGACCACATTTCTACTAGATATTTTCATTTTGATTGTTTTCAGCACGTACTACTATAATTTAAATTCTAAAATGTAAATTTCATAAACAAGTAAAAATTATAAAAAATATGAATTCTAAAGAAATTGAAACATTCATTCAGGATGTTAGAGATGATATTTCAAATAATTTAGAGGGTTTATTTGGTTATTATAGATTTTTAGAAAATCATAATATAAGAAAAATTGTCATTAATCCTAATGACGAATTAAGTTTTTTTGAAGGCACTGTAGTTGGAATGTTGGATCAAAGGTATTGTGAATTTTTTCGTAGTAGATTTAATGTCGATATAGATGAAATTGTGCGGATAGATATTCTAGAGATTATAAAATCACACTTACCTGCTATACGAAAAAAGATCAGTTAGCAGGTAATTATCTATAAACAATTATTAGTATTTTTTTGCTTGCAGTGTTTTTATAGTAAATTAGTTTAGTCACGTATTATTTGTGAATCAAGTTCATTCAACTGAGCAATAACCTGCTCTTCTGTTTCACCGCCATATGAGATTAAAATTCTGTCATCATTTTGAACTACATGATCGTTTATACTATTTACACTGTCACCATTAATGAAATACTTGAGTGAATAATCTTCGTTAGTACAGAATTGTCTGCCATCGCCAAAGATGTAACAATCTTCATCTATTCCGATACCTAATGATTCAAACAAATAGTTGAGTGTCACCCCTGACGAATGTCTATGAACTGTATTACCATCACTTTCTTCAAAATGAATCCAACTGCTTTTGATTTGATATGTAGTAGCAGCGAAATCAAACTTGTCACCAAAAATTCGTACTAACACTGATGCATGCTCATGCTCGTCACCCAATATTCCAGCTCCTGGGGGTGAACCCGGTGCGCCAACCGGAGTAGTGACGAATGTAAAAGATGCATATCCAACAATTAATCCAATTAATCCCAAAATACCTACAGCTAATAGTGTGCTTTTCCGTTTTTGATGTGAACGCTTAGCAACAAAATCTTCTCGTTTTTCTCGGCGCTCTTCTCTATGTTTTCTACCCATATGATTTGAAATTCATATTTTTACCCTATATAACATATGAAATTATTTGATCAACATGTTATAGATTAAAATGAGCAAGTGGATCTTTTATTTTTTCAAACTTAATATTTTAAAATATTTTCAAGAATTTGACTCATTATCAATCTGTATTTCTATATTTAGCCATAAATGACCACGAGCCATAGTATAATCATAGTTTTTTGCTTTAACACTTGTTTTTAGTAATTCAAAAAGTTCATCCGGTATATCCTCCAAATATTCATCTCCCGCTTCCGCTTTCAGAATGTCCTGTTTTTGTATTTTTAGTAGGGATTGATGTACTTTATCATCGCTCAAATAATCAATTGCCTCATATCTATCCCCGATAAGAATTTCAAAATGAATTTTCATGTTTTTTTCATGAGTTAATGCTAATATATTAATTGATTTTTATTTTAATAAATAATATTGTCATCGTGTATTTTTTGTGATATGATAGATGGAAAGTGTCCATATAATGAGATTTATCATGATAGTGATATTATAGCTATTTTGGATAAATACCCAATAGATAAAGGCCATTCGCTTGTAATTACAAAAAAACCATATGAAAAGTTAACAGATATGAGTAATCAGGAGGTTGCCGAGTTATTTTCCAAAATACCAAAAATTGCTAATGCGATTATTAAAGCAACAAATGCTGATGCATTCAGCATAGCGCAAAATAATGGAAGAGCTGCTAAACAAATAATACCGCATGTTCATGTTCATATAATTCCACGATATAATGACACAGGAACATTGTGGTTAAAAAGAAAAATTCTAAAGGATAATGAACTTGATGAGTTAGCACAAAAAATACGAAACTGTATAGAATAATTATCTAACTAGAATAATTTGGATTATATCGTAGAATGGCACCAATCTTGCCAATACTTCCCAGCATTAAACCATGTTCAGTGTTGCCTGATATCACTTCTATTTTGGTTCCAGTTTTTGCTGCAAGCAATGCGAGATAATCTACAATATCTTGCCCATTTGTTTCGATATTTGCTGCATTGCAAGATGGACATGGTGAATTCTGAAATTCTGTTTTTGTAGGTATTACTTTTTGTTGCTCAACAATTTTTTCTTGAATATTATTGCATCTAGTACATTTTGATTCAACTTTGTAAAGTTCTGTGTTATCTGTAATTATTATTGTTTCAACAATGTTATTTTTTAAGTGATTTATAATATCATCAAAACCGTAAATTCCTAATCCTGAGTTACTATTTATTTTCTTAAATAACTTTTCAATAATTTGTTTTTCTTCAACCATTCTAAAGTTCGAAAGAATTTCGGCAGATTTATCAAAAGCTTCTCTTATACCCTCTGAACCTGCATATGACGCATCTATAGTTGAAATAATCATGTTTTGTAATCTGTATTCTAGGTAATTATTGTTAACAAATTCTTCTTTTGTTGGTCCAGGTCCAGAAATAATGAGACCCTTAATAGGATAAATATCAATAAAATATTCCCGTGTGATGTGTGCTACTCTATTGAAGTAATAGGTAAGCTCCATCTCCCTTAATTTTTGAAATCTTTTTGCAGACTGTCCACCCTGTCTGTGCTTTCCAGCGACTCCTGAGCCTGTTTCTTTTAAAACCTCAATTTTATCTGCATACAATAATCCCCAACCTGCATCTTTAGCATCCAATGCTAAAAAACCAATTAAATTATCATCTTTCAACATCTCGCTTAGAATATCAACATGAAAATGGTCATCACATCTGTATAGGAATGTTTTAAGGTCTTTTGGCGGGTCAATTTCAAAGGCCTTAATAATTTCACTGCCTGGAGGTCCACCACCTTCTCTTGGAAGCGCACCACAAAATACGACTAGACCTCTTTCAGGAGTTTTTTTATAGAGTTTTAATCGCTGTACAACTTTTGATAATGAGTCAACCACATGCGTTCTAGTGAGATCAGATTTTATATTATCTGCAGTACCTTGTTCTTCCTTTAAAATAGTAATTACTTCATGCAGTTGTTTTCCTTTTGGAATATATACTGAAATTAGCTCGGTACCATGCCCCGATATGCTTGTTAATTCCTTGAGTGTTTTTCTAATTTTATAAAGCTTAACAGAATCCTGCTTTTGAATTTTTATTTCGACCATGTATTTATTTTGAATTTATGAATATTAAGGTAAATGTTTTAAAAAATATTGGTTGTAAACAGTAAATTTCATTCACTTCCTGTTAATTTTATGATGTATGTTTTTATACACACGATCAATTTTTTACCCAAAAAACTTATCATAACTTAAATACGCCTTTTTGATTTAGTGAATTATTGCCAGAGTCAAAACAAGTTACTAAATCTATTGCCAATGTACCATTATTTTCAATAATAATTCTTTCAATTGTATGTGTTTTTGGCTTGTTTATTGTAGGCTATGATCAAGGACATATTTTTAGTGTTGTTCAGGGTGAACAGGCTTATGTAGATCAATTCATTCATGAATTGACTCATGATATTAGACATGCAGCTGGATTTCCATGTCATTAGTTTAGATATTATTTCTAATTATATTTCTGTAAAGTTTTACTTTTGAATTAATTGTACCAATAGTAATATCAGCTTTTTTAATCCTACTTCTATACAGTTTTATTTTTTTTCCCTCAATTTTAGTATCAAATTTTTCAATTGTTATGAGAGTTAGTTTTTCAAGATTAGCCAGTGTTTTGTAAACATTAGATAATGATAGTTGTGTTTCCCCAGAAATTTTTATTGCATCTTTTGCTTCATTTATAATTGAAAATAATACAGCATGTGAGCATCATGTGTTAGCGCTTCTATTACACGTTGGTTCATATCATATTCATCAAGCTCGAGTAAAGTAGGTTTTGGTAATATTCCCTTTATTATAATCAATTTGCGGATAACCGGAGTATAGGCTCAGCCTTTTTAATCATTATTTCTGCTTTGTTAATACGGCTACGATAAACTTTGAAACGTCTACCCTTATCTGATATGTGATGTTTTTCAACTTCAATTAACGTTAAATTTTCTAGATCTGATAATTTTTTATAAACAGAGCTTAATGGAATTTTTAATGACATAGAAATTGTATTTGCTGTTTTGCCTTTTTTTACAATTGAAAAAATAATGGATCTTGATTCAGTATCTGCTAAAGACTCGATCACTTTTTGACTAATGTCATATTTTTTTAAATTTTGATGTGTAATCTTGTGCTGCATTAATTTTTTATTCATGTGTTATATATATATGCATATTCTCTATTCTAAGAATATAGAATCTACTGTACATAAGTAAGAAGTCACAATATTTTATATGTAAGATTATGTCGTGATATTTTTTAATTCATTTTTTGTTTCAGCAAGTTTAATTTCTCTAGCTATGCGACGACCCATACTCATAGGTTCGTCGTAATTTAGTGCTGTATATGGGGAACCGCTGACGTAAAGGTTAGTACCTGCAACAATTCTTGCTGAAAATTCAAAAGTGTGAAAGTTAGCGTTTTCATCATAAACGCCTTCAATACAAAATGGACCATTCATGCCAGGTGAGACCAGCTTAGTTGATGCTTTAACAAAATTTTCACCCATAGTGTATACATCATCAAGTAATGATTCACGTAATACAAGTGGGCTATTAGCAATAACATTGAAGGAAGAAATGTTATCAGTATTAAGTTGATTTTCAGCAGGAATTCTAGATAGTCCGTCAATATCTGATTCATGTCTTTTATCAACTCCAAAAAATTCAAGTTCTTTTTTTATGGGTGAGTAAAAAAATTGAAGATACGCCAAAACTCCAGAATGATATTCCTGTATATACAAATCATTATCTCCAGTGATTAATCCTTGTTTAATTAATTGGTCTCGTTTTTTATTATATTCTTGTTCAGTAGAGGCCAGGAAGTATCCTTTTCCACCTGCTGCACCATGTCTTTTTGCAATGACAAGATTAGAAATTTCTTTTGGGTTTGAGATAGATTTTGGAACATTGAGTTTTGCTTCTTTCATTAGCTGTTCTTTTAACATACGATCAGATTCCCAACGTAAGATGTACTTATTACCAAAGACTGGTGTTTTTATTGATTCAATTTGCTCTGAATTCATTTGAGAAATTAATGTTCCATGAGGAATTAGTATAGAATCATTTTCTTGTAATGCAGACTCGCATTTTTTCTCAGTTATTTCTACAAATGAATCTACAATAACCATTTCATCAATAAATTTAAAACGACGATAAAGTCGTTCTCGCTTTTTTTCACATATTAAAACTGTTTTAAATCCTTCATCTTTTGCACCTTTTAGAACTTGAAGTGCACAGTGTGAACCTAAAGTTGCTATTGATGTCAAATTATACCATAATTTTAAAACACACTCAATATGAAACTATTTATCAAAATACGTGCTTGGCATGAAATAATATTCGTTTTATGACTAAAAATCTGACATATTATATTTTAATCGAAAATAATTTATGCATATAAACGAAAGAATCTCATTTATACCCGACTTGTTTTTCTCATATATTGCAGATTTCTACAACTACTACCTTGATAGATGACCACGAACGACAACAAGTTTTTCTCCAAATTATATCAGATCAGTTTTCTGTGAGAATTATGTCTGCTATTATCCCTGAGGCTAAAACTGCTGTTCAGATAGGAAAAGAAACAAACATTCCAATTAGTACGGTTTATCGAAGACTACAACTTCTTCAAGAAAACAAAATGGTGAAAGTTTCAGGCGGAATTAACAAGGTTGGGAAATTTTTTGTATATCAAAGTAAGATACGAGAGATTTCAACTTTTTTTGATGGTAAATCTATGAAAATTTATGTTACGCCAAACATTAATTTCACAATAGTGTAGCATATACCAAAAAATTATAATAAATACTCATAATCAAAAATAAAGTTATGATAGAAACTGAATTAGGGGAATGGCGGCGAACTCACTATTCAAATAATTTAGACCCTTCATTGGCAGGAACAGATGTCATCATTATGGGATGGGTTTCAAGCGTTAGAGGTCATGGAAATATTTCATTTTTAACCATAATTGATATAATGGGTGAAATACAAATTGTTGCAAAAAAGGACTCATGTCCAGATAACGTATTTGAAACCATTTCTAAATTAAAAGAACATTCGTGTATAGGATTAAAAGGAAAAATCAATGCATCTGAGAAAGCACCAACTGGTGTTGAAATTTATCCTGAAGATATTAGGGTGTTTTCTATGGTTAAAAAAATTCCTCCATTTGATCCTTATGTTAAGACAATCAAAAATATTGATACTAGACTTGAGATAAGAGCAATTGATTTGCGTCGAGATAGTTTGAAAAAAATTTTTCAAGCACGTAGTGAAGTATTAAAGGTGATCAGAGAATATTTTTATGAAGAAAATTTTGTTGAGACAAATACACCGAAGATGATTGCAACAGCGACAGAAGGAGGTGCTGCATTATTTCCAATTTTCTATTACAACAAAGAAGCATTTCTTGCCCAAAGCCCACAGCTGTACAAAGAACAATTAACAATGAGTTTTGAGAAAGTGTTTGAAATCGCACCGATTTTTAGGGCTGAACCATCTAGGACAAACCGTCATCTATCTGAAGCAATTTCAATTGACTTTGAAGAAGCATATGTTGATTATAATGATATTATGAAACGAATTGAGCAGGTCATAACGCGCTCAATTTCAGTGATACAGAAATTTTCAAACGATAACTCTGGCACTGAATTTGTGATTCCTAATTCCATAAACACAATTCCAGTATATACATACGCTGAACTTTTAGAGAAAATTCAGAGTACTGGCGCAAAAAGTCAGTGGGGTGATGATTTGTATCCAGCACAGTTAAACAAGATTGGAATAACTGGATTTTACTTTATCAAGGATTGGCCAGTAGGTCCGAAGCCATTCTACGTGAAAGTGAGTAAAAATGACCCAAAAATCTCAGAATCATTTGATTTGATGTATGGTGACTTGGAAATTTCTTCAGGTAGTACTAGGATTGAAAAAAAGGAGGAACTTGAAGATAGAATGAAAACTAAAGGCATGAAAATTGATACATTTGAATATCATCTAAATGCATTTGAGTATGGTGTTCCCCCACATGCAGGATGTGGAATTGGTCTTGAAAGATTAATGATGGCATTAACTGGAACAGAAAATATCCGTGATACAACATTTTATCCCAGAGATGTTGATAGGTTAACACCATAGGTGAAAAATTTGGTTACTGAGGAAGAAATTGCACAGGTCGCAAAATTAATGAAAATTGAAATCGAAGATCATAGCGAACACCTAGAGAAGGTTCAAAAAATGCTTCAGTATTTTGACATTTTGGATGAAGCAAATGTTGAATCTGAAAAACTAGAATATGTTGGGATTGAAATGGACGAACTTAGAGATGATAGATACACACCATATGACAAAAAATTATTAAAGTTTCTGAAAACATACAAGGAAAAATACATCAAGGCTCCAAAGTTGAGTTAATTTGAATTTATCAATTTCTGCGTTAGATTATCAAACAAGTATAAAGAATGGTGACTTTACTGTTGAAGAATTTATTTCAAAATCAATTGAGAAAATAAATTCAGTAGAAGACAGCCTTCATGCGTTTTTGTTAAGGCTAAATGATTTAGCACTAGAAAAAGCAAAGGAAATTGATCATAAAATAAAATCAAATCAAAACGTTGGAAAATGTTTTGGTATGCCGATATCTGTGAAAGACAATATCTGTGTAGCAGGATATAGAACCACATGTGCTTCAAAAGTTTTGGAAGATTTTATTGCACCATATACTGCTACTGCTGTTGATAGATTACAGTCAGAAGACGCAATTATAATTGGAAAAACAAATCTTGACGAGTTTGCAATGGGCATTAGTACTGAGTATAGTGCATATGGAGAGAGTAAAAATCCTTGGAATACTGATTATGTTCCTGGCGGTTCATCAGGAGGAAGTGCAGTTTCTGTTTCTGCGAACGAATGTGTTGCTTCACTAGGTTCAGACACTGGTGGTTCTATTAGAAATCCTGCAAGTTTTTGCTCAGTGGTTGGTTTAAAGCCTACATATGGGCTTGTAAGCCGTTATGGTCTTATTTCTTATGCTAATAGCATGGATCAAATTGGGCCACTAACAAAAACAGTTGAGGACTCTGCATTTTTACTAAACATAATTTCTGGTATTGACCCTAACGATAATACTACTAGGGATGAGAAAAATCAGGATTATCTAAAAAATATTGATGTGGGTATAGAGGGTAAAAAAATTGGAATTGTGTCAGAAATGACAAGCAGTGAGGTGTTAAGTGATGAAGTTCTTCGTTCCACTAAAGATGCAATTAAAACATTTGAGGGTATTGGTGCAAACTGTGAGAATATAGAATTACCAATGGTTCCTTACGCTGTTGCTGCATATTATACAATAACATCAACAGAGGCAGGAAGTAATCTTGCCAGATATGATAACATAAGGTATGGTTATGATTTTGATTCGGAAGGCTTTGAATTTAATTCATACATTTCACAAGCAAGAAACAAGCTTGGACCTGAAGTTAAAAGAAGAATGATACTTGGTGGTTTTGTACCATCTGCTGGACATGCCGGTAAATATTTCCTAAAGGCATTAAAAATAAAATCTAAGCTTATATCTGAATTAAAACCTATTTTTGATAAATTCGATTTTCTAATTTCTCCAACTGTTCCTATTCAACCATTCAAATTCGGTGAGATTCAGGATCCTGTGCAGTTCATGAAAATTGATTATAACACTGTAACATCCAATCTTACTGGAAAACCTGCAATATCTGTTCCCTATAAAATTGTAAATGGATTGCCAATTGGAATACAAATAATGGCAGATAGTTTCAAAGATCATTCTTTGTTGCAAGCAGCATATGCCTTAGAAAAAACTGTAGAATTACCTGAGGTACCAATCTAATGACAATGATTGGGCTTGAGATACATTGTCAGTTAACAAAACTTGAAAGTAAATTATTTTGTTCCTGTAAGGCGGATTATAGGGAATTTGAGCCTAATACAAACATCTGCCCAATTTGTATGGGAATTCCAGGCTCGTTACCATTACTAAATAAAAAAGCAGTTGAAAAAGCTACACTAATTGCTATGGCACTTGATTGTGACACACCACCACAAATTGCATTTTTTAGGAAAAACTATTTTTATCCTGACTTGCCAAAAAACTTTCAAATCACTCAGCTAAATGCTGACGGATATGATAAGACCAGTATTGGTTGGGAAGGTAAAATTACTGTAGATAACAAGAAAATACGAATAAGAAGAATACAGTTGGAAGAAGACCCAGGCAGGCTGATTTATGAGGGTGCTACTGAAAGAACTAAAGTAACTTTAGTCGACTATAACAGAGCTGGTACACCATTAGTTGAAATTGTTACAGAACCCGATTTTGAAAATCCACATCATGTAAGAAACTTTCTCAATATACTTTCAGATTTACTAGAAAACTTGGATGTTTCTGATCCCGGTCTTGATGGTGCAATGCGTGCTGATGCTAACGTTTCAATTGAGGGCGGGTCAAAAGTTGAAATAAAAAACATTAACTCATTTCATGATTTAGAAAAAGCAGTACATTTTGAGATAACAAGACAACAAAGTCTTGCTGAAAGAAAAATCGAAATTATTCAAGAAACCAGACATTGGGATGATAGGCGAAAAATTACTGTTTCAGCAAGAACAAAGGAGGAAGAGGAGGAGTATAGGTATCATCTTGAAGCTGATGTTCCATGGGTTAACATTGGTAGTAAAATAAAAAATGAATTACAGGTACATATGCCTGAAAGTATAAGCATAAAGAAAGAGCGGTATGTTTCAAAATATGGTATTGCATTACAGGTTGCAGATGTACTAGCATCTGACAAGTATTTTTCTGAACTTTTTGAAAAAGCAAATAATGAAACAAATGCAAAAGATATTGCAAATATGATCACGACGGATATTATGGGATTACTTGATACACGTGAAAAGCGTGAAATATCAAAACTAGAAGCTGGTCATCTTTCTGACTTGGCTGAGTCTATCAGGTCAAATAAAATTACAAGAGCATCTGCAAAATTAGCACTAGATGAGATTATAAAAAATGGTAAACCATTATCACAGATAATGGAGGATCTTAATTTAGGCCATATTTCAGACGAGTCCACATTGTCTGATATTATAGTACAAGTCTTAAGTGAAGAGGGAAAGGCAGCCAAAGATGCCAAACAAAATCCTGAAATAGTTAACTTTTTGGTTGGAAAAGTTATGCAAAAAACACATGGAAAGGCAGATCCAGAATTAACATTGACACTTTTGAAAAAAAATCTTGGTATTGAATTATAATTTTTCAACAGATTTTAAAATATTAGACGCAATTTTTTCAAACTGAGTTTTTCTTTCCATTGATACCAATAACACATCATTTTTTATTGGAAAACTCATCACTATCAGTTTCTCACGAAGTGATAATGAAAATTTTACTTTTCCAAGCTCACTATCAAACTCACTTCTCATTTTAACTCTAAGTGCAAGTTCCATGAATAGCATTTCATCATTTTTTTCATCTTCTAATGATTTTTTACTAGGAACCATACCTCCAGCAATTAGCCTGCCTTTAGAGTTGATTATGCCAGCAAATCTAACCTTAGAATCAGCCTTTTTAGCAGATTCACATAATTTATCATAATCCATACTCAATAATTTCAAGCGATCTATTTATTGCGATCTATTTATGAATGAATATATGGAAAATGACTCTAGCATAACTGATTATTATAAAAAAACAGCAATGTTTTGGTCTGATATGATAGCAATGATGTCATCAAAGCCAACAGCACTAACTGGTGTAGGACCTTTACGTACTATTTCATCTAATTTAAAGAAGATTACAGCGGAGCTTACTGAGGCAAACAAGGAGACTGTAGAATTTAATAATTTTTTAATAGAGTATTACAAACAATTAGCAGACACATGGTCAACTGCTCAAAAGGAAGTAACGTCAAAAGCATCTGAATTACCACAAAATGAGGAGGGAACTGAAGCCTACAAAAGAGTCTGGATTGACATTTTTGAGAATAACTTTACTGGGTTGTTTGATTCCAGAAAATTCTCAGAAAATTATAACGGACTTATTTCCAAAGAATTAGAACTTTTGAAAAGATGGAATGCAGTAACTGACGTCATGTTAAAATCTGCTAACTTACCAACAAAGCAGGAGATAGACGAAATCTATGAAGAGATTCATAATCTAAAGAATCGAATTTTTAAGCTAGAGTTGGATAAAAAGAAGGCAGAAAAAAATGCCAGAAAATAAATTTGATGTAAAAATTATTGGCGAATTTTTGAATCTTGGTCGCAGCTTAGCTGAGGCACCCATGAAAGTTTCTGTGCCACATGAGGTTAAAATTGGCTCAACACAATTTGATGTTGCATACAAAGAAGATAAAATTCGCTTGTTACATTTCAAGCCGCTTACATCAAAGCAGGTTAAAACACCATTACTTATCTCATATGCAATTATTAATCGTTATCACATTTTTGATATTGACCCAAAGAAAAGTTGGATTAGAAATCTGCTTGAGCAGGGATTTGATCTTTATCTGATTGACTGGGGTACACCATCTAAGATTGATAAATTTTTAGGATTTAATGAATACGTGAACGGTTACATGGATAACTGTGTAGATTTTATCTGTGATGAATCTGATGTGGACAAGGTATCAATTCAGGGTTATTGTACGGGTGGAACGTTGGCTACTGTATATTCATCACTTCATCCAGAAAGGGTTAAAAATTTAATTGCAACTGCGCCAGTAATTGATGGCTGGAAGGATACAACAGTTGTGAGTAATATTGCAAAATATTTTGATGTTGATAAATTAGTTGATACTGTGGGAAACATGCCACCAGAGTTTATTTATTATTGTTTTTCAATTCTAAAACCCTTTGAGCAAGGTGTTGAAAAATACCTGAAATTTTTCAATAATATAGATAATGAAAAATTCGTTGATAGTTTTCTTAAAATTGAAAAATGGCTGGATGAAACTCCACCTATACCCGGTGAACTTTTCAGACAGTGGATAAAGGGTATTTATCAAGATAATTTATTGATCCAAAATAAAATGTCTGTTGGGGGTAAGTTGGTTTCATTAGAAAATCTCAATATGCCTATTTTTACTCAAGTTGCTGTAGGCGATCATTTAGTTTCACCAGAATGTAGCATGCCGCTGCATTATGCGGTCTCAAGTACTGATAAGACATTGAAATTATATCCCACAGGACATGTTGGAATGATAGCTAGTTCATTCAGTCAAAAAACAGTCTTGCCAGAGCTTGGCCAATGGCTCAAAGAAAGATCATAAATAAAAAAAGTAGTGATTCACACTAGTATCTTGGTGTGAATGCGGTTACCCAAGACTGCATTACGCTTTTGTTAAGATCAGCAAAGGCTTTTGCATTCTCGTTGAAGGTCTTGATATTCTGACGGGTAGCATCGATTGTTGCGAGTACTATCTTGGATTGAACATCTTGAACCTTACTAATCTGTTCATTTGATTTGCGTACAGCGTCTTCTGTTGCTTCTGGAAGAGCGGTGTTGATTCCTGTCTTGTTTGCAAATTCTCTTTGCAAAGCAATACTGGATTCTACAACGTTCTGGAATGCTTCAGTGTATTCTTGCTGTAAGCTTGTAACAGATGTTTGGTAGTTTGGGAATGATTTTTCAGTAGATTTAATCTGTTTCTCGACAGTTTCTTCTACAGTTGTGAAAACGTCATTCTTTTCGGTTTTATTTGATTCGTTACTCATGGTTTGTTATAATCGGTAATACTATATATACCTACTGGTAATAAAAACCATTCATTACCTTTTATTACCATATTAGTTATTTTTAGGGTTAACAGGGATAACAATAACTTGCACTAAATCACCTTCATTCACAGTAAGTGCCTGTCTTTCAGCCTCAGGGATTGAGATTCTTCCATTGCTACCAACAGTAGTCTTGAAAGCACCCCAAGAGAGAAAGTTAGGAATCATGTTTTGTAGATTGAATGGATTTTGAGCATTTGTCTGAAATGGGTTCATGTTATTCGCAAAATCAGACTGTGCTTTTGATGCATTCTCTAGCCATTGCTTGAATAACTCAGTTGGATCGTATGGGTTTTTCTTTCCTTCCATTACCACTAGTAGGTATATTACTTTATAAAATGATCGCTAATTAAGAAAATCTGACACAATTTGAAAAAATGATTTTGGGTTTTCTACATACGGTGTATGGCTGCATCCTATCATCTTGTAAAATCTACAATCATTAATTGCAGAAACAAAAGATTGTGCATATTCAATAGGGATTACAGGGTCGTTTTCACCCCAAACAACTAGTGTAGGAATTGTAAGCAACTGCAATTTTTCAGTTATTACCTGGGAATTGCTTAATCCTAATAGAGTTGACATAAATGCCAACTTTGCATTTGGTAATTGCATTCTTGCCACAAATTTTGAGATGATTTTTTCATCTATATTCTTCCTGCCAGACATAACTTGGAATGCATTCAAGGCCGAGTCTTTATTTGGGTATAGTGCAGCGGAAATGTATGCATCTAGTGCTGGTGTTGAATGCTTCATGACACCAGATGGCGAAACAAGAACAAGTTTTCTTACACTCACATCATGATTTATGATAAATTCAGCAGCAATTTGACCACCAAGTGAAGAGCCAATGATATTCAGATCATTAATTCCAAGTTTATCCACGAATTTGTATAGAAATTCTGAAAAGTAATCTGTTGTGTAATCAGCCATTGGCTTGTCACTGTATCCAAAGCCAATAAGATCTGGAACAATCACTCTGAATTTTTTGGCAAAAAGTGGTATTACATATTCCCATCTTTCAGCAGAAGCGCCCAAACCATGAAGTAAAAGAAGAATATTTTCTGAATCCCCTTCCTCTAAATAATGTATTTTACTACCGTTAATTTCAACTGATTTTTCAATCATATTTTGAATGACTGTTATCTAATTAATAAGAAATAAGATGATTTTAAGGCAAAATCTTCATATCAAGTTATTAAACATAAATCATTAATTCATGTATGAATATGGTTTTTTTCTATTTAGCAACTGGTGTGGTCGCAGGGATTTTAGGCGGCATTTTACTTGTATCCTTTTTTTATAACCCAGAAAGCCTGTTTATGCCACGCTAGTTTTTCATTATTGACTTATTCAATAAGCTAAGTTTTGATTCAATTTACTAAGATTTTGCACTAAATTTAGTAGACTTTTGTACTCCCTGACCTTTTCTATTTTATGACCGAGCCAGAACATGAGCCTGAGCCAGAACAGAAACCAGAGCCTGAGCCAGAACAGAAACCAGAGCCTGAGCCAGAACA
>Ga0207966_1001045_pt1 | contig 15363 bp, 13 predicted proteins | sample Knorr_S23_td_NAD_FD_185611 | JGI IMG/M metagenome (GOLD analysis project Ga0207966, IMG submission 185611) | Marine microbial communities from Southern Atlantic Ocean transect - Knorr_S23_td_NADW_ad_2500m_LV_B (SPAdes) (version 2) | ecosystem: Environmental > Aquatic > Marine > Oceanic | place... | reverse complement strand
CCGCTTCCATGAAGAACCGCGAGGCGGTTTGGCTGGCTGATGGCAGGCGCATCGCACTCGGAGGACCTCGATGCGATGCGGCTTGAGGCGGTCAATGCGGGCGACCGCGTCAGCATGGAGGAATTGCGCAAAGCCGGCAAACAGACCGCCCGCGAGCGCATCAGCATGCTGCTCGATGCTGACTCATTCGTCGAGGTCGACACCTTCGTCCAGCATCGCTCAGGCGACTTCAACATGCATCTCCATCGGCCTTACGGCGACGGGGTCGTCGCTGGTCACGGCATGATAGACGGCCGCCGCGTCGTCTGCTTCGCGCAGGATTTCGCAGTCTTCTCAGGCACCATGGGCGAGATGCACGCTCGCAAGATCGCCAAGATCGCAGCCTTCGCGGAGAAGGCCCAATTACCACTCATCGGCATCTGGGACGGCGATGGCCAGCGGGTCGAGGACGGCGTACCGGCCCTCGGCGCGACGGGCGAATTACTCGACATCCTCGTCGCCTGCTCGGGTCGAATCCCAATTTTCTCGGTGATTCTCGGTACAGTCGCCGGAGTAAGCGCGCTGGCCGCCGGCCTCTCGGACTTCGTCATCCTCTCCGACGACAACGGCCAGATGTTCATGCGAAGTCCGTACTTCATCCCCGAGATCGCCAGCGGCGAGCTCGACCAACAGAGTCTGGGCGGTGCCGAGGCACACGCCAGCCGCTCCGGCCTCGCCTGCCTCGTCGCCGAAGACGAGGAAGACGCCATCCTCTCAGCCATCGAGATTCTCGCTTACCTGCCAGACCACACCCTCGCAGAGCCGGTCCGCATCAGAAGCGAAGACCCAGCGGACCGATCCTGCGACAAACTGACAGAAATCCTCCCCGCCGACTCGAATCGACCATACGATATGCGCCATGTGATCGCTGAAATCGTCGACGAAGGCCGCTTCCTCGAACTGTTCGGCACATACGCTGAGAACATCGTCATCGGATTCGCCCGATTGGACGGCCAAACCGTTGGAATAATCGGCAATCAACCAAAGGTTCTGGCGGGCTGCCTCGACATCGACGCCTCGGTCAAGGCAGCCCGATTCATCCGCACATGTGATGTCTTCAACATTCCAGTTCTGACCCTCGTCGACGTACCAGGTTTCCTGCCCGGAACGGTGCAGGAGTGGGGTGGAATCATTCGCCACGGAGCCAAGTTGCTGTACGCGTACGCAGAGGCGACGGTGCCCAAACTGACGCTGGTGACGCGCAAGGCCTACGGCGGCGCATACCTCGCAATGTCCTGCAAACACCTGCGCTCTGACTACAACATTGCATGGCCCTCTGGTGAACTCGCCGTAATGGGGGCTGAGAGTGCTGTGAACATCATTCATCGACGCGAATTGGCCGAGGCCGAGGATAAGGCCGCGACTCATTCTGAATTGGTTGCTGAGTATCGCCGCAAGTTCGGTGATCCGTACGTTGCGGCGCAGCATGGTTGGCTGGATGATGTCATTGAGCCGGCGGAATCGCGCAAGAAACTGATTCAGGCGCTGCGCCCCCTTCGTAGCAAGCGCGAATGGGTTCCGCCGAAGAAACACGGCAACATTCCGCTCTGATCAGAGTTGCTCGAGAACCTGAGTCAGGCTCGGAAGTGATTGAGCGAGTTCTGGCGCGTGGAGATGTTTCCAGGCTTCCAAGTGCTGTGCTGCTATCATGACGACCGCGAAGTCCTGCGGACTCGCACTCAAACCATAAGAGATTGAGACGTTCACTTTCGCAGCCAATTCGACGCTCTCGCCTCCTGCTGGGGCGGCGTCGAGGTCGATGCCGAGGTCGGCTTCGATGTCTTCCCCCTCGCTGAAAATCGCTTCATCCCACGGTCCGCTGAGCAATGCTCGCCGGCCCGATTCTGGGATGATCTGGCCGCCCGCGGCGGCCCATGCGGCGGCGATGGCTCGTGCTGCCGAGCCGCCGCCACGCATTCGCAGGATACTGCCTTCTGCTTCGATACCGATGTGCTTGGCAGCAGCGACGAATCCAAGCCCATCGGTACTCGTTCCTGACCAATTTCCATCAATCCGTTTCAATTGATTGATCGCATTCACGCCCGCTGGCCCATCAACCCCAAGCCGCGCTTGCGGCGAGTGTTTCAGCGGCGCGGTGCAACTCAGCCAGAGGTCGCCCTCAAGGCTCGCAACCTGCTTGAGGAAAGAATCGATGCTGCGAGCCTCGACGAAAATACACTGCGCCCCAGAAATTCCCAGATGTCCGCCCACGATTGTGAACAGTTTCGGGGTCAGCGAGTGGGCGATGGGGAAGCCAGCGATGCCCCAGTAAGCGGGTCCGTCCACACATCTTCGCCGGAATTCTCGCCAATGAAGGTTTCAAGTCGGTTGTTATGGCGGCTCAGCCGATGGAAAGCGACCTTTCGATTGCGCGCGCGGCCACGATTCGCCCTATTGAAGAGGTGGCAACCAAGCTCGGATTGGAGCGCAGTGACCTGATTCTGCAAGGACCATCGATTGCAAAGATTTCTTGGGAGCGACTCAAACAAGCATCAAACGGAAAACAAGGATTTCTAATTCTCGTGACTTCGGTCAACCCGACTCCGTTCGGAGAAGGCAAGACCGTGACGACGATCGGCCTCAATCAAGGGCTGAATCGGCGCGGTCATAATGCAACTTGTGTGATTCGAGAACCCTCGATGGGGCCGGTTTTCGGCATCAAGGGAGGTGCTGCGGGAGGTGGCTTTTCGCAGGTGCTGCCGATGGAGGAGATCAACCTCCATTTCACTGGAGATTTACACGCTGTGACGATGGCGCACAACCTCTGCTCGGCCATGCTCGATAACCACCTCCACAGGGGTAACGAATTGGACCTTGACCTGAAGCGGATTTTTTGGCCGCGGGTCATCGACATGAATGATCGGAGCCTTCGCGAGGTGACGATTGGACTTGGCGGGAAGGCGAACGGGATTGTTCGTGCTGATCGGTTCGATATCACCGCGGCCAGCGAGGTCATGGCGATTCTCGTTCTGTCCAAGGATTACGCCGATCTGCGGGCTCGGCTCGGCAAGATTGCGGTTGGGGTCTCGAATTCTGGTGCGCTCGTGACCGCCGATGACCTCGGCTCTGCTGGTGCGATGGCTCTTCTTCTTCGCAACGCTCTGTTGCCTAATCTGGTGCAGACTTTGGAGGGTGACCCCGCCTTCATTCACGGTGGTCCTTTTGCGAATATCGCGCACGGTAACTCATCGATCATCGCTGATTCTCTGGCCCTCGCGTGCGCGGATTATGTTGTGACTGAGGCTGGATTCGGCGCCGAGATGGGCGCCGAGAAGGCTTTGCAGATCAAGGCCCGAGCGTCTGGCAAAGTGCCTGATTGTGTGATTCTGAATGTCACTGTTCGGGCGATGAAATTGCACGGTGGCGGCTTTTCTACCGGTGGGGGTAAGCGACCTCCTGCGGATGAGTTGAAGGTCGAGAATGTCGAGGCGACGAGGGCTGGTGCTGCGAGCAATCTGCGGCGCCACGTTCGGAATCTGTCGGAGACGGGGATTCCGCTGATCGTCTCTATCAATCGCTTCGAAGCCGACACCGATGCCGAGATTGAAGCGATTCGCCTCGAGGCTGTGGCTGCCGGCGCTCGCGATGTCGTGCTCTTCGAGGCTCATGCGAAGGGAGGTGAGGGTTCTGCCGCTCTGGCAGATTCCGTGGTCGAGGCCTGCGCGGCTCATGCTGCGGCGGGCCGACCATATTCACCGATGGTCGAAGCCGGTCTGCCCGCCGAACAGACGATTTTGAAGGTCGCAACAAATGTCTACGGCGCCCACACCGTCGACTTCTCACCCTCGGCTCACCGGAGCCTCGTGGCGCTGCGAGATTGGGGCCTCGACACGCTGCCTGTGTGCATGGCGAAGACTCAGTATTCCTTCAGCCACGAGCCTTCTGAACTCGGCTCACCGACAGGATTCACCATGCCGATCCGCGAACTTCGACTCAATTCAGGTGCTGGTTTCATCGTCGCCGTCTGCGGCTCGATGATGACCATGCCAGGCCTTCCGATTCGTCCTGCCGCGAAGGATATGGACATGGATGACGAAGGTCGTCTGACCGGTGTTTTCAGTTGAGGAGAGGGTGAGTCACAGCACGCGAAACGTGAAGGACTTTGACTCTTGAGGAAGTGATGGAATGCGGCAACTGAAAGCCTTTGAAGAGGGTGTTCGTCTGCGAATAGACAACGCTGATGACCTCTGGACCCTGGCTCAGATATGTCGTGTCGGCTCCCACCTCGGGATGCTCTCGCACCGCAGAGATTCCACCACCGGAACACAGGAGGGCGGGCGGGCCAAATCTGCTGAGCGCAAGCCTATGTGGATTGAGATCGAGGTCGGTGAGACTACATTCCAGGCCTTCACCGACAAGCTTCGCGTTCATGGGGTGATTTCTGACGCGAGGATCGATACCGGTTCACATCACACTCACATCGTCTCTGCTGGAGACGAGGTCGAGGTTTCGTTCGAGGGTGGTTTGCCGGCTGTCGACAGGGCGCTGATCAAGACGTCGCTTGCTGCGGGGAGTCTCCCCAAGGCTGGATTGATCGTCGTCGAGAATGATGAAGTGCTGATATTCGAGGTTACCGCGCATGGGATTCGTGATGTCTCTTCTTTCTCGATGCGCGGTGGTGGCAAGCGTGCCGATGATTCGACCAGTGTCCGGCGCGGATTCTTGGAGCGGGTCGCTCGCGAGACCAAGTTGGTCTTCCCCGGATTAATGCCGCTGGTTCTCTGCGGGCCGGGCATGGCGCGCGAGCATTTCGAGGCGATGCTGCGTGGAATCGGCGCTGAGAATCAGATTCTGAACGCCGCGACTTCGATTGGAGGGCGTTCTGCTGCCAACGAGGTTCTGGCTCAAGGTGCGGCGGATTCGGTTCTGGGCGAACACGAATTGGTTCGCCAAGTTCGGGCAATCGAGGAAGCACTGAAGCGAATCTCGGTGGATGGAGCTGTTTCCTACGGCAGCGCAGCCATCGCTGATGCTGCCGAGCAGGGCGCTGTCGAGACGCTGGTCATCGACGCAGCCCTGTTGCGCTCAGATGAGAAGACGCTACGAAAACAGTGGGAAGAGATCGTTCGCGCTGTCGAGACCTCGCGCGGAGAAATCATCCAGAGCTCGGTCGATCACGATGCGGGGCAGCAACTCGTCGGCATGGGTGGAGCCATGGCATTGCTGCGCTGGAAGGTCGATTGAATGAGCGGCCTTGTCCGCATCGTAGGTTTCGTTGGACTCGAAGAAGATTCAGGTGCGGCGGCTGTCCTCGCTGCTGCCAGTGCTTCGGCCGAAGTCGATATGATAATCGAGAATGGCTCACCGTGGCCCGATTTCGATCACGGTTCGATCGATTGGCGAGCCCGGCTCAGTGGAGCACATTGGCTCGCCCTGTCTTCTTCGACGATCCTTGAGAGCGATTCTGCCAGAAGCGCCCAAGGTGCGGGAATGACCTTCGCGGAGTTCGAAGGAGCGCGAGTGATCATGGTCGTCGATATGCCTGCTGATGAGGAGCGCCTGGCAGAGGCTTGGGGTCATGTCATCGAGCGCATCCGCCAAATCCACATCCTTTTCCTGAGCACAGAAGTCTTACCAAGAATCGCCGCCCTTGAAGGCATGGCTCCGAGCGACCTCCAACATCAGATTCGCCTGCGCGGAATGGTTCCACAAGTCTGCACTTTCGATGCCGACTCGAAGGCACTTCGAGTCGAGCACGCTCTCGGTTCAATCAGCGGTCGAGCGAGCGCCGAATCCGAGGCTGAATGGATCGCTCGATACATTTGCAAACTCCCTGAATCAGGAACCGGAACGGACGGTATCGAGGTAGCGTCGGGACTGGTTTAGATTCTGATTTACTTTCACATTCAGAGGCTGCGAGGGGACTCGTTCCTGATACCCCTTTAGTAGGGTCACCCTTTCGGGGCGACCTGCGGAGTGTACACGTTATGCCACTACGACTCGGACCGGCTGGAGTTCCACTGTCTTGCAAAGGCCGAACCATCGTCGAGGGAATGGACGACATCACCGTTCTCGGACTCGAGACGATGGAGATTCAAACCGTTCGCCAAGTCCAACCTCATCACTTCGACCAATACTGGCAGGCGGGCATTCTCTCGCACAAGGCCGACTTCGAAATGAACGTACACGGCCCCTATTACGGTGAAATTCTCGGTAACCGCCGCGAGCGAAATCGCACCCTTTCAAAGATGGAATCGTCGATGCAGGTTGGTAAAATCATCAACGCTCGACACATGGTTTGCCACGTCGGCCCCTACTGCGATTACGAGCCTGGGACCAAAGCCAACGAACAAGTCGCCAACGTCATGGCTGGTGTGGTCGACCGCGTCCGCTCCATCTGGGGAGTTGAGGAGGAAGAGGAAGACTACTCCGCCTTCCCTTGGGTGCATGAGGCGGAGCCGACCCTCGTAGGCATCGAGACGAGTGGACAGCAGGAATTGTGGGGAACAGTCGAAGAGGTTCTCGAGGTCGTCAACCACGTCGAGGGCACCGTTCCGGTGTTGAACATGGCTCATATTCACGCTCGAGGCCACGGTCGCATGAAGACGTCCGAAGATTATGCTGAGTTATTCGACCAAGTTCGCGAGACCTACGGCGGCAAGACATTCTACTGCCACTTCGCTGGCGTCGAACATCGCATGGGTAATGCTCAACATTATACTCAGATCAAGAAGTCTGACTTGAAGTTCGAACCATTCGCAGAATATCTCGCCGAAGAGGGCGACTGGATGGACATCACCATCATCTCCGATTCGCCCTTGCTCGAGCACGATGCGATGTACATGGTGCAGCACTATGACAAGGCGCGCCAGCGCCTGCTCGAGATCCGTGCTCGCGATGATCGTCGCATGAAGCTCGCTGCCGAGGCTGGCATCGACGTTGAGGAATTGGCTCGGCGTGAAAAGGAACAAGCCGAGGCTCGCAAGCAAGCCCTTCTCACTGACAAGGAGAAGAGGGCAGCGGCGAAGGTAGCGAGGGAAGCAAAGGCTGCCGAGGCTGCCGAGGCTGCGAAGAAGGCGAAAGCCGAGGCTGCGAAGAAACCGAAGACGGTCCTTGTGCCCAAGAAAGCCAAGAAAGGCAAGAAAGACGATGGCAAGATGATGTCCATCGAGGGCGGCGACGATGACAAGGATTTCGAAGACTTGTTCTGATTGGGTCGTCAATTCAATTGATCTTACTGAAAATGATGTCCAGCCAGTCCCATTCGGATGAGAATGGGCTTCGCCTCATCTTCCGAGTCGAATGGTGGGACTGGCCGGACTTGAACCAGCGGCCTCCGCATCTTCAGTGCGGCGCTCTCCCAACTGAGCTACAGTCCCCGTAGCGCTCTCGCCAGCCCACGTTCCACTTCAATTCTTCCGCGGTGCAGTCGAGCCGTTTGTGGGGGGGTCGAGACGTTTTGAGGCGAAATCGCGCCGTTCACTCGACGCCGTCGAGGATGCTCGCTTGGATCTCATTGAGTTTCTCAATGCCGGCGGTCGCCGCATCGAGGAGGGCGTCGAGTTCGTCGCGAGTGTAGGTGAATTCCTCTCCTGTTCCTTGGACCTCGACGTACTTACCGTTCGAAATCATGACGACGTTCATGTCGACGTCTGCGTTCGAGTCGAGGATGTAGTCGAGGTCGGTGTAGACCTCGCCATCGATGAGACCGACGCTGATCGCAGCGAGGTCCCATCGCAGAACCGCGAGTTCGTGTTCGGCAGCCTGCTCGGCACTGAGTCGGGGTGGTTTCTTTCCGTTGCGGATCTGTTCAGGGCTCAGTCGCAAGTCTGCTGGCAGGCACTTTCCATTTCTGATGAGCCTGCGAATCGCCAGTCGCAGGGCGATGTTGGCGGCTGTGATCGAGGCGCATCGAGTGCCGCCATCGGCGTTCAGCACGTCACAATCCACTGTGATTGCAATCGGGCCGAGCTCCTCGAGGTCAATCGCGCCGCGCAGGGCGCGAGCCACGAGTCGCTCGATCTCCTGAGTCCTCCCCTTCGCTCCATTCCGCTCCCTTCGAAAGCGCGAATCAGTAGAACCCGGCAGGAGCGAATATTCCGCGTGAACCCAACCTCGGGTAGCATCACGCGGAAACCATCTCGGCAATGAAGGCGCAACGGTGGCGCAAGCCAGTATCATCGTGTTTCCCTGTCGGTAGAGGACGGAGGCATCGGCATTCGGGGTGAAATCGAGGGTCACTTCAATCTCGCGCAATTCGTCGACTGCCCTGTCGGATGCGACATCACCTGACTTCATCTTGGCCATGGTCAGGCGGCCTGAATCTCTCGTATAATATGTAATGCGAGATTAATCCCCACGCCTACCTGCGTGCATGAGGCGGTCGAAACGCGTCGACGACATCTGCATCTGTGGTGATGTAAGGTCCGCCGATGAGGTCCACACAATAGGGCACGGCGGCGAAAATCACCTCGAGGATCTCACGAATCGATCTCGGCGAACCTGGCAGATTGATGATCAGCGACGAGCCGCGGATACCCGCTGTCTGCCTCGATAGTATCGCCGTCGGAACATACCTGAGGGAAACCGCACGCATCTGCTCGCCGAAGCCTGGCAACATCCGCTCACAGACGGCTTCGGTGGCTTCGGGCGTCACATCGCGTGGCGCTGGACCGGTGCCGCCCGTCGTCACGATGACTGAGCAACCCTCCTCGTCGGCGAGTTCCATCAGGGCTTCTTCGATGAGTTCCTGCTCGTCGGCGACCAGACGCCTGACGACTTCCCAAGGTGAGGTCACAGCATCGGCGAGGAACTCCTCGATAGCCGGCCCGCTGAGGTCTTGATAGTCGCCGGCACTGGCTCTATCAGAGGCGGTCAGAACACCGAATCGACAACTCTCGCCAGCGGACATCGAGCCTCGACAGAGCGTTGGCGGTGAAAACCCAGTCGGTCGATGAGGCTCATCTTCGAATGGCTACGTTCAAGGACCTCCCCGTCTGCAAACCGCACCCCGGAGGTGATGTGGTGTCGAGCCTACCCCAACCCACACTGAGAAGCATCGCTCTAGGCGTCCACTGCGAAAATTCCGCATCGGGTGCATCAGAGGTTGAAGTAGGCTCGCGTCCACACCTCTGATTGTAGGTGAGCCGATGAGTGATGATGGAAGATATGCAGCGCAGATCGCTGTTGTGAAACAAGAATGCGAGAACGCTGAAGACGAAGAGATAATCAAGGAATTCAGGCGGTACGAAGAGGAGTTCCTCATCCCGCCTGAGGATGCATTGAGGTCCGTTGTACGAAAATTCCAGATGGCTTCGGGACAGGAGGTTTCGACCATCACTTCTTCGTCCCGCACCTCTTTCCCGGAGAAGAAAGCGACGAAGTTCTCCGAATTGGACAAGGATGACAAGAACGTCACCATCGAAGTCGCTGTCCTATCATACATCCCCAAGATCCAGACCGTCCGCGGCGAAGAGCGACAGATCGCCTACGGCCGGATCGAGGACAGTCCCTGGGAGGGCGAGCGAGAACGCTGGGACTTCACCGATTGGGGCGACCACGCCCAGAATCTGACTCCGGGCGCAGTCGTGCGGCTCGAGGGAGTCTCGGTGAACTTCTGGAACGACCGCCGCTCGATCAACATCAACCGGCCGAGCCGCGTCACCGTCCTCAAGGAAGGCGGCCCGGCCGTCACTCAACTCTCCGATGAGCCGGTCAGTATCGAGGTCGCTGGAAAACAAGAAGGCATTGTCAACATCGTCGCGCGAGTACTCTCGAAGAAGGACGACAGCATCGTCAAGCGCGACGGCACAGGCACGCTCGAGGTGGTTCGCGGCAGGCTCGCCGATTCATCCGGGACCATCGGCTTCATCTCGTGGCGAGCCTTCGACAACGAAGTCGGATCACTGATCAAGATTGACCGCGCTTCGATTCGACGATACCGCGACACGCCTGAGATTAACATAAGCGACTCGACGACGATCGAACCCTATATCGACAAATCCTTCGCCAGCGTCGAGGAGCTGAATACCAGCACAAGATCGAAGATCGCCGACCTGCGCGATGGTATGCGAGATGTCGAGATCACCGTGCAGGTCGAGAATTGGCAGGCCCGCACCTTCACCAATGCTGACGGTGAAGAGAGAACCGTTCGCAGTGGAGATGTGATGGATCCGTCCGGTAGATGCCGCCTCACGGCGTGGTGCGACATCTCGCCGGAAGCCGGCTCCTTCCTGCATCTGAATGGGGCTCGTATCCAGTTCTGGCAGGGCTCGCCCGACCTCGTTGTCGATGACCCGAATCAGGTCATCGACCTCTCCGACCCGCCTTGGGATGCAATCGACCCCGAGACCCATTGGGTCGATGTCGACCTGACGACTCTGGTCAACGGCGGTTCGCGCCGAGGCATTCGAACCGCCGGCCGAGTAGTTGCAGTGCGGCCTGATTCAGGAATTGTCGAGCGTTGTCCCGAGTGCCGCAGAGTGCTGCGCGACAGCGCTTGCGTCGATCACGGGGCGCAGCGCGGAAATGAGGATCTGCGCGTCAGATTCGTCATCGACGATGGTGTCTCGAATGCCTCCCTTTTACTCAACAAGGAGGCGACAGAAGCCTTCATCGGCATGGATCAAGAGACCGTCAAGGCCGAGGTTACCAAAGAGGGTCAAGCCGGCTTCGTCGCCGCTCTCAGAGATAGATATCTTGCCCATAATCTGATCGTCAACGGCCGCGCACTGATCGATGATCAGTACGGCGCGATGGTAATGGCCGATTCGACGACAATCGACCCTCGAACTCCAGAAGATGCTGCCAACGAGGTCATCGCCAAATGGGGGGTGATTCTGTGATTCAGCAGCCGATTCGACGCAGTCGCCAGAGTGCCATCCGTCTCTTCGCTCAGGAATATTCCGACGCCGACCTTCCCGAGGAGGGTTCAGGCGAGTACGATCCTTCCTTCGTCATCACCAAGCTCGGCGCGAAGGTCAACCGCGCCTTGGTCGGCGGAGTCATCGACAGACTGGAGCGCCGAGAGCACGAGAGTGGTCTGACCTTCACCGGACACATCCGCGATCCAACCGGCGTCCATCTGTTCAACGTCGCATCATTCCAACCCGAGTTGCACCCCGACATCGAGGAACTTCTGCACCGCTTCGAGAAGGGCGACCGCTTCCTGATGCTACTCGTCGGTCGCGCCCGTTGGTTCGAGACCGACGACGGCGGAGTATTCACCTCATTCCGCGCAGAGGAATTCACCGTCGTCGACAAAGACCGATACACGCATTGGCTGGTCGACACAGCCGCAGCGACTCTGCGCCGCCTCGACGCTTTCGAAGCCTCGATGGAATCAGACCTCACACCCGCGGCGCTGGAAGCCTCGGGAGTGCCGAGAGACCTAGTCGATGGCCTGATTCTCGCCAGAGGCCATTACGGCGAATTCGACACCGAGAATTACCGAGTCGGAGTTCTGCAAGGCCTTTCGACGGCTCTTGGTAGCAATGCCGTCATCGAATCTGCGCCAGCCCCAGAAGCGAGTGGAGACCAACCCACCCTCGCCGAATCCGTCACAGAGGCTGATGATGGTGGAGTTGCATCGCTCGAAAGTGATCCTGAGAAGGACGTTAATGAGGTGATCCTCGAGACGATTCTCCAGCGCGATGAAGGCAGCGGAGTCGACTACGATACTCTGGTGCACGCTTGTGTCATGGCAGGCCACCAGCGCGAGACGGCCGAAGACGCGATCGACCATCTGCGGGATGTCGACGGAGCGATCATCGAGCCTCGCTTCAGTTTCTTCCAGCTCCTGCCCGAGTGAATCAGCGCAGACCTGCGAGCAATTGCTCCGCATGAGTCATCTTCGCCCTGATTCGCTCGATCGCCTTCGAGTCAGCCGCCCGCGAGTGCACTCGACCGGCGCTCACCGGAGTCGCACCAACCGCTTGGATGACTGAATCCTTAGCGCCTTTCTCCTCGGCGATCCGGGCTGCTACGACGAGCAGCCGTGTCTGTACGACTTCATTCTCGATGGGCCAGCCTTTGCGTTGAGCGATGCGAATGAACAGATTCTCTTCAGCCGCGGCCCATCGTCCACCATGACTGTTCAGAATCGTCCCGACCATTCTCTCTACATCGTCCATCAGTCCTTTCAGTGTCTGGAGGGCTGATCTCGCACTGGCCGATATCTTCTCACTGCCAGCGATGAGATTGTCGCTCGCATCCTCGATCACGTGGGCAGCGAGCTGCTCAAGGAAATCAATCGGCTCACTGGGAACCTCGACGACGATGATTTCCTCGACCTCCCTCTCTCTAAATTCGACAGCGGTGAGCGGCTCGGAACTGATATCGGGCAGACCATTCCGGCGCAGGCTCTTCTTGACCTGCCCCCAGCCATGACCCTGACTCGCGAGAACACCCGAGACACGCCCCATCAGAACCGTTCGAGTGCCGGTCAGGAGAAGTTCGAGTTTCTGGCATAATTTGTGCAACTTCTCGCGCTCCATCTCGGCCAAACGCTCGACTGTAAGCCTGCGGGAATCGAAATTGAGGTGCAGCCAAAGGCGTTGGCGACGTTCTTTGTGCGAGCCCGACGACTTGATTCCGAAGACCTTCAGCGTCTCGCCCAGTTCCTGATGCGCCATCGACTGGATGCCATCCCAAGAGAGGTCGTGCTCGGGCAGAATCCGATGTTGAATCAAGCGTGCCCGCAGCACTTCGACCGAGCCGTTCTTCGGCAAGCCAGCCGCCTCTGCTCGGTCCCTCAATTGCACCAGTCGAGCCCGATACAATTGATCCAACAGAACCCGATCAACAGCCATTGACAACACCTATTCGTCCGCAGCGCGCACGCTGCGGTCATATCGCTTACGCATCATTGACGATGCAGAACCACGATTTCACGACGACGAGAATCTCGCCGAAGCAAATCATTCGTCGAGGTCGATCCAAGCATCAGCGGCCGGACCTTCCCGAGAATGGGCCGCCAAAGCAACAGTGGCATTCGCTACCATCAGATCCCAATCCTGCAGCACTGCGATGGTCGCGGGTTCGTAATCGGAGTAGGGCACGAGGCGTTCGAGCGAGAGCGTGTGGCGACCGTCATTAGAGAGAATCTCCATCCGAATCTCGACGTGAACCTCAGTATCGGGAACTTCGCCATAGGGGTCGTGAAAAGCACTCTCAACGACCAAATCGAGAAATTCCTCTGCCTTCCTCATAATCGCTCCAACCTGCTGATGACGAACCAGAATCCCGACCTTGTCGACTTCATCCGCAGTCATCGAACCGAGCATATGGTCCTGCACCCACCATGCGGTCTGACCCTCCAACTCCGTCACCAATTCAGCCAATCGCGAAGGAAACCCGACCCTAGCAATGAAAATCACCAGGTCAGAATAGGCGACCGGCAGAAAATGCTCGCCGCCACGCTCCTGAGGGTCGACCCCCAGAGCGTGGCGCCGCTCATCAGGACGCAGCGAATCGTAGACATCACGCGAAGTCACGTAGGCATCAATCGCCCCAGATCCTCGCAAGTCCTCCATCCAGCGAGCCTGTTCGAGTGCATCACTGGGCGGCGCATCCAAGCCATGAATGCCGGCATAAGAGGTGGGGGCGAGAACGCGAATTCCACGCCGCGCCCGTCGCAATTGCCGCCGAATAACCTGAGATTCAGCAAGAATGATCGCCGCCTTCGGCTGATACCACAAACGATTCTCAGAGACCAGAACTTGAGCAGTCCGCCTAGGGGAGCGAGCAGCAACAACAGAACAGCGAGCCTCCAACATCGCCATCTGATGACCGTGCAACGACCGCGCAGGCACCGCCAGAAGGTCGAATTCACCGCCACTCAAACGTTTCAAACCAGACTTGAAAGAAGGTACGGACTTGACGACCAGATCCAGATCGACAGCAGCGACCGAGTCCGAAAACTCCGCCAGAGATTTGGACACCAGACAATTGGGGTGGTCGAGAGAAGCGACTTCGAGTCGATCTTTCACAGCGTCCACCTCGGGGGGGGAGCACGCAACGTGCCCAGCCTCGCGGCCGCACGCCTCTTGATATAGGCAACCCCTAACCTGAAACCGGTCAAATGGTCACACTCCGCAACGCAAAACGCCACCTCTCGCGGCGGCGGGACGTGATCGATGAAGCGCTGGAGAATCTCGTGCAAGATCGGCTGACAGGGACCGACGCACCTGCGATGAGCCTTGCGAGCGACATTCTGCTGGCGGGAGGCAAGAGGTATCGGCCGATTCTGACTTTGCTTGCATTCGAGGCCGCCGGCGGCGAGGACGAATCAGAAGTTTTGGACTTGGCCTTGGCCGCCGAATTGATTCACACAGCTACCTTGGTTCACGACGACATCTACGATCAGTCGAAGACGAGGAGGGGCAAACCCACACTGCATTCCACGCACGGGGTTTCGCACGGGATAATCGCTGGGGACTACCTCTTCGTGATGGGCTTTGGACTCGGTGGGCGGTACGATGAACCCATCGTCACTCGAATGGCCGATACCTGTGCGAACATCGCTTCGGGTGAGTTGCTGCAGTTCGCGCACATCGGTGACCTCGCGACGACTCCTGAGGATTACTACGCGATCATCGATGGCAAGACGGCTGGTCCTTTCGCGACCGCTTGTGCCTGCGCTGGCATGGTCGCGAGGTCGAGCGCTGCGGATGTTGCAGCGCTCGAGGAATATGGCTGGGAGGTCGGACGGGCCTTCCAATTGGTCGACGACCTTCTCGACTTGACCGGTGATGTTTCGATGGGCAAGCCTAGAGGCACCGATGTTCACGAGGGCAAGATGACGCTGCCCCTCATCCACGCTCTGACGATGCTTCACGGCGTTGAGCGTGAGCAACTCGCCGATGTCCTGCAGAATTTCAGCGATGACCGCTGGGGCGAGTTGACCGCTCTGCTGGAAAGCGCTGGTTCATTCGATTATGCGCGGCAGTTGATCGAGAATCATATCGACCGCGCGTTGAACTCGCTTGATTTGCTGCCTCAGAGTGATGCGAAGCGTCTTCTGGCCGAGGTTGCGAAGCGCTCAGGCAGCCGGCGCATCTGAGGAGGCTTTGGCTTCGCGCCGGTGGTATCGATGGTCGAATCGGAGGAGTTGGCTCCATCACAGCCTCGAAGTGATTGGGATGTCATCGTCATCGGCGGTGGTCCTGCGGGCAGTACGACGGCTCGATATCTGGCTCAAGCCGCTGTTGATGTGCTGGTCATCGATGGTCGCGACCCGATTGGCACACCCTTGCAGTGCGGAGAATTAGTACCATCGAACGCCGAGATGAAGCGGCTCTGCCCAGACGTGCCTGAGATGGACGATCTGTTCCGGACGCCGGACTCTGCGATAGCCCAGAGAATCGAAGAAATGCACTTGGTGAC
>Ga0207966_1001041_pt1 | contig 15398 bp, 15 predicted proteins | sample Knorr_S23_td_NAD_FD_185611 | JGI IMG/M metagenome (GOLD analysis project Ga0207966, IMG submission 185611) | Marine microbial communities from Southern Atlantic Ocean transect - Knorr_S23_td_NADW_ad_2500m_LV_B (SPAdes) (version 2) | ecosystem: Environmental > Aquatic > Marine > Oceanic | place... | reverse complement strand
GTCGACGACGACCGAACTGCTGATCTCCAAGAAGGCATTTAACGCCCTGCCCAAGGACATTCAGAGCATCGTCCGCCACGTCGCGGCCGCGGCCAACATCATCGCCCACACCTCGGCCGAAGCGTTGAATGGCGGCGCGTTGGAAGACCTTGTCAAGAACTACGGGGTCAAGGTGTCGGAGCTTCCGACGGAAGTTATCGAGGAACTTCGCAAGAAGACCGCCGAAGTTCTGGAAGCCGGGGCCGCTGCCGATCCCACGACCCGCAAGGTTCACGACTCCTTCATGAGCTTCAAGAAGAAACACGATAAGTGGGCTAACTCGAGCAATCGCCAGTTCGCAATACGCGTCCGCGGTGGCTGATACGGGTGCGGCTCCGGGTCTCTTTCGGAGGTTCGGAGCCGCAACCTTTTCCGTTTCAAATATTCTACCGAACAGGCGGACCTGGCGCTTGACGGTTAGGAATTGACGCCAGGGAACGGGATGAACATTCAACGAATTTATTTCCTCTATCTCTCCCCCGAGGGACGGATCGGCCGTTTGACCATGGTGGCTGGGCTGTTGCCGTTGCTGCTGGCGGGTGCGGCCGTGCATCTGATCGTTCCCATGACGTCGCCGGCTTGGTTCTTTTTCGATTGCTTCTTGTTCATGTTCGCCATGGTGCTGGCGGTCAAGAGGCTGTTCGACCGCGGTCGTCCCGACTGGTTCTTGTTCTCAGGCCTGGCGCCTGTCGCCTGGCTGGTCATCACGCTTGATCTGAAGATCGAATTTTTGCATCGGGACTCATGGGTGGCGTTGGCGTTCTATACGGGGTGGCTGACGCTATGGCTGGCGGCGGAATTGTTCATCCTTCCCGGGCGGCCAGCGGGAGAGCCCGGCCCCAAAGAAGTAAGCCTGACGGATGGCATCGACGCATTCGTCGACGTCATCGGCCGGGTGTTTGCCTGGGCCTGCATCGCCCAGGTGGCATTGGTTGCCACTAATGTGATCCTGCGTTACCTGCTCCGCATCGGCCCCATGGAGTTGCAAGAGTTGGAATGGCATTTGATATCGCCGATCGCGCTTATCGGCATGTGCTACGCGCTTCGCCACAACGATCATGTGAAGGTGGACATTTTCTACGACAAGTTCCGGGCGGAAACGCGAAACTTCGTCGACCTGCTGGCCGCCCTATCCCTCATTGTCATTTCGGTTCTCATTATCGACTTCGCCATTGGTTTCGTCACCCAGGCCTACTTTATCGACGAGGGCTCACCCGATCCGGGTGGCTTGCCGCATCGCTGGCTGCTGCGTTCGTTCATCCCTGTCAGTTTCGCAATTTTGGTGATGCAGTCGGTGTCCAACCTGCTGAAGACCGATGTTCTGGTTTTCCGGCGACGACGGGTCACTGGCTGACGGAGAGCAGCACCCGTGCAGGAAATCATCGGCAACCTGATCTATGACTTCGGCGATCTTGTCGGGCTGGGCGACATGATTTTCCCCATCCTGATGGGTGTTTTCCTGTTCTTCCTCTTGTTCCTCGGCTTCCCGGTGGCCGTGGCGCTGGCCACATCCGGTTTTCTGTTTGCTTTTCTGGCCGGCGAGTTCCCGTTGTTCAACCTGTTGCCGATCCGTATCTTCGGGGTTGTCGACAACCAGATTTTGATGGCGATCCCATTGTTCGTCTTCATGGGCGTGATGCTGGAACGTTCACGTCTGGCCGAGGAACTCCTGGACGTCATCGGTCATGCCGCCGGGGGGCTTCGCGGTGGTATGGGGCTGGCGATCATCCTCGTCGGCGTTCTTATGGGGGCATCAACCGGAATCGTCGGCGCCACGGTAGTGACCTTGGGCTTGTTGACTTTGCCGGTATTCCTGCGCCGGGGGTATTCGAAGTCATTGGCTTGCGGCACCATCTGTGCGTCGGGGACTTTGGGGCAGATCATCCCTCCCAGCCTGGTGCTGATCCTGCTGTCGGACATCCTGGGCACCGGGCTCGGCACGTTGTTTGCCGCCGCCATGATCCCGGGCCTGCTGCTGGCCGGCCTTTACGCCATCTACATGCTTGCCATCGGTTGGTTTCGGCCCGACATGGCGCCGGCGATTCCGGCGGAAGAACGGGATGCCATGTCCCGTCAGGAACTAATCAGGAAGCTATTTTTCGTCGTGCTACCGCCGATTTTCCTCATATTCGCCGTCTTGGGTTCCATCATCGGCGGCATCGCCGCGCCGACCGAGGCCGCCTCCATGGGTGGAATTGGCAGCATCCTCATCGCCTACCTTGGCAAGCGGCTGACGAAAAAGGTGATTATCGAAACCGTTCAGGGAACGCTCCGCATCAGCGCCATGGTGTTCTTCATCCTCATCGCCGCCCAGGCGTTCTCGCTGGCATTCCGTGGCCTCAACGGCGACGAGTTGATCGAAATGCTGTTCCAATTCGTTCCCGGTGGGGTGACGTCGGACATCATTTTCGTTCTTTTTATGCTGTTCCTGCTCGGCTTCTTCCTCGAATGGATCGAGATTTGCTATATCGTCCTTCCCTTGTTCTGGCCGATCCTGGACAAGAGCGGCGTCGATCCGGTGTGGTTCGCGATTCTTGCCGGAGTCAACCTGCAGACCTCGTTCCTGACACCGCCGGTGGGCTGGGCGCTGTTTTTCCTGAAAGGGGTGGCGCCGCCCGAAGTGACGTCCAAGGACATCTACGTCGGCGTCATGCCGTTCGTGGCGCTGCAACTTGTCGGGTTGGTGCTGCTGTTCCTGTATCCGTCTATCGCCACCTGGCTGCCGAAAGCCATCGGCTGGTAACGGCTTTGAACTAGAACCCGGCGGCGATACCGTCGCTTCGCGGGTCGGCGGCGCCTTCGATCAGGCCCGATGGGTGGCGAACCAGGGCTCCGGCGTGGCCCATGAACTCCTCGAACGGGCCGACCTCCTCGACATCGTGGCCGGCGACCTTTAGCGCTTCCAGGACCGACCCATCGAAACGGTTTTCGATCCGTAATTTCGTCGTCTCGACGCCCCAGGTGCGGCCCAGCAGCCAGCGCGGAGCCGTCACCGCCGTCTGCAGGTCTTGGCCGTAGAACACATGACGGGTGAAAATCATGGCCTGGGTCTGGGGCTGGCCTTCGCCGCCCATGGTGCCGTAAGCCATGACACGCCCGTCGGTAAGCCGGGCCAGCGCCGGCTGAATAGTGTGAAAGGGCCGCCGTCCGGGCATCAGGCAGTTGTGGGCGCCGTCCGCGAGGTTGAAACTGGTGCCCCGGTTCTGCCAGGTGACGCCGGTTTCCGGCAGCACCACGCCGGAGCCGAATTCCCAATAGATGCTCTGGATGAAGCTGACGGCACGGCCTTCCCCGTCGATGGCGGCCAGCCAGACAGTGTCGCCGCCGGGCCCCGCCTCGGGCCAGGGCGCCGCTTTGGATCCGTCCACCGAAGCCGTCATGGCGTCTAGAGTGTCGGCGCTCAAAAAGTCACCGGGTTTGACATCCATGTATTCGGGGTCGGTCACATGGGCGTCGCGGACCCGGAAGGCGCATTTAGTGGCCTCGATGAGACCGTGAATGAACTCGAAACCTTCCGCCTCGCGGACGCCAAGGCGCTCGAAGACGCCCAACAGGATCAGCGATGCCAGGCCCTGGGTCGGGGGCGGCATGGTGTAGACGGTGCCCGAGGCCAGCTTCACTTCCAGCGGCGGCAAAACAAGCGCCTCGTGGCGCGCCAGATCGTCCGCCGTAACGGGGCTGCCGGCGCTCATCAGATCGGTGGCCATGTCCTGGGCCAGGCCGCCCCGGTAGAAATCATCGAGTCCCTTGCCGCCAAGCCGCTCCAGGGTTCTGGCGAAAGCCGGGTTTTTGAACGGCGTGCCGGTTTCCGGCGGGTTTCCGTTCGCCAGGTAGGTTTCGGCAAACCCGGGCACGCCTTTTAATTCGGCAAGCTTATCGGCGGTGTTCAAGTGTTGGCTGGCGGTTACCGGGAAACCCGTTCGGGCATAATATTCAGCGTCTTCCAGCAGCCGCGGCAGGGCAAGCCCGCCGCCCCACTTTTCGCTGATATCCAACGCCGCCTGCCAGCCGGACACAACCCCGGCCACCGTCAACGCGGCCAAAGGTCCCCGGGACGGAATGGCGTCGAATCCCTGGTCCCGGTAAAAAGCGATATCCGCCTTGGCCGCCGCGGCGCCGCAGGCGTCGATGCCGACAACGTCGCTCCCAGGTGTCGAGATCAACCAAAAATTGTCACCGCCAAGGGCGTTCATGTGCGGATAGACGGAAGCAATGGTGGCGGCCGCGGCAACCATGGCCTCGATGGCGTTGCCACCGTCCTGCAAAACCCTGAGTCCCGCTTGCGAGGCTAAATGATGGGGGGCGACAACCGCGCCCCGATTAGCTTTCAGCGTTTGCAGCAAGTCGTCCTCCACCGTTTACGGCCCGTACGCATGAGAGCGTTTTCGCATTCCGGACCCGGGAAATGGGTAGTGCTTCCCGGGCGGGCACGCAAGCACTCAACCATCACTCGGGCTGTTTTAATCCTGGGTTGTGAGTGTTTGGGATTTCACGAAGCGCGAATGTCCGCGTCAGGTCATAAGCAGTCCTCCGCCTGCCCTCCGCCCTGCGGCCCAAAGCCTCCTGCCTTCGCCGAAGCGGAGCCTCGGCTCCGTGCAGGCAGGTCGGGCGACGGGCCGTATCACTTCGACAGGTGGGCGGACTTTCGGTTTATCGTCCCGGCACATTGACAAACTCCGCGGGCGAACATATGTTCTTTCTTTGTTCTTAAGCTTATATCATTCTTTGACATGGTGAATATGAAGAAAACCGCCCATCCTGGCCCAATCCTGGCCGGGGCGGGAAAGGATGTTCGCGGCCTTTTAGCAAAGGCTTCATCGCCGCCCATGGCCGCAAAATTTCCATTAAAATTCGAGGAGAAACACTGACCCCCTCAACCACTAAATGTCCACCCGATGTCCACCGCATGACCACCGTTTGCACACCGAATGTCGACCGATGCCCACCCCAGGATTTCGGGGCGCAAAGGGTTTCCTTTGCGATCAATGATTTGTCAGTTCCGGGCCGCCTCAAGTCATGTACTGGCCGCCGTTGGCGCTCAGCGTCGAGCCGGTGATGAACCCGGCTTCGTCCGAGGCCAGGAACACCACGCAGCGGCCGACCTCTTTGGGTTCGCCCAACCGGCCGACGGGGATCAACGGCAGGATCTTGGTGTTGAGCACCTCTTCGGGAACCGCCATCACCATCTCGGTGGCGATATAGCCGGGGGTCACGGCGTTGACGGTAATGCCCTTGGACGCGGTCTCGAGGGCGAACGCCTTGGTGAAACCGATCAGCCCGGCCTTGGCGGCGGAATAATTGACCTGCCCGAACTGGCCCTTCTGGCCGTTGATGGAGCCGATGTTGATGATCCGCCCGAAGCCCCGCTCGCGCATGCCGTCGATGACGTTGCGGCTGGTGTTGAAGGCGCTCGACAGGTTGGTGGCGATGACCGCGTCCCAGTGTTCGGGGTCCATCTTGTGCAACGGTTTGTCGCGGGTGATGCCGGCGTTGTTGACGAGGATGTCGATCGGCCCGATGTCGGCTTCGACCTTGGAGATGCCGTCCTTGCAGGCGTCGAAATCGCCGACGTCGAACTTAAAGACTTCGATGGCGGTTTCGTCCTTGAAGGCGTTGGCGGCGTCGTCGTTGGCGGCGTAATTGGCCGCCACCCGGGCGCCGGCCTCCTTCAACACCAGGCTGATGGCGCGGCCGATGCCCCGCGTGCCGCCGGTGACCAATGCTATGCGTGCCATGGTTTCCTCCCTTGGGGCGCTATCGGACCCTTGTCTAGTCGCGTTCAAGGCACATGGCGATGCCCATGCCGCCGCCGATGCACAGCGTCGCCAGGCCTTTCTTGGCGTCGCGTTTCTGCATCTCGTAAAGCAGCGTCACCAGGACCCGGGTGCCCGACGCGCCGATGGGATGGCCGAGGGCGATGGCGCCGCCGTTGACGTTGACCTTGTCCGTGTCCCAGCCCAGGTCCTTGTTGACGGCACAGGCCTGGGCGGCGAAGGCTTCGTTGGCCTCGATCAGGTCCAGGTCGTCGACTTTCCAGCCGGCCTTTTCCAGCGCCAGGCGGCTGGCCGGGATCGGACCGGTGCCCATGATCGCCGGATCGACGCCCGCCGTCGCCCACGACACGATGCGGGCCAAGGGCTCAATGCCGCGCTTTTCGGCTTCCTCGGCGGTCATCAGCACGGTGGCCGCGGCGCCGTCGTTGATGCCCGACGCGTTGCCGGCGGTCACCGTGCCGTCCTTGGCGAAGGCCGGGCGAAGCTTGGCCAGGCTTTCCAGGGTTGTGCCGTGTTTCGGGTGTTCGTCCGTATCGACCACCGTCTCGCCCTTGCGGGTGGTGATGGTCACCGGCACGATCTCGTCGGTAAACTTGCCGGCGTTCTGGGCTTCTTCGGCCTTTGCCTGCGATTGGGCGGCGAAGGCGTCCTGATCCTCGCGGGTCAACTGCCACTTCTCGGCCAAGTTCTCGGCCGTGTTGCCCATGTGGAAATCGTTGAACGCATCCCACAGCCCGTCCTTGACCATGGTATCGACCAACTCGGCGGTGCCCATCTTTGTGCCGTCGCGAAGGTGCATGCAATGGGGAGACAGGCTCATGTTTTCCTGGCCGCCGGCGACGACGATCGAGCTGTCGCCGAGTTTGATGGCCTGTGAGCCGAGGGCCACGGAGCGCAAGCCCGACCCGCAAAGCTGATTGATGCCGTAGGCGGTTTTGTCGACCGGGATGCCGGCCCCAATGGCGGCCTGGCGGGCGGGGTTTTGTCCGGCGCCGGCGGCCAGAATTTGGCCCATGATAACCTCCGAGACGTCGGCCGGGTCGACCCCGGCGCGATTCAAGGCCTCGGTAATGGCGATCACGCCCAGGTCGTGGGCGGGCATCGAACTCAATCCGCCGCTAAACGCGCCGACGGCTGTTCTCGCGGCAGCGGCGATGACAACTTCTGATTCTGACATTAATATTTATCCTCCGTGCCCGTGGGCTGGTTTCCCTGGTTATAGGCAAGCCGAGATTAGCATACAAGGCAGGCAATTTTTGGCTCCGGTTAGTTGATTTCGCCCAGAGTCTCCTTCAGCCACTTTGTCAGCGGTTTATAGTGCATGGCTGGGGCGCGGCTTCCGACCATCATGCCGATATGCCCGGCGGAAAGGGTCATACGTTGGGCCTCAGGAATGGCGTCGGCCAGCGCGGTAGCCGAGCCGGGAGGCACGATGTGGTCCCGTGTGGGGATGACGACGAGGGCCGGCACCTTGACCTCGTCCGGCAGAACCGGAGTGCCGCCGACCTTCCAGGCGCCCTTGGCCGGGGTGTTCTCCACGTACCAGCCGATCAGGCATTCCTCGGCCACCGGGCCGACCAGGGGCACGCCGTCGTTGAGCCAATCTTCGAGGGCGACGAATTGGCGGGCCTTCTCGGACCCGGTCTCGAGGGTGGCGAAGCGCTGGAACTTAAGGGTGGTCAGATAGGGGTCGAGAGTGGTGAACATGGCTTGCAGAACGTCCACCGGCAGTTCCCCCAACTGGCCGATCATCGCCGTCAGGCCCGGGGCCATGACTTTCAGCATTTTGACGGTGCCGGCGGGACCGGCGTGGAAATCCCAAGGCGTCGCCAGCAACGCCAGCGCGCCGACCTGGACCGGCTTGCGGACGGTCAGCGCCAAAGCCAGATTTCCGCCCATGCAGTAACCGACCACCGCCGGGGCCTGGCCGGCAGTGCGGCAAATTTCGTCGAGGGCCGGTTCCAGCCGGCCGCAGATATAATCGGACAGGTCGAAATTGCGCTCGTCCTCGCCCGGCGCCCCCCATTCGACCAGGAACGGCCAAAATCCCTCGGCCGCCAAGTGCCGCATCAGGCTCCGTTTCTCGGTCAGGTCGAGGATGGTGCCGCGGTTGATCAGCGACGGCACCACCAAGACCGGGGCGCCCGGCAGCCCGGGCCCGTCATGGATGCCGTAATTGAGCACCCGGGTCGATCCCTGGCGCCAGAATTCAGGCAGAGCCCGCCGGCGCGGCCTAGGATGGTCGCGGTAGCGGGTTACGCCATCGGTGAATGTCCTGAGCCGCCGGCAGGCTTCGGCGTCGACGGCGGCGACCAGGGCGGGAAGGTCGGGGTCAGCCTTTTCGAGGCTTTTTTGCAGTTTTTCGGCGGCTTTTTTTAGCCCCGGCCTCCATGGCAGCGACCCGTTCTTCAAGCCGCTCAAGGCGGCGAGCGAACTCAGCCAGGTCATGGTCTGAAGCGACAGGTGCAGCGGCAGGGGACGGGGCCACTGAGCCATCGGATTGCTGGCTTTGGAAGGAGCGGGGGCTTTCGGAAGAACGGGCGTTTGCATCTTCATCGCTTCTCGTTGGATATCCCTGGGCGGTCGCCGCCATGGCGGCAAAGGTCGAAGCGCCGGCATTCATCAATTCGACCGTTCGGGCCATGATCTCGGCGGCCTGGTCGTCCTCGGCGATGCCGCCCAACTGTTGCTGCCAAAGATCCAGGTATTGCTTGGCCAGGCCGTTCAAATCCGGGGGCTTCGACATGTTTTCCCGATCCTTGGTCCGTTTCACGCCCCGGGCAGGCCTGTCCTTGCTCCCAGGGCGCCAAGTGGGCGACACTATGGTGTCATTATAGCGCCATTATAACGGCAGGGGGCCGGGCGGGGAACATTTCATTGCAGTGCAGCATTTTACGCGCTAGGTTTTTACATCCTTAGGAGTTAAACCGCAGGCATGTCAGAAGAAAACGAAGCCGAAAAGCCGCCGATCACGATCAAGAAATACGCCAACCGGCGCCTCTACAACACGGCGACCAGCAGCTACGTTACCCTCGACAATTTGGCGACGATGGTCAAAGAGGGGTCGGACTTCGTGGTTTACGACGCTAAATCCGGCGAGGACATCACCCGCCAGGTTTTGACCCACATCATCGTCGAGGAAGAAAACAAGGGGCAGAACCTGCTGCCGATCGACTTTTTGCGCCATCTCATCAGCTTCTACGGCGACAGCCTGCAATCGGTGGTCCCCAATTATCTCGATTATTCGATGAAGGCGTTCGCCAAGAGTCAGGAACAGATGCGCGATTACATGGAAGATTCCATGGGCGGCCTTAATCCGTTCGGCCAGTTCGAGGAGATCGGAAAACAGAACGTCGCCATGTTCGAAGAAGCGATGAAGATGTTCACGCCTTTCATTCCCGGCGGCCCCGGTGCCGAGGGCAATGAAAAGCCAGGAGGAACGCCGGGAAAAACGCCGGGGGAAACAAAGGACAATGCGAAGAAAACCGGCGGCCCCAAGGACGACGCCGACCAATTGGACGATCTGCGCAATCAACTGGAAAAGATGCAGCGCCAAATCGATGAACTTTCCGGCGGCGGCAAGGGTTAGGCACGCCGGTGGCGGTTTCGGCTGCTGAAAATCATTCTTTCGGCCAAAAACCTTCTTGTCAGGAAACTGTAAGGTAATTACTCCCCTGGTTTGAAACCGGGAGAAATCGGGGGATCCCCGGGTACCTTAATTGCCGACCGGGGGGAATACGCCTTGAGCGAAGGATCGAATGAAAGGGGGGACTCCGTCGCCGCGAATAAAGTCAGCCACCGGGCGACGGATACGGATCGCTTCGTCGGATCGCGAATCCGCGAACGCCGGGTCATGCTGGGGTTGAGCCAGCAGCAGATGGCCGAAATGATCGGCGTTACCTATCAACAAGCGCACAAGTACGAGCGCGGCATCAACCGCATATTCGCCGGACGGCTGTTCGAGATATCGCAAGTGCTGGGCGTGTCGGTGGGTTTTTTCTACGAGGGGCTCGAAAGTGACAGCGGTGAGGAATTGAAGAACCGCCAACGCATGTGCCTCGAAGTGGCCCGCAACTTCACGCAGATCGACAACAAAATCCACCAGGAGGCTCTCAGCCATCTGGCCCGCGCCCTGGCCGTCAAGTAACCGGGGCGCCAGAGCGCTCTAATCCAGTTCCCTGAGGACTCTGAAACCGAGCCAGTAGCTTTTGACCCCGGGCGGGTTCTTGGCCCGGTAGGCCGCCCGCCCCACCTTGGAGTAATAATAAAAAGACCCGCCCCGGATGACCCGGTAGCGGCAGTTGCCTTCCTTCCTGGCGGAGCCGTCGGAAGGCGCCCCTCTATGGGAGGGGTTCCAGCAGTCCTCGACCCATTCGAACAGGTTGGCAGTGGTGTCATAAAGCCCGAAGGGATTGGGCTTGAACGATCCCACGGGGGCCGACCCGTGCGGAAGCGTGCCGCCGTCGCTCCACTTGCTTTTGCAGTCCTTGCAATTGGCGTGGTTGCGGCCGACCTTTTCGCCCCACCACCATAGGGTCGTGGTTCCCCCGCGATCGGCGTATTCCCACTCCGCTTCGCTCGGCAGGCGATAGATTTCCCCGGTCTTGTTGCTGATCCAGCCGAGGTATTGTTTGGCGTCGACAAAGGTGACGTTGATGACCGGCCGTCCCTTCTTGCCCCAGCCGTGGTCATGGTCGCCGCCGCTGATACAGCCCTTGGCGTCCTTGCAAGCCTGCCATTCGGCCCACGTCACCTCATAGCGCCCCAGCGCGAACGGCTTGTTGATGTTGACCCGGTGCGCCGGTTTGCTTTTTTTGCTTTTGCCATTCAGGCCCATGATGAAGATTCCGGCCGGGATCACTACCAGTTCCGGACACTCGGGACAGTCCTTGAACGTCTGGCCGGGTTTCCATTTCGGGACGTCGGTGGCGGCGTATCCGGGGTTGGTATTGCCGGCCATAAGGGCCAAGGAAAGGGCCAGGACGGCGGCCGGAAGGACGGCGGATTTTAGGGCCTTCAATGGGGTCTTTCGGCTGACCATAAAAAACACGTTATCGCCTCAGATATCCCGGTCAAGACCCGGCCAGCCTTTCCACCGCCCAACGGGCGGCCTGGGCGACCAGTTCCGACGGGTCGTCGATCAGCGTCCGGGCCGTCGGCAAGAGCCCTTGGTCGCCGGAATTGCCAATGGCGACAAGCACGTTGCGCACGAATCGGTCACGCCCGGTGCGCTTAACCGGCGATCCGGCGAACAGTTCTCGGAACCCGGCGTCGTCCAGCGCCGCCAGGTCGGCGAGGCGGGGCGCCGTCAACTCGAAGCGGGGCGAAAAAGCCTCCTCGGCGGAAGGACGGCCGAACTTGTTCCACGGACAGACGGCCAGGCAGTCGTCGCAGCCGTAGATGCGGTTGCCCATCCGGGCCATCAGCTCGGGCGCGATGGTGCCCTTGTGCTCGATGGTCAGATAGGAAATGCACTGCCGGGGATCGATCCGGTAGGGTTCGGGCAGGGCGTCCGTCGGGCAGGCCCGGAGGCAGCGGTCGCAACTGCCGCAATGATCTGTCGCCGGGGCGTCGGGGGACAGGTCAAGGGTGGTGAAGACCTCGGCCAGGAACAGCCAGGATCCGAAATCCCGGTTCAGCAGGTTGGTGTGCTTGCCCTGCCAACCGACCCCGGCGCGGGCGGCCAGCGGTTTTTCCATCACCGGCGCGGTATCGACGAAGACCTTGATGCCGCCGCCGTGGTTGTCGGCGATCCAGCGGCCCAGTTGCTTGCACTTTTTCTTCAGCACGTGGTGATAGTCGCGGCCCTGGGCATAGATGCTGATGGCGCCGCGGTCGGGACGGGCCAACGTCGCCAGGGAGTCTTCGTGGGGGCCGTAATTGGCGCCGAGCACGATGACGGTCTTGGCCTCCGGCATCAGGGCCTTGGGATCGCCGCGCCGGCCGTCGTCATTGTTCAACCAGGCCATGTCGCCCTGGCGACCGTCGGCGAGGAACCGGTATAGCGCCCGGGCGTCTTTGGGATCGGCCTCGGCATCGGCAAAGCCGACAGCGTCGAAACCGAGGCCATGGGCTTGTTCGCGGATGATTTTCTTGAGATCGTCGGCCATAATCCCCTCAGCGGCCATCGGGCTGCCTTGTTTCGTTAAGGGTGCCACGGAATGACCCCTCAGGACACCACCGAACCCAAGTGCGCCAAGCCCAAGGCGGTGATTCTGTTGAGCGGCGGACTCGATTCCGCCACCTGCTTGGCGATCGCCAAGGACAAAGGCTTCCGGTCCCATGCGCTGACGTTCCGCTACGGTCAGCGCCACCTGGCGGAAATCGCCGCCGCCGCCCGCATCGCCGAAACCGAAGGCGCCGCCGGTCACGACGTCATCGATATCGACCTGGCCCAATTCGGCGGTTCGGCCCTGACCGCCGACATCGACGTGCCCAAGGGGCGGAGCGAAGACGATATCAAGGACGGCATTCCGGTCACCTATGTGCCGGCCCGCAACACGGTGTTCCTGGCGTTGGCGCTGGCGCGGGCGGAAACCCTCTGCGCCGATGATATCTTCATCGGCGTCAACGCGCTCGATTATTCAGGCTATCCCGATTGCCGGCCGGAATTCATCGCCGCCTTCGAAGGCCTGGCCAACTTGGCGACCAAGGCCGGGGTCGAGGCGGCCGGGAAGGATAAGCCCAAAATCACTATTCACGCGCCGCTGATCGAGATGACGAAAGCCGAAATTGTCAGCCGCGGCACCGAATTGGGGGTCGATTTCGCCCACACCATGAGCTGCTATGACCCCGGGGACGGACTTCGCCATTGCGGGCGCTGCGATGCCTGCCTGCTGAGAAAAAAGGGCTTCGCCGGGGCCGGTGTCGACGATCCGACGGATTATGCGGCTTGAGCCTGCCTGTGGGTGGGCGTATGGAAGGCCATGACCTATTCGGTGAAGGAAATCTATCTGACGCTGCAAGGCGAAGGCTGGCACACCGGCCGGACGGCGGTGTTCTGCCGCTTCTCCGGCTGTAACCTGTGGTCGGGGCGCAAAGCCGACCGCGGCGCGGCCGAATGCCGTTTCTGCGACACCGATTTTGTCGGCACCGACGGCCCCGGCGGCGGCACCTTCAAAGGGGCCCAGGATTTGGCGGCGGTGGTGGCGGCGCTGTGGCCGGAAAAAGGCGCTGACAGTACCCAGCCGTTCGTCGTCTGCACCGGTGGCGAGCCCTTGTTGCAGTTGGATGAGGACCTTATCGACGCCTTTCACGGCGGTGGTTTCGAGGTCGCGGTGGAAACCAACGGCACCCTTTCCGCCCCCCCCGGCCTCGATTGGATCTGCGTCAGCCCGAAGGCGGGAACGGAATTAACGCTCCTTCGCGGTGACGAATTGAAGCTCGTCTACCCGCAGCAAGGCGCCACCCCGGAGATGTATGAGAACCTGGACTTCCGCCATTTCCTGCTGCAGCCTATGGACGGCGAGGTGGTGGAAGAAAACACCCGCCTGGCGGTCGAATACTGCCTTGCCCATCCCGGCTGGCGTCTCAGCCTGCAAACCCATAAGTTCCTCGGCATCCCTTAAGTATTTTGCCATGGAAATCTTCAACGAGTTCACCTTCGAAGCGGCGCACCTGCTGCCCAACGTGCCCGACGGCCACAAGTGCCTCCGCCTCCATGGCCATTCCTTCCGCGTCACCCTCACCGTGGCCGGGCCGATCGACGCCTACACCGGATGGGTCATGGACTTCGCCGACATCGAGGCGGCTTGCCAACCGGTCCATGCCGAGCTCGACCACCGCTACCTCAACGACATCGAGGGCCTGGAAAACCCGACCAGCGAGGTTATCGCGCGCTGGATCTGGGCGCGCCTGAAGCCGGCCCTGCCGGGGTTGAGCGAAGTCAAACTGTGGGAGACGTGCACCGCCGGGTGCCTCTACCGGGGCGAGGACGGCTGAAACACCGGCCTTTGCCGTTTCCGTGGCGCCCCCCGCCTGTTTCCCGGCCGACACATTTCGTCATAAACCGATATTTACCGTTAAAGCCCGGTTATGCGGTGGACATAATTTACGAATATTATTGTATTCACCCGGTCAAACGCCCGCGGGGACCGGGCGGCGGCGGGAAAGCTCCGCGTTTCCATCTCCGACACCGGCCCCGGTATCCCGAAGGAGAAACAGGACCAGTTGTTCCAGCCGTTCTCGCGCCTTGGGCTTGAGGCTTCGGACATCCAGGGCACCGGAATCGGGCTGACGGTCACCAAGCAGCTGGTGGAAATGATGGATGGAAGCATTGGGTAGATAGCGCCGCTGGAAGGGGCACCACCTTTTGGGTCGAATTTCCCGTTAAAGCCGATGCCGAGGTGAAAAAAAACCGACAAGAGGCCACTCAAGCCCGGCGTTTTTTTCAAAGGCGACGGCCACACCATGCTTTACGTGGAGGACAATCCCGCCAACCTGAAACTGATGGAAACCCTGATAGACCGTATGGCGGGGATCACCATGGTCTCGGCTCACACCGGGGAACTGGGCCTGGAGTTAGCGGAAGTCCACAAACCCGACGTCATTATCCTCGATACCAACCTGCCGGGAATCAACGGCTTTCAGGCGCTCCATCGCCTAAAGGAATCGGAAGCCACCCGCGATATTCCGGTCATCGCCCTGACCGCCAACGCCAAGCCGAAAGAGGTCGAACGGGGACTCAAGGCCGGGTTCCACCGCTACCTAACCAAGCCGATCCGCATCCATGAGATCACGGCGGCGCTCGAAAGCGCGCTCGAAGCGGCCTGATAAGTATTCCTGGGCTGTCCGTCCCGGCATCGCTTTTTACGGGTTACTACCCGCGGCCACGGTAGGGGGCGACCCCCTGATCGGGGATCCATACGCCCTCGGGCGCCTCGCCGGTTTGATAAAAGACGTCGATGGGAATACCGCCGCGCGGGTACCAATAGCCGCCGATGCGGAGCCACTTCGGGCTGGCGGCCTCCACCAGCCGGGTGGCGACGGCCGTCGTGCAATCCTCGTGAAAGGCGGCGTGGTTGCGCCAGGACGCCAGGAACAGCTTCAGCGACTTGCTTTCGACGATCAGGGCATCAGGAACATAGTCGATGACCAGGTGCGCGAAGTCCGGCTGGCCGGTGATCGGGCACAACGAGGTGAATTCCGGGCAGGTGAAACGGACCAGGTAATCGCCGCCGGGGTTCGGGTTGGCGACGGTTTCCAGCACCGCGTCGTCGGGGCTTTCGGGAATTTGGGCTTGGCCGCCGAGGTGGGTCAGGGGTTCCTTGCCGGCGCCGATTCCTCCGGGTGATTTCCCTGCGGCCTTGGGGCCAACACCTTCACGTAACCACAAACCGCTGACGCCCAAGGATTTTGCAAGCCGGGGAAGACTATCGCCCCGGGGCTGTTCGACCTTGCCGGCGAGATACTTATTCAGGCTGTCGTAGTTGACTCCCGAGCGGCGCGACAATTCGGTCTTGGTCCAGCCGGATTGCCGTAACACCTCCTTCAGCCGCTTCGCCCATTGGATCATGGAATTTCCAGTTTTATTGAAATTTAACTCAAAACTAGAATTGAAATACCATTAATTAGAATTTATGTCAA
>Ga0207966_1001038_pt1 | contig 15410 bp, 13 predicted proteins | sample Knorr_S23_td_NAD_FD_185611 | JGI IMG/M metagenome (GOLD analysis project Ga0207966, IMG submission 185611) | Marine microbial communities from Southern Atlantic Ocean transect - Knorr_S23_td_NADW_ad_2500m_LV_B (SPAdes) (version 2) | ecosystem: Environmental > Aquatic > Marine > Oceanic | place... | reverse complement strand
ATCGATTCCTAAACATCTCAAAAATAAATTAATGAAATTTTATTTACAAAAACTGTCTAAGAATCCACATCTTCATGATAAAGTGGAGTTTGAAATTTTGTTCACATGCTACGATCTTACATTAGAAACAAGATTACAAGAACTTGTAGAGTATGGATTTTCAAAAAATAAGATATCAAAAATTAAAGAGCAATTATTAAATTTCACAAATAAAATAATTGAAGATTTTTCTGAAACGTGTCTAAAATGTGATGATGTAATAAAAAAGATGAAGCAAATTAATTCTGAAGTAAAGCAAGAACTAAGTTATTCAGAAAAAAATCATAAAATCCTGCTTATCTCTGCAGAAAAACTTCTTATGAGTTGTAAAAACCTAGGCACAGTTCAATTTTCAACTATTGCTAGGATTGCATTTATTGGGACAATTATAATGAAAAGTTTACAGAAACAGGGCCATGTTAAATCTAAAGTTATAGAAGATTTTATGAATTCAATCACTACTTCTGTATCAGAACTGCAAAATGATTTTGAAATGTATGTTAACAATAAATTTACAAAAAAACAATTTTTAGAAAAATATGGACATCTAAGATCTGGTACTTATGATATTACTGCGTTACGATATGATCAAGCAAATCAATTTTTTGATAAGATTAAATATGTTAAAAGAAATTCAGGCAAAATAAAAAATAGTCAAAAACTAAAAACACCGAAGATTTTACTAGAAAACAATTTAAAATTTAGAAAAATGAATTTTTGGGATTTTGTTAGAGAATCGCTTTTTCAACGTGAACGATTAAAATTTGAATTCACTAAAAATTTAAGTGATGCACTGGAATTAATAGCTAAAGCCGGTAAAAATCTAGGTTTTTCAAGAAATGAGATCTCAAATCTAGAAATTACTACTTTGCTTAGATTAAAAAACAAACCAAAATTTATTTTAAAACAGATTTTACGAGAAAAAATAGTAAAAAACACTGAGCAAAAGTCACTCAATAACTATTTAGTATTACCCCCCTTAATTTTTTCAAAAAAAGATTTTGAAATAGTTGAATATATGATAACGAAGCCCAATTATATCTCAACTAAAATGATTACAGGCGAGATAATTATTTTACAGAATTTACAAGAGCGCATTCCAACACTTTCAAATAAAATAATTATTATTGAAAATGCTGATCCTGGTTATGATTGGTTATTCACTAAAAACCCATTAGGTTTAATCACAAAGTATGGTGGTGTAGCTTCTCACATGGCAATTAGATGTGCTGAATTAGGTCTCCCAGCTGCTATAGGTTGTGGCGAATTTTTGTTCGAAAAATTACTTGCTGCAAATAAGATTTTACTAGATTGTAAGAATGAACAAATTATTTTTCTAGAATCTGAGAATCCAGATGAGTTTATTGAGCAAAAAAGAATTCTTAAGTCGTTAGGTTATATAAAATAAAAATTTTAATTCGATTAAATTATACGAGAAATATATTAAGCTAAAAACAATAATAACAAAATGAGTGATTCAAAAATTAGAATAGGAATTTCATTACGGATCGTTGAGTCAATAAATTACATAGAGAAGCGTGATGCGTTAAGTCACGATTGGCCTCCTTTAATAGAAAAATTGAATGCATTACCAATTTTTATTCCTAACGCTTTAACCAAATTAGACGAATTTCTCGAAGATATTCAGATGGATGGGTTAGTACTTTCTGGTGGTGATGATATAGGAAAAAATCCGGAACGAGATCTATGTGAAAAAAAAATCATTGATTTTGGGATAAAACACAAAATTCCAATTTTTGGTGTGTGTAGAGGCATGCAAGTAATTAACAGTTATTTCAATGGAAAAATTGAAACTTTGACTAATTCAAAGCACGTTGATAATCCACATTCTGTCAAGATTGTTAATTCAAATTTTTCATCGTTATTAAAAGCTGATTCTATTGAAGTGAATTCTTATCATAATAATATTATAAAACAAAACATTCTGGGTAATGAGTTAGAGCCATTTGCTTTATCATTCGGTGACGAAACAATAGAAGGATTTTTTCATAGAAAATTTCCAATAGTAGGTGTAATGTGGCATCCTGAGAGAGATCCAAATCATAACAACAAAATAATATTAAGTAAGATTTTTCACGAAAAAGACTTTTGGAATTAATTTGGAAGCTATAATTCTTGCAGCTGGTGAAGGTAAAAGACTTCGTCCTTTAACAAACAATACACCAAAATGTTTAGTTAATCTATTTGGAAAAAGTTTACTTCAACAGCAGATCGAAACTTTTCGAAGTTGTAAGATAGATGATATTTCTGTAGTCACAGGTCATCTAAACCAAATGATAAATTTTGAAAATATTACATATTTTCAAAATCCAAATTTTAAAACAACTAACATGGTGGAAACGCTTTTTTGTGCAAAAGAAAAACTAACTAACAGTGTTATTGTTTCATACGGTGATATAATTTTTGAAAAAAATGTTTTACAAAAATTAATAGATTCTAATGATGATATATCTGTTGTAATAGATAAAAATTGGAAAAAATATTGGGAAATGAGATTTGATAATCCATTAAATGATATAGAAAGCCTAATTCTTGATGATGGCTATATATCAAATATTGGTCAAAAAGTAAATTCATTTGATAAGATACAGGGTCAGTATATAGGATTAATGAAATTTCAAAATGAGGGAATGAGTTTTTTATTAGATTTTTATGAAAATGCGAAAAAAAAATCAAAAGATGAACGTGTAAACATACTTAATTCAAACCTCCCTTTCGAAAAATCTTACATGACAGATCTGTTACAAGGGCTAATCAATGCAGGCTGTAAAATTAAGGCTGTTCCTGTGAATAATGGCTGGTTGGAATTAGATAGCTATCACGACTATGAAGTTTATAATAAAAAATACAAAGATGGGACAATATCTGATCTAATTTCAGTAAATAGTGATTAATGTTAGTATAATTTTGAAAATAAATTAATAAGCAATCTTTTTGGGTTTGAAATCATTGTCTGGGAAAAATATTATTCTAATAACTCTTGATGGTTTTCGTAAGGATAAAATTGGATTATCTCCAGCATTAAAATCCATAAAAGAAAATAGTTATTATTTTTCTGAAATGAATACGAATGTACCTTATACTTTTGCTGCTCATCATCTAATTTTTTCCGGGATGTATCCATCACGTAATGGTGTTGATGGCTACTACAAAATGTTCAATTTCAAAAAAGATGAAATAATAACACTAGCCCAACTTCTGAAAGAAAATAATTATTATACAGTATCTGAAACTTTGGACGAATCTGTTCTTCCTAGACAGGGTTTTGATGAGTATAATCTATTTGATGAGAAAACTGCTAATTTGAAGAAACGCCATGCGGAATTAATTAAACGGTTGTCTAAAAAAGAAAAATTTTTTGCGTTTCTACATTTCACAGATACTCACTTGCATTATGTTCGTAAAATAATTCAAAAAAATGGAAAATCAGGAAATGATGATGAATATTACAAATTAAAAAAGGAAAATAATGACAAATATGAAGCCTGTACTCCTCTAACAGATGATTACATTGCTGAGATTAAAAATGCATTAGATGAAAATGGATTGTCAGAAAACACTTTACTAATAATCATTTCAGATCATGGAACGAGTTTGGGTGAAAAATATGGCGAAAAATTTTATGGTGTGTTTGTTTATGAGGATACAATTAATATTTTTTGTATAATACATATTCCAGATAAATCACAGAAGATTATAACAAAACAGTGTAGTACAATAGATCTGTATCCTACAATAGCGGAACTTGCTGGAGTTAAGATTATCGAAAAATCAAAAATTCAAGGCATAAGTTTACTTGATTTAGCGGAAAATCCTTCTGCAGAGAATAGACCAGTTTTTGTTGAGACAGGCGGGTTGTATGGTCCATGGCCGTCACCAGAAAAGCATAACATATTTTGTGTGAAAGCGGATGGAAAAAAACTAATTTATAATGATACGCCAGAGACTTGGGAATTTTATGATCTAAAAAATGATCCTGATGAATTAGATAATAAGTATGATGCACATTCAAAAGAAATTAATAATTTGAAAAAAAAATTAATGTTTCATTTTGAACAGAATGAAATCATAACTAAACTAAAGAGTTGGTAAGAAACTAATTTAAACTCATACCATTTCTACTGAAATGTGTGTATACAAAATGAATGATGCTATTAACAAAGAAATAAAAAATTTTTTTGAAGTTAAAAATAGAAGTAGAAAATTTATTCCTGGAGAAACTAAAATTCCATTAGCGTCTCCCTCTTATGGTTATGAAGAAGTAGTTGATGCACTTGATTCAATGCTGTCAACATGGGTAACAATGGGTGAGAAGGTCAAAATATTTGAAGAAAAATTCTGTGAATATATTGGTTCTGAAAATGCTATAATGGTAAATTCAGGCTCATCTGCAAATTTATTAGCATTATCCATACTCACTAATCCTTTATTTGATAATAAGATTGAAAAAGGTTCATCAATTATAACGCCAGCGGTCACTTGGGCTACTACGGTTTCACCAATTGTTAATGTTGGATGTAAACCATTGTTTGTTGATGTAGATCTTGATACGCTTTGTATCAACACGGATTTATTGGAGGAATCTGTTTCTGAAGAAACATCTGTTATCATGCCAGTACATCTAATGGGATATCCATGTGATATGAAAAAAATTAGTAAGATTGCATCTGAAAATGATTTACATTTAATAGAAGACTCGTGTGAAGCAATTGGCTCTTCAATAGAAGGAAAAAAAGTGGGTACTTTTGGAGATATTGGGACATTTAGTTTTTACACGTCACACCATATTACAACAATAGAGGGGGGTATGTTAGTTACTAGTAACGAAAATATTGCAGAAATTGCAAAATCACTAAGAACATTTGGATGGACAAGAGAGCTTAAAAGGAAAAATGAGATTAATTCAAAATATTCTGAAATAGATCCAAGATTTCTGTTTGTGAATATTGGATATAATTTTCGTCCGACAGAAATTCAAGGTGCATTTGGCAGGCAGCAGATAACCAAACTTGATTCATTAATTCATCACAGACGAGAAAATGCCAAGTTTTGGAATGAGAGGCTTGCCAAACACTCTGATCATCTTATTTTGCCTACACGAAATCTTGAAAATCATGTCTATTTTGGTTATGCGATAACTATTAAGGAGAATTCACAAGTTTCTAGAAAAGAACTAACTGATTATCTTGAATCTAAAGGAATTGAAACGAGACCTATTATGGCTGGAAATTTCACAGAACAACCTGTGGCAAAATTAATACCATCATCCAAACATGGTGAATTAAAAAACTCCAAACTTATTATGCAAAATTCATTCTTTATTGGTAATCATCATGAAATTCTTGAAGAAGAAAGAGAATTTGTAGCGAATATATTTGACGAATTCTTTAAACAACAACAATGAGTATGGTCTTCTTTTGAAGAAATTACTTCTAAGTTTCACATTAATACAAATAGTAATATTAGAAATTAATCCGTAACTTTATAGTCCATAAATAATTCTATAAAAAAATGAAGAAAAAAGCACTAGTTACAGGTGTCACAGGACAGGATGGTGCATATCTTGCAAAATTACTTTTAGGAAAAGGTTACAAAGTTTATGGAACATTTAGAAGAGTTTCCACCCCAAATTTTTGGAGATTACAATATTTAGGAATTGATTCAAAAATACATCTAATTCCAGCTGATCTTTTAGACATGGGTTCCATGCTAGAAGCCATAAGAATTTCTGATCCTGACGAATTTTATAATTTAGCTGCATCAAGTTACGTCGGAACGTCATTTGAAGAAGCAGCAATACAAGCAGAGATAACAGGAATTGCTGTAACAAAGATTCTTGAGGCTATACGACATTACAACCCTAATCTAAAATTCTACCAAGCATCATCAAGTGAAATGTATGGTGAAAATAAATTTTTGAAACAAAATGAGAAAACACCATTTGCACCATCAAGCCCATATGCAGTATCAAAATTATACGCACATTGGATAACAATTATTTATAGAAAATCTTACGGTATGTATACTTCTTGTGGAACATTATTCAATCATGAATCACCATTACGTGGGATAGAATTTGTTTCTAGGAAGATTACTAATGCGGTTGCTAAAATTTCACTTGGATTAAAAAAGGAATTAATTTTAGGTAATTTAAAAGCAAAAAGAGATTGGGGATTTGCAGAGGAGTACATGGAATCAATTCATCTTATGTTACAACAAGAAAAGCCTGATGATTTTGTTATAGCTACTGGTGAAACGCACAGTGTTGAAGAATTTGCAAAATTAGCATTTGAATCAGTAGGACTAGATTGGAAAAAATTTGTAAAAGTTGATAAAAAATTCTTCAGACCTACGGAAGTTAGTTATTTAAAAGGTGATTATGCAAAAGCAGCTAAAAAACTACATTGGAAACCAAAAACAAAATTTAAACATCTTGTCAAACTCATGCTTAATGAAGATATTAAACGATGGACACAATTTTTGGATGGAAAAGCATTTCCTTGGGACGCACCACTTTATCTAGATGAATCAACGCTGATTACCAGATTAAGTGGAAAAAAGATGAAAATACGTAAAATCTAAAAAGCAAAGTTCGGCTCATGAAAAAAACATTAGTAATGTATACAATGAATGAAATTGAAGGAGTAAAAGGTATATTTGAAAAAATTCCTATTGATCTTTTTGATCAATTCATTGTAATGGATAACCATTCAAATGATGGAACTGTTGAATTTTTGGAAGAACATGATGTAAATGTAATTCAACAAAAGAATCCTGGAAGAACAAATGCGCTAATTGAAGCAATTGAACATGCTTCAGGAGACATAATAGTTAATCTCAGTAGTGATGGAAATGAGAATCCAGAGGATATTCCAAAAATATTAGAAAAATTTGAAGAAGGATATGAAATGGTCACAGCAAGTAGGTTCTTACCAGAATCAAAAGTGGATGTAGAGGATGATAAATTAAGAATTAGAGTATTTGGGAATAAAATATGTGCTATACTAGTAAATCTTTGTTGGGGCACAAATGTAACAGATACAACCAATGCATTAAGAGGATTTACAAAATCATGCTATAAAAGAGCCAAATTAAACACATTTGGTTACACAGAGAATTTTCAATTAACAATTAGATGTGGAAAATTAAAAATAAAAACTGCGGAGATACCAACTCAAGAATTACCTCGTATCGGTGGAGTTGTAAAAGCTGATACAAAAGGGGTAATGATTGATATGATCAAAGTGTTCTTACATGAACTAAAAATAGGAAATAATTTTTAGTAATTGAGATTTGTGTGTTAATAAAAAATAATTATCCTGTTCCGTTAACATATGATTGGATTGTTTTTTGTAATCCTTCTTCAAGTGAGAATTTAGGTGAAAACCCAAGTTTTTCTTGTGCTTTAGTAGGATCCAATACTCTAGATGAAGCACCAGTAAGGTTAGGAGATTCATGAACAATTTCTACATCAGCATTTCCAGATAACTGTAATATTTTCAATGCAAGTTCATTAATAGAAACTGGATTTCCAGTAGAGATGTTAATCGGATCACCAACTGAATATTTTTCTAAAGCTAACATTACGCCATAAGCTATATCTTCTACATAAAGAAAATCTCTTTTCGCAGTTCCATCACCCCATACTTTAAATGGTTTGACTTTATCAACTGCCTTCATAATTAGTGCAGGAACTACATGAGATCTATATTTATCATATAGATCACCAGGACCGAATGCATTTGCAGGACGTACAATCGCAGTTTTTAAACCAAATTCATCTTTGTATGATTTAGCCTCAAGTTCTCCAATTCTTTTTACCCATCCAAACTGAACTGCACTTTTTGATGGTGGTTCATTCCAGGATAAGTCTTCTTTCAATAATCCATCCTTATCCGGATAGACACAACTACAACTCATAAATAAAAATCGATCAACACCAGAATCATTTGAAGCTTTGATTATATTAGAATTCATAATTAGATTTTGACTTAGCATTGTAGCAGGGTGAGAAATATTTTGTTTTACTCCTCCAATGAATGCAGCTGAATGAAAAACATAATCAACATCTTTTACAATTTCTTTACAGAATGTAGATTGAGTAAGATCACCATTAACTATTTCAATTTTTTCAGCCATGTCTGGTGGAGGAGATCTTGTATTTACAACAGCTTTAACTTGTGCATCCTTTTCTAAAAGAAGTTTAATTAGATGACGTCCAATTAGACCGCCACCACCGGTAACTAGAACATGTTCTCCATCAAACACAGAAATTTAAATTCTGATCTCATATATTACTTAGAGTATTATTCAACTAGATATATAATCAATAAGTTATCAGATATACCATGTCAATTATTTTATGTAATAAAATTAAATATGAAAAATTAAATATGAAAAATTAAGGATATAAATTGAAATCAAAATTTGGATATAGTATTTCATGGTCTTCTTTTGAAGAAATTATTTCTAAAGCAACTTTAGCAGAAAAGTTTGGATTTAATTCAATCTGGTATCATGATCATTTAATGATTCCAAGTGATGCTCCAGTATTAGAATCATTTTCATTGCTAACAGCATTAGCAGGAAGAACTAATCATTGTGCAATTGGACAATCAGTAGTTGACACATCAAGAAGGCATCCAGCAACAATTGCACATTCTGCATTAACACTTAATCATATTTCAAATGGGAGAGCGTTTGTAGGACTTGGAACTGGTGAAGCAATGAACCTTACACCTTTAGAATTGAGTATGGAGAAACCTCTTAGAAGATTAAGAGAATCTCTGCATGTTGTAAAAGGAATATTCAGTGCTAAGAAAGAGTCACCATTTTCTTTTTCAGGAGAAATATTTTCCGTAAAAGATATCTTTCTTAAAGTTGATGACAAAATTACATCACCACCTCCAATCTATGTAGGTGCAGGTGGTCCTAAAACAAGAGAGATTACAGGAGAATTGGCTGATGGATGGGTTCCATATGTTCATTCATTATCAAATTATAGTAAACTTGTAAAAGATATTAGAAATGGTGTAGAAAAAACAAAACGTAAAATTTCAGATCTTGATTTAGTAGCAAATGTTCCAATACTTGTAACAAATAATGAAGATGATGCTAGACGTAAAAAAATTGGTAGATCACTGGCAATAAGACTTCTTTTAGAAGGAAATACTTTGAAAGATTTAGGATGGGATCAAAAAATACCCGAAGAAATTTTGCAATCACAGATGATCGTAGATAAATCAGTATCAAAAAAACTTGAAGAAGAAGCTGACAAGATTCCTTCTGAAATTACAGAACAGATTGCTGCGATAGGAACTCCATCTCAAATTATCGAGATACTAGAAAAATATAAAAAAATCGGTGCGGATCATTTCTTAATAAAATTTTTAGGACAAGTAACTAATGATGAATTTAGAAGATTTGATTCCGAAATAATTCAAGTTATGAATAATACTTAAATCCAAACTAAATTTGGTTGTTTATATGATAGATATTCTAATGGTGCAGATTTAATATGGAAGAAGATTTATCATTAAAAACTATAATTTCATTGTGTAAAGCAAATGTTTTTGATATTCTTGAAGCTGGTGCAATAGGACACTCTGGAGGTTCATTATCTATTCTTGAGACGTTGATCGCACTTTATTATAAAATTGCTAAGATAGATGCAAAAAATCCCAAATGGGAAGATAGAGACAGAATAATACTATCAAAGGCTCATGCCTGTGAAGCAATGTATGCAGTATTAGGTGAAAAAGGATTTTTCCCAAAAGAAAAATTTAAAGAGTTTTTACATTTTAATTCAATACTACAAGGTCATGCAGAGATCTGTACTCCAGGAGTTGAATATTCTGGAGGTTCCTTAGGTCAAGGTATTTCTTTTGCATGCGGTCTTGCATATTCTGCTAGACTAAAGAAAAAAGACTACAAGGTGTTTTGTATTCTTGGAGATGGCGAATGTCATGAAGGAGAAGTTTGGGAAGCTGCAATGTTTGCTTCACATTATAAATTGGATAATCTGTACGTGATAGTAGATTACAACCATTATTGTACTTTAGGAGATGTTGATGAGATAATGAATTTGAAGCCTCTAGAGGACAAATGGAAAAGCTTTGGATGGGAAACAATTTTTGAGAAAGATGGCAATAATATAAAAAATATGATAGATAATTTTCAAAAATTGGAAAATATGTCTGGAAGACCAAAATGCATTATTGCAAACACACTAAAAAATAATGGCGTTCCTAGTTGGGAAAAAGAACATATTCATCATATTGCGGGCCAAAAACTTTTTGATGGTTTAGAAGAAGGAAGACATTTACTAAAAAAATGAATGAAAGTCCTGAGCTAAAAAAAATGCGTGAGGGATATGGTAGTGCCCTAATAGATTTAGCAAAAAATGATGAAAAAATTGTGTATGTTGTGGCAGATAGCGGCGGACATGAACGAAAATGGTTTTTTGATAATGCTAAGGAACGATTAATTGAAACAGGAATAGCTGAGGCAAACTCTGCTGTAATTGCTGCAGCACTTGCATCTGAGGGTTTCAAGCCATTTGTTTTGAATTTTGCTTATCTACACGCAAGAATGTATAATCAGATTAGTCAGAGTATTGCAGAAGATAATTACCCTGTTAGAATGGCTGGTTATTACGCAGGAGTATGGGGTTTTGGAGGGCGATCGCATAATTGTATAAATGATCTGGCCTTTATGAGAGCATTACCAAATTTCAATATTTTTTCAGCGGCAGATTATTGGGAAACAAAAACACTAGTTAAAAAAACTGCTGCGTTGGATGCACCAAGTTACATTAGACTCTCAGGAGTTCCTACACCGACTATTTATGACTCGGAGCCTGAATTTACATCTTTTAGAAAACATAAGGACGGAGAAGATTGTACAATTTTTTGCCATGGAACAATGCTTCACGAAACACTTCAAGCATGTTTAGAAGAAAAAATGAACGTTTCAGTAGTAAATATTCCACAAATAAAACCATTACCAAAAGAAGAAATTATTAATGAAGTTAAAAGAACTGGTAGAGCTGTCGTGGTAGAAGAACACAGCTATATTGGTGGATTAGCGGAATCAATCTCATCACTACTTTCAGAAAATTATCCAATTCCAATAAAGAAAGTTTGCTTAAATGATATTTTCCCTGTTTCAATCCGAATGGAAGAAAAAAATGTTTATGAGAAATTTGGAATTTCTAGGCATGAAATTATTAAAACTGTTAAATCAATTATCAATCAAGAATAAAATATAGAATCGATGGCAATTGACCAATACCAATTTAATTTCTAAAAAAATCATTCTAGTTATAATATCTGCAGTAATAATTTATTCAATTTTTTTATTTATTTCTGATGGTAAAATAATTTACGAAAAATTTCAAAGCTTTGATCTAAAATTTATTCCTATAATTTTGATAATGGTTGTCTCTGGTTGGGGAATTTTATTTGTTAGATGGAATATTCTGTTAAAGAATCAATCTATAATCCTTCCTACTAGACAGAGTTTTTTAATATATTTAGCAGGTTTTGCTTTAGCAATATCACCATTAAAGTCTGGTGAATTAATAAAAGCAGAACTTATTAAAAATAAATTTGAGATTAGTAGAACTAAAACTGTACCCATTATTGTAATGGAACGATTTTATGATATTCTAGGTACAGTTTTTGTTGCGGTTATACTTGGAAGCTTTTTTCTGAATATATCTTTTTTGCCAGTAATTCTAGGAGTAGCTGCTTTAACTGTAGCCATTTTTGTTGTAATATATGTAAAGTCTGTCTTTAATTTTATTACTTCCAAATTTTTAAGATTCAAATTTTTAGAACGATTCAAAGAACCGCTAAATAATTCTCAAGAGGTCTTTCGTATGGCATCATCTCGAAAACTAATTTTTATTTCAACAACACTAACAATTATCTGGAGGCTTGTTGAAGGAATTGGAATTTATTTTGTATTATTAGGATTTGGTATTGATATGATAGAATATTTAGAAATTATTTCGATTTATTCCACATCCGTTGTATTGGGTGCAGTTTCTATGTTACCAGCTGGAATAGGTGTAACAGAAGCAAGTTTTGGTGGTCTCTTATCATTACTAGAAATTGAGATTTCTTTTGCGTTGGCTTTGGCTATAGTTGTAAGATTATTTACATTATGGTTTGGTGTTGGAGTTGGTTTTATTGCCTTAAAATTAAGTAAATCATTATAAAATATTTTTCAACATAGAATTATTTTGATAATAGACTTTAAAAATGAGCATGATTTCCAAAGAACAAAATCATGTCTCAGAATATATCGGTGATTTTAGGTGCTATTTCTATGTCTCCAGGTGGTATTGGTGTTACTGAGGGTAGTTTTGCAGGATTTCTGGTATTGCATGGATTAGAACTTTCTACTGCTTTAGTTGTTGCTGTAATTGTTAGGTTTTTTACGTTATGGTATGCTGTTGTAGTTGGGTTTATTGCATTAAGATTGAGCAGAGGATTGAATGTTAATACTAATTAATTAATTATTTAAGTAAAAAATCAGTCAATCATGATTAGTCAATTTTACAAGAATTCTCTCGTCATGTTTGCACTGATTTCTATAGTGTCCTACGGAATTTTGGCTTTTAATATTGAAAATCAAGGAATTAACATAGATGAAGTACCTCATCATGGTTATGGAATGAAATATTTTGATTTAATGACGGAGGGGAAAATCCTTGATCCTTGTATTACAGGTATAGGAGACTGTAAGCTTATAGATCTAAATTGCGACAGAATACATTGGGTAGCTTCTGGAGGAGTAGTTAAGGGAGTATTAGTAGGAATGGGAGATTATTTTTTTTCTGATAGTGAAAGGATATACTATTGGTCAAGCGATACAGGTCAGTGTCGTCCAATTCATTTCAATGTAGCAATACCAGGTGAAAATACTCCAACACAATCTGAACTTGCAGCAGGACGATTTTTTTCCCCGATTTTTGGTGCCTTAACAATTGGCGTATCATTTTTTATTGGCAAGTTACTTTTTAACAGATTTGTAGGGCTTTCATTTGTAACAGTTCTGCTTTTTCATGGACTATGGATACATCATAGTCGGATTTTAACCTCTGAAGTTTACATGAATTTTTTCATAATACTATCTGTATTTTTGTTACTTTACAGTAACAATAAAAATAAAAAAACAACTGTCAAGTTTTTGATTTTTAGTGCTGTTACGTTTGCTTTGGCTGTCAATACAAAAATAACCTCGATCGAGTTATTTCCATTTCTAATAATAGTAATCTTATTACAACAACCATTTAGTGAAAATGTAAATTTTAGAAAATTATGGCAGAAACGATTTTTCTTAAAATCAATTGCTCTAGTTTTGATTTTTGTTGGAGTATTTTTTGGTGCACTCTTCGGCACATTTCCATTCTATTATCCAGATCCTATTGGACAATTAATGGTTCAATTTGATCTGGCACAAGAATATAAGGCAGTCAGCGACCCTTGGCAGCACACAAAAAAAATATTTTTACCGTTTGTTGCTAGCGCTACAATAGCTCCTATTATTGATGGGTATTATCATATTTTCTCGCCTGATGATATACCAAATTCAACAAAATGGGGTCATACATTCTCAACAATTCCATTGGCAATATTTTTCCTAGCTGGTATTAGCTATCTCATTTTTAAAATTAAAAGAAAAAATTTGTTGTATTCTGAGTTTTTGATGCTGTTCTGGTATGCTAGCATCTATGTTATATTAACAGGTAGTATTGAATCATATAATACAAGTAGACATTTCATACCTCTAATATTCCCTATGATTTTAATTATGTCCTATGCTCTCTGGCGTTTTCTTAGCCCACTGCAAAATAAAATCAAGATTCCATTTTTCATCGTTACTTGTTTTAGCCATGCAGTAACATTTTTGATTTTTTGGAAAAAAATTTACTTTGAACCATCAATTGTCTGGTCATTACCTGTATCCTTTGAATTTAATCAAGTATGTGCACTATCAGATGAATGTGTGCGGCAGGCAGTAAATCTGAAAGAATCACTAGGAAATCCTATAGTATTATTTTCTGGAATTATTTTCATTATATTATTTTTATTAATTTATATAAATAAAAATAAAATTAACTACAAAGAGACAAAAAAGATGAAAAATGAATAAAATTACTAGTTTGTTTCATTAATCATTTTTCGTTAGTTTATGGTTTATTATTGAGGCAATTTTTTGATTGCCATCTATTGAGTAATGACCACCATATTCATTTTTATCAGAATACAGACTATCCAAGTTTGTTTCTTGTAGTAAGTCTTCAGCAACGTCAATAATTTGTAATTGTTTTAAATTACGTAATTCTTCTAGAAATTTTTCATAAAAGTGGAAATTATTTTTAATAAAATTTATGTCGTCCTTTTGTGGTAGTACTACGAATATTGGTTTGAACTGATTTTGTTTTGAAAATAAAATAAACTCTGCTATAATTTTTTTAAATAACAAAGTAATTTGTTCATCTTGAAAGAGTTTTACTCGCCATCCTAGGTTTATGTTCATGATTATCTTCATTGGATTCCACTCTATTTTTGAAAAATCCTTTTTCGAGTTTTTTAATGATTGAATTTTTCTAACCCAATGAACAATCCCATAATTTCTTCTAATATTTTTTAGAATAGTAATACAGTAAGGGAAATGAAGTATTTCTTCCTTGAATTTTTTTCTATAAAAAAAATCACTTTTTCTGATCTCCTCTAGATAATTTTCATATTTGAAAAATTTTAATTCATCGTCTATGGGGTTTTGTATCAGTTGTAGTTGATTATTTTTTATAATAAATCTAGGTTTAAAGCCAAATGTATTTCCATATTCATAGTAATGCTTCCAAATGCTTACAATACGACTTATTGTTTCAGGTACTATAGCTAAAATTACTGAATCTGTTTTATTTTTCGGATATTCTCTTTTCATTCTTAATAATGCTTGATCAATTCCATAGTTGCCAACTCCAAAATTAATCACATTAGTTTCTTTTAATTTTGATAAATAATGTTCCCAAGTTTGATCATCATCAACCTGTCTACAAAATACAAATGAATCACCATAACAAGAAATTTTTGAGCTTAAATTTTCAAATCCTGGATTATTTCTTACACCTTTCGAGTTAATAGTCCATTTAGTACTTCCATCTCTACCAACCTCATTATGGAATGTGTTTGGTTTTCGGACCCAACCCAATTCAGGATCATATCCATGAACAAAAAATTTTTCTAATCCAGATTTTGAAAGTTCTGGTTTTTCATCTTTTTGCATAATTAACCATTGAAAATTTCTATTGACAGATTTAATGATCGTATAGA
>Ga0207966_1001035_pt1 | contig 15441 bp, 14 predicted proteins | sample Knorr_S23_td_NAD_FD_185611 | JGI IMG/M metagenome (GOLD analysis project Ga0207966, IMG submission 185611) | Marine microbial communities from Southern Atlantic Ocean transect - Knorr_S23_td_NADW_ad_2500m_LV_B (SPAdes) (version 2) | ecosystem: Environmental > Aquatic > Marine > Oceanic | place... | reverse complement strand
AAGCATGAGGCTTTCTTTTTCCACGCTGCGGTATTGTCCATTCCGAAGGGTGCGAAAACCAATTTCGATCCGTTTCACTTCTGTAACAGCAGGTGTATTCACCTGTTCGATTGGATAGGGGAAATGATAATTCAACCCCGATTGTGCCACCCGGGTGAATTCCCCAAAGGTTCGCACAACCCCAACTTCATCCGGACCCACCATGTACGTGCCAGTGAATAACCAGAGTGCCAATGCTGCTCCCAAAAGTGGAAGTAATCTAAAATTAAAGTCAGGGATCTCAACTTCCTGATCCCCAAACATTACACGTCGCTTTGCCATAACTACTCCTTTTTTATTTAAACTAAATCTCTTTTCTTAATCTTGCCACGGGATAGCCCATCTGATCCCGATATTTTGCTACAGTTCGCCTGGCTAATGTATAACCATCTTTGGCTAATTCAACAACCAGAATATCATCATTCAATGGTTTATGTTTATCTTCAGCTTGAATGATTTTTTTCAAAGCACGTTTTATAATGAATGTTCCCAAAATGCGGCCGTCACTTAATTCAATGGAATCAGTAAAATAATGTTTCAGTTCAAAAATGCCATAGGGTGTATCAACAAATTTTCCCCTTGTGGAGCGACTGATGGTAGAAATATCCATCTTGATCTTATCCGCCACATCCTGAAGTTTTAAAGGACGAAGAAAATCCATATTTCCTGCAAACCATTCCGGTTGAAATAAAATGATGGACCGCATCACATTCACCATGGTAACCCGTCTCTGATGAACCGCTTCAATGAACCAATTTGCTGAATCCATTTTTCCTTTGATAAATTTCTTTGCTTCACTATTGTAACTACCATTCTCCAAATTATCTTCATACGCCTGACTGATTCGCAGTTCTGGAAGACCACCATCGTTAGTTGTAATGACCCAATCATCCCCATCTTCCCGAATGATCACATCCGGAATAACCGTTTGAAACTTATCACTGTATCCTTCACCGGGTCTAGGATTCAAATGGGAAATATGGTTAACAGCGTCATGTAATTCTTCTGTACTACAATCCAATCGATCACTAATCTTTTCGTACCGTTTGTGCATAAAATCGTCGAAGCACGTATGAATGATTCGATGTGATAAAGATCCTTCCTCATCCTCTAGTTGAATCATGAGACATTCTTCCAAATTCCTAGATCCAATCCCTTTAGGCTCCAATCGTTGAATTTTATGAAGAATGGGCGTTATCTCTTCTTCCAGTAATTCATACCGATCCGCAATTAGGATCAAATCCGTATCCAGGTAGCCACGCTCATTTGTATTCCATAAGATTTCTTCAGCAATCTTCCGCTCATGCTCATCCATTTTTGTATCCTGGAGCTGATCTATCATATTTTCGATCAGTGTGTGCCGATCCGGGAGCGGCATGTCCTTTTTTTCTTCAGAAAAATAATAGGTAGACTCATCGCTGTACATGTCTTCCAGCGAAACATCCATATCATCAACAGCTGTTTCTTCCTTGACCTCCTCCTCCTGCGACTCTTCCGGTTCAACTTGTTCTAATAATGGGTTTTGTTCCAATTCTGCAAGAATTGCCTGTTCAAGATTCACCGTATTCAACTGGAGTAAGCGAGCCTGCAAAACTTGGCTAGGGGCAAGTTTTTGTTTTTGAGTTTGGAGTTGTCTTAAGAATGTTGCCATTAGTTTAGCCTAAATTTTTCTCCAAGGTAAAGCCGCCTAGCTTCTTCATCATTTGCGAGAGATTCAGATGTGCCAGACTTTAATATTTGTCCGTCAAATAATAGATAGGAACGGTCGGTTATTGAAAGTGTTTCCCGCACATTGTGGTCTGTTATTAATACACCAATTTCTTTTTCTTTTAAGGAGTGAACAATTCCTTGAATTTCTTCTACGGCAATTGGGTCAACACCTGCAAAAGGTTCATCCAATAAAATAAAGTCGGGGTCCATGCACAAACTACGGGCAATCTCTACTCTACGTCGTTCACCGCCAGACAATGTACTTCCTTTACGTTTTGCCAAATGAGATACGGATAAATCTTCTAATAAACGATTCTTTTTTTCTAATTGATCATTTTTAGAAAGCCCTTCTATCATTTCTAAAACTAATAACAAATTATCTTCTACTGAAAGTTTACCAAAAATAGATGGCTCTTGTGCTAAATAGCCAATCCCTTTCCTTGCTCGCTTGTACATGGCTTTCTGGGTAATATTTGTTTTGTCCAAAAATACATGTCCTTTGCTTGGTTTAATCATGCCAGTAATCATATAGAATGTTGTGGTTTTTCCTGCACCATTTGGCCCTAACAATCCTACAATTTCACCACGATCTACGGACACATCCACATCTCGAACAACCATACGTTTACCGTACTGCTTGTACAGCCCTTTTGTGCTCAAAGTATTATGACGATCCCTCATTCCAATTCCCTGCCTGTTACACCGGACGGGCTCAATATTTTCCAATTCTTCATATCCGAATCCGACTCAAATCCCACCCCATACAAAGTGTCTTTTTCCAAAGTGGTAATCATAATATTATCTTTTGTATGAAGTTTCTCATCTTTGGAATTCCAAGTTAATGTTTCAGAATAAAGCGTGATTCCACTATCCGATACAGCAACCACATTCCCCATTGCCTTCATATCGTTGGATGCTTGGTCAACTTCTGCGGTTTTTGATGTAAGCACAGATGTGTGTTGTTCCTTTTCATTAAAAAAATCTACCATGACACTGCTATCTAGTAGAACAAATTTTTTTTCATTATATTTTTCTAAATGGCCCGAACGAACTTTAGCCCGGATTAGACCTTCACTGGTCAAAATAATGGTCACGCCCCAACTTTCCTGATCTGGCAATCCATCACGAGATGGCATCTCAGGCATAGGCTCTCTAGCACAGGAAATGACAAAAATTAAAATGGAGCCTAAAAAAAAACGCATAATTTTAACTATTTTTTACTCGCTCCATCATTCGTTGCCTTACAATATCTGTTTCTCCTTTTTCTTCAATTATCCAAGCCACTGCTTCACGGAAAGCACCATATCCGCCCGAAATCTTGGTGGTGTATTTAGTGATGGCTTTTACTTCAGGTGATGCATTGGCAACTGCAATGGGGACGCCTACTTTTTCCATAATAGGAATATCAATAAGATCGTCACCGATATAAGCAATTTCAGAATCATCAAGATTATATTTTTCTTTTAATGCTTCATAAGCGGGAAGTTTATTCAAGGAACCATTATAAACATCTTCAATCTTCAATTCTTTAGCCCGATGTTCCGTAGCAGAAGAATATCTCCCTGAAATAAGGGCAATCTTTAAATCAGCCGCACGGGCCATGGCAATGCCCATGCCATCCAAGACAGTAAACCGCTTAAATTCCATCCCGTCCGTACCTTTATAGAATGTTCCATCTGTCCAGACACCATCCACGTCGGAAATTAATAATTTAATTTTTTTCATTTTTTGATTCATGTTATTGCTTCTTTAATAGCCTTCAATTCTAATAAAAGTGATTCCAATTTGTCTAACGGCCATTGAGTTGATGCATCAGATTTTGCTTCATGCACATTATCGTGCACCTCCATAAAGATTCCATCACAACCCGCTGCTACTGCAGATTTAGCCAAGGTAGGAATCATCTCTCGCATTCCCGCTGTTGTAGTACCGCCACCTGGAAGTTGAGCGCTGTGAGTGGCATCAAAGATTACCGGATAATCCAGTTCTTGCATAATAGGAATAGCTCGCATATCCGCCACCAAATTGTTATACCCAAATTGTGTACCTCTATCCGTGAGCAAAATAGTTTTACAACCGGATATTTCAAGTTTTTCCACAACATTTTTCATATCCCACGGTGATAAATATTGACCTTTTTTAACATTCACAGGTTTCCCTGTTTTTGCAGCAGCCACCAGTAAATCTGTTTGTCTGCATAAAAATGCAGGAATCTGTAAAACATCCGCCACATCCGCTACACTATTAGCTTGAGATGCTTCATGGATATCCGTCAAAACGGGAAGTCCGGTTTGATTTTTCACATCAGATAATATTGACAGACCTTCATCGATTCCCAATCCTCGATAAGAAGAAAAGGTTGAGCGATTGGCTTTATCAAAAGAATTTTTAAAAATAAATGGAATGCCGACCTTTTCGGTAATCTCTTGGATTGCATTTGCAATTTTCAAAGAATGTTCACGGCTTTCGATTACACAAGGCCCAGCAATAAGACCTAAAGCATCCTCGCCAAATGTTACATTTTTTATTGATATTATTTTCATAATTATTGTAAAAATAAGACCTTTTCAGATTTTATTTTTCACCCCTGCTTTAATGAATTCCCTAAAAAGAGGATGGGCTTTGTTCACCCGGCTTTTAAGTTCCGGATGAAACTGTCCCGAGACAAACCAGGGATGGTCTGGAATTTCGATTGCTTCAACCACCCCCAAATTTTCATTCACGCCTGAAAATACCAAACCATTTTTTTCTAATTTTTTACGATAACGATTGTTAACCTCATAGCGATGACGATGACGTTCAGAGATTTTTTTCTTCCGATAGGCTGCATAGGTTTTTGTACCTATTTTGATTTCGCAATCATACGCCCCAAGTCGCATAGTTCCACCTTTAATCTTAATGGCCCTTTGGGACTCCATAAGATCAATTACGGGGAAATTTGTATTCTTGTCGAATTCAGTCGAGTTTGCTTCTTTCATACCACATACATTTCGGGCAAAATCAATGACCGCACATTGAAGTCCGAGACAAATTCCTAAAAAAGGAATCTTGTTTTCACGAGCATATTTGGAAGAGTGAATTTTTCCTTCACTCCCACGCGAGCCGAATCCGGGTAGGAGTAAAATTCCGTCTACATCTTGGAAAGCTTTTTTAGCAGTTATATCATTTTTTATTTTTTCTGTCTGAATCCATTTTACATTCACTCGGGCATTATTTTCAACACCAGCGTGAATAAATGCCTCCATAACGCTTTTATAGGAATCAATTAATTCTGTGTATTTCCCGCACATGGCAATGGTCACTTCATGGCTCGGGTTTTTAAAATTATGGATAAATTTTCTTAATTCTTTTAAACTTGGTTTCTTTTCAATATTTAATCGGTCATTAATTAATTCACCAGCATTTTGTTCATGCATCAGTAAAGGGACTTCATAAATAGTGGGTACATCCAATCCTTCAATCACATGGTCTGGACGAACATTACAGAATAAAGCAATTTTATCTCGAACCGATTGTTCAATAGGATGCTCTGAGCGGCAAAAAATCATATCAGGTGCCAAACCGATTTCTCTAAGTTTCATGACAGAATGTTGGGTGGGCTTTGACTTGAGTTCACCACTGGCTTTTACATAAGGAAGTAACGTTACATGAACCAACATATGATTATGATATCCCACTTCTAATGACAATTGTCGAATTGCTTCCATAAAAGGGAGACTCTCAATATCACCTACGGTACCACCCACTTCACAAATGACCACATCATATTTCTTCGGATTGTTTACTGCTTTGATTCGTTTAATAATTTCATCAGTTATATGAGGGATGACTTGAACTGTATCCCCAAGATATTCACCCTTTCGTTCTCGATCTAATACAGTACTGTAAATCTGTCCTGCAGTTGCATTGTTATTCTTGGTCATATTTACATCAATGAAACGCTCATAATGCCCTAGGTCCAGATCTGTTTCAGAGCCATCATCCAACACAAAAACTTCGCCATGCTGATAAGGGTTCATAGTTCCTGGATCTACATTCAGATAAGGATCCAGTTTCAGAATCGTGACTTTGACCCCCGCTTGCTTGAGCAAATATCCAATAGAAGATGCGGCGATGCCCTTACCTAGCCCGGACATGACACCACCGAGAATGAAAATATACTTTGTTGATTTGGGTGCGCTCATTTATGCATTCTTGACAATGGTTTCTTCTTTAGGATACCCCATCATTCTTTCTACTTTGGCTAAATCTTCTTTCGTATCTACAGCCCAATGATGGCAATTTGTAATAAGCGCATGGATTGGTAGTCCGTTATCCAATGCGCGCATTTGTTCCAATCGCCTTTCTTGTTCTCTTTTTGAAGGTACCAAATTTGTAAATTGAAATAAAGCATTTCTTCTAAATCCATACATGCCTAGATGGCGATAAACGCCTCCAATTTCTAAATCAAAAATATTGCGTTTAAATTCAACCGCGTTTGCGTTTTCATCTAGAATTGCTTTTACAATGTTGGGATTAAGCAAATCACTCACAGAGAGTTTTCGACTCACTACTGTTGACATGTGTACGTTTGGATCTTTAAAAGTATCCACTAAGCCATCAATTATTTTAGGATCGGTTAGGGGTTCATCGCCTTGAATATTTATCACAATTTCGACATCATCTATATTTTTTATTACTTCCGCAACACGATCAGTTCCTGATATATGATTTGAATCAGTCATGATTATTTCAAAATCAAAATCTGCCAACGCTCCTTTTGTTTCTTCTGAATCGATTGCCAAAATTATTTTATCTAGTTTTTCTGATTTTTGGGCTTGTTCAATTGCATGTACCACCATAGGCTTCCCCGCCAATGGTGCCAAAATCTTTTTAGGGAACCGGCTTGAACCAAGGCGGGCTGGAATTACACCAACAACCATTTAATTGGGTTTTCTATTGGCTTTATTGGAGACACCTCTTTGACTTCCATATTTACATTTCGTGAGATTGTATCATGGTTGAAAATAAAAAAAGGATGTTAAAGATAAAACAGGCATGATTTTTGCTGTGAAATTTACCAGCCTGAAGTGGAAAGAGAAAATTATTTATAATTGATTATATGAAAACGTACATGTATCTGAGAGGTTCAGCTGTTGAGTAAGAAAAATACTTAGACAGCTTTATACTTATACATTTATAGTCTATTCATACCTTAAAGATTCGATTGGATCCATATTTGCTGCCTTCCAAGCAGGGTAAATCCCAAACCCAATTCCTATTACAGAACAGACAGCTAGGCCGATAAAGGCCCAGTCCAGGGGAATCACAGCAGGAATTTTAAAAATAGCCGCCACTGCATTTCCACCGGCCACACCCAAAATAATGCCGGCAATGCCACCAAACTCACTCAAAAAAACTGCTTCAGTTAAAAACTGGGTGAGAATATCTCGTCGTGTCGCACCAATGGCCTTACGGATGCCAATCTCCTTGATCCGTTCAGAAACAGAAACGAGCATAATATTCATAATTCCAATACCCGCCACTACCAATGCGATCACGCTTACAGAAAAAGCAAATAATTTGATTCCATCGGAAAATGGTTTCAACTCATTTAATATTTCTTCATTGGATGTGAGTTCAAAATTATTGTCTTCACCCGGAGGGACTTTCCTTAAGGTTCGCAAAATACCAATTACTTCATCCCGAGTTTGGTCATACATTTCTTCCGAGGGCGCTTCCACGGTGATCTCAATATTGCGGCGCCAACCGCCGTACATCTGTAAATGTGTTGTGATAGGAATGGCGATAATATTATCCTGACTCTCCCCAAACATGGCCCCTTTTTCTTCAATGATACCAATGATCCTGAATTTGATCCCATCGATGGTGATCATTTTATCCAGAGGATCTTCGAAAGGGAATAATTGAGTAATGGCGTCTTGCCCGATAATGGCTGACCTTCGCATGTGAAGAATATCATCCCGATTAAAATTCCGCCCGTCACTGATATTAGTGTTCAATGTTCGAACGGTGAATTCATCAGCACCGGCTACCTCAATATTTTTAGTGGCTTGTTTGTCTTTATATTTTACCGTGGCGCCCCATTTGGAATCATAAGCGCTCACATGGATTGGAAGAACAGCCCGGTCTTTCAGATCCTCGTAAAGTTTATAAGTGATATTGGGTCGATTCCGATATTTCCAGCGACCACCATGCCCAAACTGGATTGCAGGACGTTTGCTGATATTGAAGGTGTTTGTTCCAAAAACATTAAGTCCAGAGGCCACGGATGATTCCAGCGTACGAATCGCCGTCATAACACCAATTACAGAGAAGACACCAATGGTTATTCCAAGAAGTGTGAGCATAGATCGAAGTTTATTATCCCGAATCGCCTCCAATGCCATCCTGAAACTTTCTCTTAATGTATTTTTAAAATGGGATGTTTTTTTATTCACCATCATGATGTAACGCTTGCATCGTCAAACACTTTCTCATTCATACCGAAGTGCATCAATGGGATCCAATTTTGCTGCTTTATAAGATGGCGCCAACCCGGAGATCACACCCACAACCGTAGAAAGTCCAAGTGCCGTTATGGCTAATCCCAAAGGCATATCTGATGGGAAATATTGATCAATAATAAAACTACCGCCCCAGGCTAATCCCATCCCTAATAATCCTCCAAAGAGACAAATCGTTACCGATTCCATGAGAAATTGTGCGAGAATCATTTTTGGCGTGGCCCCCAATGCTTTACGCACGCCGATCTCCCGCGTTCGCTCTTTTACCGTAACAAACATAATATTTGCAATCCCGATCCCGCCGACGACCAAAGAGAGGATTGTAATAAAAAGTCCCGTCCCGCCAATAGCCAATTTGATCATAGCATATTGTTCTTTGAAGGGATCCTGCCGATTTAAAGCAAAATTATTTTCTTTTGAGGGACGAATATGTCGTAATTGTCGCATCATGGCAGTGAGTTCTTCTGTGGCATCATTCAAATCAGATTCGGCTACTTTTACATTTATTCCTGTCCAGCCACGCCTTGTAAACAATCGCTGATGGGTTCCCAGCGGAATAATAATTTGCTTATCCATACTGAACATACCTAAAAATTTTCCCTGTTTTTCAACTTCTCCAATCACACGAAATGTATAATTCCCGATACGAATCTTATTGCCAATGGCTTGTTCATTTTCAAATAATGCATCTTTTATGTCTTTCCCAATCACGGCGACACGAGAACCTGAATGGCTTTCTGAATTGGAGAAAAACCGGCCTTTATCAATTTCTGCTGTAGAGATCAGGGCATATTCATTAGTGGTGCCCGTCACACGTACGCCGGAAATATCATCATCATCTCGTTTTACGGATGTATACCATTCAGAAATGGGTGCTACATACCTGGCATACTGTGATCGATCACGAATGATATCGGCATGTTTCAAATCAATGTTGGGACGGTTCCTCATCTCCCACCATTCCTTATCTCCAAACCACTCAAATTTTCTGATATACAAAACATCTTTCCCTAAAAATTCCATACTTTTTTCAAAAGAATGATCCAATCCTGAAATAAGTGTTCCCATCAATGTGACTGCAAGAATCCCGATTACAACGCCGAGAGCCGTTAAAAGAGAACGCATTTTATTGGCCAAGACAGCCGTTAAAGAAATGCGAAAATTTTCTAGAAAAAGAGAAAGCATTATGCAGCGGCAGAGATATCGTCTTTCACTTTCCCATCAAAAAGGCGAATGGTTCTGTTGGCGTGTGAGGCGATATAATCTTCATGGGTAACAAGAATGATGGTATTCCCCGTTTCGTGGAGTGCATCAAAAATCTCCATGATCTCCCGGCCACTTTTTGAATCCAGATTCCCAGTGGGTTCATCTGCAAGAATAATAGATGGATGATTCACTAAAGCCCGAGCGATGGCGACGCGTTGTCGCTGTCCGCCGGAAAGTTCATTGGGTTTGTGATGCATACGGTCACCCAGCCCAACACTCTCTAATGCTTCTGCAGCCATGGCTTGACGCAGGTCTCTACGGACATTGCCATAGATCAGCGGAATCTCCACATTATGTTGAGCGGTCGCCTTGGGAAGAAGATTAAATGTCTGAAATACAAATCCAATTTTTCGATTACGGATAGATGCCAATTGATTATCATCCATCTCATGGACCATTTCTCCTTCAAATTCATAGATCCCGGATGTGGGTGTGTCCAAACAGCCAATCATATTCATGAGGGTGGATTTTCCGGAACCGGAGGGGCCCATAATGGCTAAATATTCATTTTCTCTGATTATTACATCTACTCCATCCAGTGCACGAACCTCTTCACCACCAACATTATAAATTTTGTGAATATCTTTCAGTGAAATATATGACATTTTATTCTTTACCTTTTCCATATTGCTCAAAATCATTGCCAACTGAAACAAGAGTCCCGTGCTGTAGTTCTCGACTGATAGCTTTGTAACTTCCAGTAACGATACTGTCGCCTTCAGCCACACCGGATTTCACCGCATAATGGGATTCACTATCCACATCAACATCCACAGGCATCACCACCACATATTTTTTACCGTTGGGTGCTTCCTCTCCATCAAATTCATCTTTTAATATGAAAACCACCTCTATCATTTTATCCTTTTTCCAGCCGCCTTTTCCTTTACCTGCTGAAGCACCATCGCCCGTTTTTCTTCTTCCTCCTTTATCCTTTTTTCTGCCACCTTTCTTTTTCATGGCTTTTCTCTTGGACTGGCTTTTATAATTTTCTGATCGGGCAGTCAAAGATTGGATCGGAATGGAAATGGCATCATTTCGTACTTCCGTGATAATGTTCACGGTGCTACTCATCCCCGGACGAATATTCCCAGGCGGATCGATCATTTTCACCTTTACTTTAAAATTGGTTACCTGTTCCTGGCTCCCCAAATTCATGGATTGGGCTGTGTGTGCAATTTCGCTCACCACCCCGTAAAAAATTGTATCTGGAAAAGCATCCAATTCGATCTCTGCTGTATCACCTACCATCACCGTGACGATATCATTCTCATTTACGTCCACCAGAACTTCCATGCGAGTCAGATCTGCGATAGTCATAACAACGCCGGGATTAAACATGCCTCCCACTGCCATTTCACCCACTTCTTTTGTCAAACTTGTCACGATCCCAAATGCAGGAGCCAGCAATTTTGTTTTGGATAATTCATCTTCACGGGACAGGAGTGATGATCGAGCTTGATCTAGCTGGCTGGATGCCAATTCAAAGGTAGCTTCAATTTTCTCCAACTCCTGTTTCGAGATCAGGTTTTTTTCAAACAGCGATTCGGTTCGTTCCTTTTGTGCTTTTACCTGTTTCAAATTTGCTTCCGCAGATTTTACGCCAGACAACGTTTGGTTATAAGCTGCACGGTATTGTTTTTCATCCATTGAAATGAGCAATTGTCCCGGTTGGACTGTGTCACCCTCTGCAACTGTGATCGATGTGATCCAGGCTGTAATGGTGGATGAAATTTGCACTTCCTCTTCCGGTTGAATTTTTCCATTAGCATTCACTTTATGGATAATGTCCCGCCGGATTACTTCTTCTGCCTGAACTGATATTTCACCATCTTCAGACGAATTCACGATCCAATATCCTGTACCACCCAAAATGATGACAAGTAATGGGATCCATATTTTTTTCTGTTTTAGTTTTTTTAACATGATTAATGCTCTTCCAATTGATATTCAAGATCCAGCGTACCCAACAAAGCTTTTAAACTTGCTTCCTGCATTCGCGCTTCATGGATCGTATTAATGAGAGTTGAGTTGGATCGCGTCAGCGATACCTGTGCATCCAGCACTTCCAAAATAGTTGCTGAACCTAAACTATATCTTTCCCTAACCAGTTTAAGGTCTTCTTCAGCTGAAATGACAATTGCCCGATTCAAAGGGATTATCTCCGAATAATTTTTTAAGGATTCCCGAATCAGCGCCGCTTGAACACGGAGGTCATTCAATAAGGTGATAAAATCATATTCCGACTGTTGTTTGGAGAGTTTAGCTTGGTACTGTTGGGTAGAAAGGGACTTTCCTGTATAGATGGGTACGCTCACCGACAGATTCATGCCCAGTGACCAGTCATCTTTGATGGATTCCATCAATGCATCGCTATCTTCACCATTGGCAGAATAGCTAACAGAAGATCTCAAAGATGGAAGTCGCAATCCTTTCGCTATTTTATAGGAAAGTTCCCCTAAATTAATCCTGGACTGGGAAACCAAAAGAGTTGGATTTTTTGCTTTTAACAGTTTCAACGCTTCTGCATTGGATGGAATCTCCGGCGGTATCCATTCTTGATCAACTGCGGAAATTGATTGACCATAATCCTGCATCCCCATATCGTTGAATAAAACACGGCGTGCATTTTGTAAATTGGTATTTCTGATTAAAACATCCACACTGGCTTGGCCTTTGGCGACTTCTGCTTTAAGGAGATCTGTTTTTTTCACAACACCAAGATCATACTGCTGTGTAACCAGCGACACCTGTTGGACGGACATTTCCAGATTTTTTTCTGCCACATCATATAACTTCTGCGCCTTTAGCAATTCATAATAGGATATAATCACATTCTGGATCACTTGGATCGTGGTAGATCGATAATTCAATTGGGCAATATTGAGATTGGTTTTTGCCTGTTTCACCTGATTCCATGATCGTCCCCCGTCAAAGATCGTCTGATTCAGAGATAATCCAGCAGACAAGGTCGTAAAATGATTGCTAATAGTTGTACCTGAAGTAGAATCTTCCGCGTCAAAAGAGATACTTTCTCTTTCCGGGAATTGTGTTCTACCTACTCCAGTGGTTGCATTCAACGATGGCAACAGGCCACTGTAGGATCCTGTTAATCCCCTTTCCGCCGATGAGACACCCAACTTTGCTGACATGAGTGTTTTTTTCCCATCTAGTGCTATCTGAATACACTCGTCTAAGTCATATCCCTGTGCAAATACCAAGGACAAAAATAATCCACTAATAAATAATTTTTTTATCATTCTTAAATAACGGTGTTTTATACTCAAATTTTACAAAATAGTTGCTCTAAATATACTCTTTCTTAATTTCCATTAAATAAGTTAAAGCTTGATTATAATTATTGTCTATTTTTCCATCTAAAATAGCTTCTTCTATTGCTTCCTTGATCTCACCTACTTTCCGTCCTTCTGTGAGACCGAAAATTTCCATGATCTCAGCACCGCGAACAGGCGATTGAAACGCTTTCATGGCATCTCTTTCAGTCACATTTGACATTTTATTTTCTACTTTTTCAAAGTTCTTTAAATACTGTTTTACACGATTTGGATTCTTTGTGGTAATGTCAGCACGACACAATATCATGAGGTCATCCAAATCATCACCGGCAGCCAACATGAGCCGGCGAACGGCAGAATCGGTTACAATATCTTTTATTAATGCAATGGGACGGAGATGCAAAAGGGTCAATTTTTTTAAATATTCCTTCAGGGTATTCGATAGTTTTAATCGGCGAGCCACTTTATTGAGCATCCGTTCACCAATGGCATCGTGGCCATGGAATGTGTAGCCTTTTTCTTTATCTATTCGCCGTGTGTTGGGTTTGGCAATATCATGCACTAATGCAGCAAAGCGAATCTCCATTTTATCGGATAATTCCGCAGCATTATCCACAACTTGAAGCGTGTGGGCAAAAATATCCTTATGATGCCATTCGGAGGTTTGCTCCATGCCATACATAACATGGATCTCCGGAAAGACAGTTTCCATGAGACCCGTTTTTTGCAGGATCACCAATCCAACCGATGGTTTCTTCGTTTTCAGGATCTTGATGAATTCATCCCGGATTCGCTCCCAAGATACAATGTCAATGCGATGTGCTTGTCTTTTGATAGAAGCGCGACATTTCTTCTCAATTTCAAAACCCAACTTGGATGCAAAGTAAGCAGCCCGCATCATCCGCAGGGGATCTTCCGAGAATGTTTCATCCGGATCTAGTGGTGTGCGCAATATCTTTTTATTTATATTGGCAATTCCGCCAAAAGGATCTGTGAGATTTCCAAATGTATCCGGAAGAATATCCATAGCCATGGCATTGATGGTAAAATCCCGCCGAAGTAAATCTCCTTTCAAATCGGTGTAAACTACTTCTGATGGTTTCCTAGAATCATCATTGTAGGATTCCGTTCGGGCAGTCGCCACTTCTATTTGCACAGATTTATTGGGAATCATGGCTGTACCAAACTTTTTAAAAGGAATAATTTTTTTCACTCCTAATTCATCAGAAAGTTTTTTTGCAAATGGGATTCCTTCTCCTACTGTCATGATATCGATATCATTTAGGGGCAAGCCCATCATAAGATCGCGGACAAGTCCGCCCACTACATAAACTTCCATCCCCTCTTTTTCAGCCAGTCTCCCGGCGGTTTCAAGTATAGATAAAATATTGGCATTTTTTTCACCATCTAGCATTTCTCTAATATTTGTCATAGGGGAAATTACCGTGATTTCTATTTAATTTAAACACAGAGTACACCAAGACTCCCACAAACAAAAAAACCCGCTAATTAGCGGGGATGGATTAAAATATGCAAGTTAACAATAAAGAATAAACCAATAATTTTAATACTAATACATAATTATTAGATTTAACTAAATATTAAAAGAGATATTTAATTTGAACGGCTTAGACTATTTTTTTCTTATCGGTGACTTTACAATTGCGATTGCTTTGTTAATTGGATTTGTACTCGCTAGTAAAAATAGTCGAATATCTTCAGAATATTACACATTATTCTGGATTGGTTGTTTAATTGGCGCCACATGGGAATTTACTTTTTTATTTTTAGGAGATGAATTTTTACACTCAGTCAAAGTGTGGCCCTATGGACTTAATGGTTGGCCGCGGAAATTGAGCCATTCTATTTGGGATGGGGGTATATTTATGATAGGAATATATTTTTGTGAAAAATATCTAAAAGGTCCTTTGTTCAAATCATTCAATAAAAATGAATTATTTATCATGTTATCATGGGGAATATGCCAGGAACTGCTAGTAGAGTATCTATTTAATGGACGGGTCTGGATATATGAACCTCTCCCTTGGAATCCAATTATTATTCCACCATTACCTGGTTCAGCTTTCTTATCACCAGGTTATACTTTGGTACCACAAGCTATATGGGTTGTTGCTCCGATTATTTTCTATTCTATATGTTTAAAAATCATGGAAGAAAAAAAGTACAATGCCATAAAGTAACCCATTCATCGGGTTATGAGACTCACGCAGCTTCTTCTATTTTTAATTAGCTGGATGGCGATTGGGCTTCGATTTATCCCACAAACAAGAAACCCCGCTACTGGGCGGTTCTACATCACTTAACTAGATATATTTTCTCCAACCAGTATTTTTATGCCCAAAGTCAAACTTGTCTGCATATAAAATCTCCATTAAAATTTCTAAACTCTCAACCAATCTTGGACCGGGCCTGTTGAAATATTGATTACCATCAGTCAAATAAACGTCACTATTCTGTACAGCTTTTAGATTATCCCACTCTGACATTTTTCTTAGTGTACCCATCTCCCGTTTGGTTTTATCTATATTATAACCACAGGGCATAACAATGATAACATCTGGATCCCGTTTAATTAAATCTTCAAATTCCATCCAAGGAGAATG
>Ga0207966_1001027_pt1 | contig 15521 bp, 10 predicted proteins | sample Knorr_S23_td_NAD_FD_185611 | JGI IMG/M metagenome (GOLD analysis project Ga0207966, IMG submission 185611) | Marine microbial communities from Southern Atlantic Ocean transect - Knorr_S23_td_NADW_ad_2500m_LV_B (SPAdes) (version 2) | ecosystem: Environmental > Aquatic > Marine > Oceanic | place... | reverse complement strand
ATTATTTCCAGTTTATCAAAACCAATTAACGGTCGCAGTAGTGGTATACTTATAGCTTCTTCAATTACGCTCATGTTTTCCAATGTCTGTGAAGCAACTTGCCCCAGAGAATCGCCGGTTAACAACGCTCCGGTTCGCTGTTTTTTGGCCAATGCTTCCGCAATACGCACCATGAAACGCCGGTAAAGTATAATCCTGTATTTTTCAGCCGTTAATACCATAACCTCTTTTTGAATTGATGCCAGTTCAACCAAAAAGAGAGTTATCTTTTGTTGGAAAACTTGCAACTTTTCGATCATCTCCCTGACTTTTTCAATAGATGCTTCATTGGTATATGGAACAGAATGAAAATGCACAAAGGAAACAGCAGCGCCCCGCTTCATGACATAGTAAGCAGCAACAGGTGAATCAATACCGCCAGATAGTAAAGACAACACTTTTCCGCTCACGCCAACAGGAAGCCCGCCCGGTCCATGAATTCGTTCAGTATATAAAAATGCTCTCTTATCCACCACATCGATAAAACAGGTTTTTTCCGGATTGCTGAGATTTACTTTTTTGCCGGTTACAGCTAAAATAGCAGCACCCACATCTTCATTTATTTTTTGAGCGCTGATGGGAAAATCTTTATCTGTTCTTCTTGCAGTTACACGAAAAGTCGCATATTTACCTGATGTCATTATTTTTTCAGCCAGTTTTGTGATGGTTTCCATATCCTGAACCGTTTTGATAGCTGGAGCGAAATAGACCAACCCGCATACATTTTTCAAAACGGCAGTTATTGATTCAATTTCATTTTGCCCGTGATCATTCAAACGTATAATGAGGCGACCATACATACGTCCGATTGACGCAAAGGTGTCAGGGGCGAATCGATTTAGTGCTTTGCGTATATTTTCCTGCAGCATTTTTTCAAAATAACTGCGGTTCTTGCCCTTCAGGGCGATCTCGCCGTAGTGACAGAGAATTACATCCAGTTTCATAATTGAAATTTACAACAGCGTAAGGGAGAAGGGCTTAGGTTTGAAAGAGGTATTGAAATTTCAGAAAGATCTGGCGGTTGCTTTGCAGCATGTCAAACGATTTATAACCGTCAGGCCCTTCATCAAAATCAATAGATGAACCAATATAAAAAATAGTGAAAGGGTTGGGTTGATAACTAATCAAAGGTTGTAAATCCACAGCTTTTTCTATTTCATCATTTATAAAATCTTTCTGATAAAAGTATTGTCCTACCAATCTCAAGGAAAGATATTTACTGAACTGATAAGTAAATCGTATACGAATGCGTTGTCCTTTATAATAATATTTATCTTTATCCAAATTTTGAGCATCATTATAATTCAATGATGGGTTGATATTGATATTTGCTGTAGGCTTTAAGCGCAACCAGACACTATAAGATTTTGATCGGCCTATCTCTGGTGTATCCAAGTAACGTATGATCGTTTTATTATTTGAACCACGGGTGCCAATGGAGAATTTTTCACCGAAATTTTTATCTAAATCATATGACAAATGCTTTAAGCCAGTGTATAATGAATCCAAATAGTTTTCATCCGTGGAAAAATAGTTAATTTCTCCATCAATACGACCTTTAAACTCCCCACCTGCGGAAGTATAGAACCAGCGTTCTTTGATTTCCATATCATAATTCCACACTCTACCGGTGGCTAAAGTAAATGTATATTTTTCCACCAGGTCTGTTTTTGGATATCGAATAAAGGTATAGTTGCCGCCAAGGTTGCGCTCATGGTTCTGTTTGAGGTAACCTGTATCCACCCTGAAAGTGGGTGTTTTTTCAGCAACAAAACAATTGAATCGGCTGTTACGGGTTGATCGGGTCAGTCGTAAAAACATTTGATGGCCATTGTATTCTTCGCCGTCGAAGTCCGATGTTAAACTATCGGCACCAAATTTTGAACCATTGATCTCTGTGGATAAAGAGGTGTCATTGGGTTCTTGTGTCATACTGGCAAATGCTTGCCAATTAATAAAAATATTTTGATTAAAATAATATACACCATCGGCGCCAATATTTGTCCCACTTCCCGTTTCATAACGACGATCTGTGATCACACCACCAATATAAGAACTGTTATCCAAAGAATGTTTCAAACGTAAAACATTGACAAGACTTTTACCAGGAGCCACAATTTCGCTACCATTTTCAAAGGGCACAACAATTCCACTTTCTTCATCTAACGCGCTGATCATACCATAATCTGTTTTTCCGACTCTGCCCAATATTTTTATAGCCAAACTGGGATCATTTATTGAGCGCGTATATACCGGTTTTATATTTGGCTGCCACTCATGACCGCCAGCACTAAAAAGATCGCTACCCTCATTAAAAAATGGACGTCGTTCGGGATATGATAGTGCAAAATTATTATTAACATCAAATTGTGTTACATCTGCCTCAATCTGACTGAAATCAGGATTAATAGCAATTTCAATAGTCGTTGTCTGACCTATTGGAATTTTTATACCTAGTGCTAAATCACTATTAAAATCATTTTCTTGAAAAACATTATTACTATCCAATTCTCCACTTTGTGTACCCACCATGCTAGGTAATAATTCAATCGAGCGACTTGACTTAATTCCACTGACACCTTTGAGATATCCAAACTGACAGAGATTACATGGATTATTTCGATCCATTCTAAATGATGCCATTTTGCGCTTAAAATCATTGCGTGGAAGAGAGCGGAATACGGAAAATCGCCATGTTTGTTCTTCCTTATCAGGGAAACGGAGACTACTGAATGGTACGGCGACCTCTACCTGATAGCCTTCTTCAGTGATGATACCCGCGGATGAAAATATCATATCAAATGACTGATCTTCATTTGTGCCTACTGTTTGACTATCTCCCTGTATACCAAGTGCATTAACCTGGAATTCTACAGCTCTATTAGCATCACCATAGGTATCGATATAAAATCCAGCGTAATCGTCGTTATATATGCGGTCACGCTTGGAAATTTGTGCGCGAATATTTTTAGGATCATCATAGCACTTTATAGCAACGTAAAAATTTTTACTGTCATAGGTAACAAATGCTTCCGTTCTAACAATAGGAGGTATGTTTTCACCTGGCATTACCTCCAAAAAATTATTTATAACATTAGTAGACTGCCAACCCACGTCATCAAGATGACCATCGATCGTTATACTCCCCAAGGTTCGTGAAATATTAAAGACTGGAAGCTGATAGGGATCAGTTTCATCGGCACTGAGAATTGTGAATAACACAAAAAACAAGGATGTATTTCTTTTGTATATCGTCATTTGGGATTTGGCACGTAGATAGAGGTTAATGTATAAAAGTTGTCAGGAAATTAAACATTTCCTCCCTTGCCAACAAATTCATCCATGGATTTATTGACACCAAAGAAATCCAGAAAGGCATCCTGACCAGCAAATGGTAATAGTCGTAATGGAAATATTGTATAAATAAAGCGCGGCATGATTAATCTGCGCTTTTTCCTGGCAACCGCTTTGATGATGCGGTTAACAACATAATCCTTTTTCAGAATGGGTAATAAAAAACTGAAGCGCGTTTTGGCACCGGTGAACATTTCGGTATCAATGAAAAAAGGACATACGATAGTTGTCAATACGTTGCTGCCCATTTTTTTTAATTCCAATCGTAATGATTCGTCAAAGCCAACGGCGGCAAATTTACTACTGCAATAATCTGTCATTCGTGGAGTTGCGGCAAGTCCGCCTGCGGAAGCAATAGTCACAATATGTCCAGAATCTCTTTCTATCATACCTGGGAGGAAACTTTTAACCAGCCAGAAATGGGCTAATATATTCACTTGAAAGGTCTTTTCGATCATTTCATCCTGGGCATCCAAAATATTTTTTCCAGTTACAATTCCGGCATTATTGACCAGGATATCTACTTCTCCTATCTGTTGTGCTGTTGTGTAGATATTTTGACGGTTTGATAAATCACATATAAAAAATTTGGAATGTATATTTTTTTCAGCCATCTCATTTTTGAGCGATTCTAGCCCAAGTGCATCAATATCCAATAATAACATATTCCCACCGAGTTTTCCCATTTCCATGGCCATGAGCTTTCCAATGCCGCTGGCAGCACCGCTGATCAGAATATTTTTTCCGGAATAATAACTCATTCTTCCTTATTGAAATCCAGGGAGATTGAATTCACACAGTAGCGTTTTCCGGTCGGCTGGGGGCCATCATCAAACAAATGTCCTAAATGGGAATCACATTTGGCACATAAGATTTCAATCCGTGACATTCCCAAAGAGTTATCTTCTTTATAATTTATCTTACCCTCTGCGATGGCTGCACTAAAACTGGGCCAACCGCTGCCGGAATCGTATTTCGTTTCAGAACTGAACAGTTCATTTTCGCAGGCAGCGCATATATAGTTGCCGTCTTCCTTGTGATGATAATATTTGCCTGTAAACGCCTGTTCGGTGCCTTTTTTCCGCAGTATACGGTACTCTACCGGCGTCAGGCATGTTTGCCACTCTGCTGCGGATTTTTGGATTTTTTCAGACATTATTCTCTCTCCTTTGCCGTTTTGGGCAATCAATATAACTGCCAAAACAAGCATTATGCACAGTTGCTTCATATAAATTCCTTTCAGGAATATGGTTTAGCAAAAAGAAGTTTCCAACTGTTCAGTTCTTACATAGTTTCCTACATAGTGATATAGTTACCATGAAGATTGTACTGCCCATCATCATACTGAATCTTACCATCTTTGCAGGTGAAGTCGATCAATACCTGGCCTGGAATCAGCTGCCCAATGATGAATCCCACTATTTGAATAAACTATTCAATACAGAAATTCAAGCAGCGTTGGATGAAATTAACAAAAATCACAATGACTGTTCCTGCGAAGAGGCTGCCGGGAAAATTTTAAAACATTTTGGTATAGGTCTAAATACGCGTTTGGAAAAGCAATTGAAAAATTCCACCGAAATTGATAAATACCCCAATGATGAAACGCATATTAGTGAACGCTATAAGAAGAGCATCTTCCGTAGAGAATTACCATTTAAGAATCTTGAGAAATACCAAGATTACAGTTTAGAGATACAAATTGATGAAATTATCAATATTGGCGGTATTTATATCGGTTTGGACAAATTAACCCATTTTACTGCATCGGGATATTTGTATTACAGGATATATAATTTAACGCTTGAGCAGTTAGAGTCTGAAGAAGCAGCTATGCAAATGGCTATATCAATGGGGATATTCGGAGAGAAAAATATTCTGGGTAAGATCCCATCTGGAGTATTCTCATATGCTGACCTGGAAAGTAATTTTCAGGGATTTCAGCTTGCTTTAGATTTATGCAAAGCAGGACCGACACATTTAAAACGTTCCGGGAGAGGATGGGAATTGGAAGGGGTTTTTGATTTACGAAATTATGTGAATCCCTTCTGGGATGAATCTTATAACCCCTCTTATTATTACGAAAACCAGAACTTAAGCCTTATGCCAAAATCCCAAGCGGTGTTGCAAAATATTCCCCACTATTGTTTAAAGTTTCAATCGGATCGAATTCAAGGTATTTTCGATTATTATGACAGCATGGCTAAACCAAGTTATTCCGTTAAATATTTACAACAACTCATTGAAAAAGGAGAACTGCCGGATCCAAGTCCTTTTTATATTCAAACGATCTGCGAAGAGTAAAACATGCTGTATTTTTTGATCAAATTAATGGCTATTACGGCCATTAGAACTTTTTTCAATAAAATTTCTGCAGAAAATGTGGATTATATTGCAAAAGATGTACCCATCATCTTCACTGCCAATCATCCCAACACGATAATGGATCCAATGATCATTGGGTATACATGTAAAAGAAAACTGCATTTTTTTGCTAAAAGTACCCTTTTCAATAATATGATTGCAGGATGGTTTTTACGCCGGATCCAAATTGTACCTGTTTATCGTAAGGTGGATGATCCCAGTAAAATGGATCAAAATAAAGAGACATTTTCTAAAGGGTATGAGATTCTTAAACATAATAAAGCTTTCCTTATTTTTCCTGAAGGCATTTCCACTGGTGACCGCATATTGAGTCAGATCAAAACAGGAGCCGCGCGCATTGGGTTTGGTGCTGAAGCTGAAAATGATTGGCAGTTAGGTGTGCAGATCATCCCTGTAGGATTAAATTATACAAACGCTATAAAATTTCGTAGCGATGTTTCTACACGGTTTGGTCAACCAATACAATTAACTGATTTTCGGGACGTATATGAGCAGGATAAAAAAGAAGCTGTACATCTAGTAACTGAACAGATTGAAATAGCATTATCAAAACTCACCATCAATCTTAAAGACTTAGAAATGCAGGTGATCGTTGAAGCACTGGAAAGAATTTACAAACAAGAATTGGCTGTTGATCTGGGTTTAGAGACTGATAACAAGGCTGATGATTTTTCTGTGACCAAAGGGCTTATCAATGCGGTGGAATGGTATTATGAAAATGAACCGTTGAAAGTAAATGAATTTAATGGGAAGCTGAACCTCTATCAGCGGCTTCTCAATCGTTTGCAGATTAAGGATGAATTTTTGGACCCTGCAAGTAGCAGGGTTACTTTTTGGGAAAGAACAAAAGCAATTTTATACATAATAATTATGTTCCCTATTTATCTTTATGGACTGATCAATAATGTGATTCCCTACAAATTACCCCGCTGGTATGCCCGTCATTTTGTACAACACAAAGCAGAAGTTGCCCCATGGAAAATGTTGTCTGGAACCATTATTTTTTTAATTTATTATCCCATTGAAATCATCATTTTTGCATCTCTCACTGGTAGTTTCATTTGGACCTTCATTTATGCACTATCGTTGATCCCCAGTGGCAATTTTGTTCTTCAGTACATCAATCGTGTTCGCGATTATCGCCAACATCTGCGCTTTATATCTGTTTTTTATAAGAAACGAACTTTGATCTATGAATTGATCAAACAGCGAACAGAGATAATAGATTTATTAAATTCGTACAAAATTGAATATATGAATACAATGGGATTAAATCCTGAAAAATAAATCTCCATTTTCAGATATCCTTCCTAGCCTTATTGCCGGTTCAGTTAACGGTATCATATGTATTATTTCAGCTATGGCATTGAGTGCCCTGGTTTTTATTGGACCACTTACTCCCTATTTACCCCAAGGAATCGGCATTCTATTAGTAGCGTCTTTGATTTATGCATTATTTTCGGCATTTGCTTCAAAGAATCCAGTGGTTTTGATCGCCCCGCAAGATATTCCCATTGCCATCCTTGCACTTATGGCAGCAACAATCATCGGTTCAGCAGGTTCAGATTGGACAGGCCAGCAATTATTTGAATACATGTTCGTGGCAATTGGTATTACGTCAGTATTAGTCGGTGTATTTTTCTTTATCCTGGGTCAATTCAAATTGGGCAAACTAGTGCGCTTTATCCCCTTTCCTGTTGTAGGTGGATTCCTAGCTGGGACTGGATGGCTTATTGTTCAATTTTCATTCAGTATGATGACAGAGCTCGATCTCATTTTTTCTAATCTTGCAGCTCTAGTAGATCCAGCTATGCTCATCAAATGGTGGCCGGGTGTATTGTTTGGCGTGGTACTGTTGGTTGCTGACCGCTACATCAATCACTATTTGCTTTTACCCGGAATTCTTCTTATTGGTATTGCAGTCTTTTATGGTTCTGCATTTTTAAATGGATCAACGTTTGCAAGTCTGGAAAATGGAGGATATTTATTGGGTCCATTTCCGGAGGGCGGATTGTTTCCCGGACTGCCACTAGCTTATTTAAAATCGTTCCAGTGGAATTTGTATTTTGCGCAATTCCCAACCATTGGCACCATGCTGATATTAAATGCTATTTCTCTTCTTTTCAATTATAGCGGTTTAGAGCTCATCATTAAGGATGATGTGGATCTTGACCGAGAATTGAAAATAAATGGGTTAAGTAACATCCTGGCTGGTTTGGGTGGTGGATCTGCTGGTTATATGAGCTTGAGCGAATCCACCATGAATTATAATATGGGTGTGAAATCAAAATTAAGCAATCTAATCGTGGCGGGAATTTGTGTACTTACATTAATCTTTGGTGCCAAGATTTTGTCAGTTTTTCCAAAGGTCATTCTGGGAGGATTGATATTCAACCTGGGTCTATTGTTCTTAACAGATTGGCTTTATGATACATGGCATCGAATCTCAAAAGCTGATTATTTCATCATCGTACTGATCCTTGTTGTTATTGGAGCAGTTGGCTTTCTGGAAGGGATTTTCATTGGGCTTATTTTATCTGTGATATTATTTGTGATTAATTATTCCAAAGTAGAAGTGATCAAATATGAACTTACAGGAAAAACCTACCACAGCAATGTAGAACGATCAGAACAACTTAAGGAGTTTATGCATGATAAAGGTGATCAGATCTTCATCCTGCCGCTCCAAGGATTCATCTTCTTTGGTACATCAAATCGTCTTTTAGAACGGGTACAAGAAAGACTCGATAATACAGTCCAATCTGATCTTAAATATTTGATCTTCAATTTTGGTCAGGTAACCGGCATAGACTCTTCAACAATAAACAGTTTTAACAAATTACGTATCATGGCAGAGAATAATGGTTTTAAAGTCCTCTTTTGTTCATTGAATGATGAAATGAAACATCAATTTTCTGTTGAAGGTTTATTGCCAGACCCGGACAATATTTTTCAATCATTTAATGATCTTGATTACGGGCTTGAATGGTGTGAAGATCAGATCATCCATGATCTGTTGAGTAACGAAGAACTGGCCATTAATAGTGGTGAAAAGGATTTTTTCAAAACGCGATTCGCAGATCTGATCGAATATTTTGAGCATAGGGAAATTTCTAAAAACATCACAATCATTGAACAGGAAAAAGATCCTGGTGGTATCTATTTTCTTGAATCAGGGCGTATCACAGTTCAGCTTGACACCGGAACAAGCGATAATATTCGTCTAAAATCCATGGGCCCTGGAACGGTTGTAGGTGAAGTAAGCCTGTATCTTGGATCAAAAGCATCCGCATCAGTTATTACAGATGAGGATTGTAAAATCTACTTCTTATCCAAAGATAATTTTAAAAAACTCAATATGGAAGCACCGGAAAAAGCAGCCGAACTCCATACATATATTGTACAATTACTAAGTGATCGCCTGGCAAAATCCAATGCAACAATTAAAGCATTAATGAGATAAATGTTATCTATATCTGATTATTATTAAAAGATTAATACCATCATGTCAAACTTTATTTATTTAGTTTTAGTTATAGTTTTCATTATTGTCGCTACAACACGATTAAAGATCCATCCTTTCTTAACACTTCTTGTGGCATCTTTAGCAATGGGTTTTCTGGGAGGACTGGACTCTACAACTATCATTAATAATTTGACTGAAGGATTTGGAGGAACGCTCAAAAGCATTGGTATCGTTATTGCTTTGGGAACGATCATCGGGATCTTCCTGGAACGAAGTGGTGGAGCAAATGCTATTGCAGAATCTTTTTTAAAATTATTTGGTCAGGGTAAATCCCCTATAACAATGAGTTTAACCGGATTTATCGTGTCTATTCCTGTATTTTGTGATTCCGGTTTTATTATACTTTCAACACTAAATAGGGCACTGAATAGACGCACTGGTACCTCTCTTGCAGTATTGAGTATCGCATTAGCAACTGGACTATATACAACCCATGTATTTGTTCCTCCAACACCGGGGCCGCTTGCTGCTGCTTCAATAATTGGAGCAGATGTAGGTTTGGTCTTGATGCTGGGTATTTTTGTTTCAATACCCGTAGCAATTGTTGGTTTGCTATGGGCTAGATTTTATTGTTCTAAATTTACAATTAATGTTGAAACGAGTGAGGTTCATACTATTGATGAAAGTTCATTACCATCAGTGTATCAGGCATTACTTCCAATAATAATACCCATCATACTTATCAGCATAAAGTCTGTGGTTGAGCATCCCGCTATTTCACTAGATGAAGGTATGTTTAGATCATCTATTGTTTTTATGGGTCATCCCGTAGTTGCATTAATGATTGGCGTCACATTAACCTTGATTAATACTCCAGTTCCATCATCAATAGAACGATTTAAATGGGTTTCTGATGGACTATTAAACTGCGGTTCAATCATCTTGATCACGGGGGCGGGTGGAGCTTTTGGTCATATCTTAAGAGCGACGGATTTTAGTGATAGTATTGGTCAATACTTGATCGATTGGGATATAGGTATTGTGCTTCCTTTTTTAATCGCAGCTTTTTTGAAAACGGCTCAAGGCTCATCAACTGTAGCTATCATTACAACTGCCGCAATGATAGTTCCATTGCTTGATCCGATGGGCTTTACAAGTCCCTTGGCTAAATCTCTTGTGGTATTATCAATCGGAAGTGGCGCAATGACCGTTTCTCATTTGAATGATAGTTATTTTTGGGTAGTGTCACAATTTTCAAATATGGATACAGCTACTGCGCTTCGCTGCCACACGCTTGCTACATTATTTCAGGGATTGGCAGGAATAATTGTGATAAGTATTCTATCTTTTATTTTATTGTAGACATTTATAATTGAAGACAAAATGAATACTGCAGAATTTCACCAATTTCGTTTTGGACTATTTTCCCCTCATAGTTTTTTACAGTCCAAGTAATACATATTTGATCTCCACCATCATCTAAAACATCCATAATTCCATACTGGCCTCTTATTCCACTCCTACCATGGGAATAGGGACCTCCTTTAAGGCTTGGTGTTCTATCTAGGGGACCAGCGTGAAAAACAGGTATGGGGGCTCCTCCTCCAGAAGCATAATCACTATTGGTACCATCATCAATTGCACTCATATGAGCATCACCACTAACAATACAAATAGCTATATCATTTTCTTTGATGAAGTTGGCAATATTCTCTCTTTCTTCAGGATACCATCCCCAATTATCATGATCATCACATTCATAACCTTCTTCAGTAAAAATTGTATTTTCATCATCACAATTGAACCAGCTTAAATCTGGTGTACTGATAAATGGAAAACTTGAAAGCCAAACTACTGCTTGATTTTTCCTCTTTGCATCTAGTAATTCATTCTTAAACCATTGCAAATGATCAGGAGTACCAAAATTGCTCCCGGCCATGATTTTTTCGCAATCAGATGCATCTTGCGTTTCACAATCACCAATAAAGAGGGGCCTTATTTTCTCAGAACGTAGATCCGACAAAATAAATTTTAATCTTCCAATATTGAATGATTGCGAAATAAGCGTGTCACCTTGCCCAAAAGAAAGTGTGTAGTGCGGAACGTAGGACTGATATGCTTGCCGCGCTTCACTTTGGCAGGCAATATCTCCATCTTGATTGGGTGATAGGCCGGAACTGTTATTCGGACCATAATCATGGTCGTCCCACATATAAGCTATAGGTGTACTCTGATATAATTTTGATTGTTTCTTTGATCCTAAAACCGATCTATAGTGTGCTAAAAAATTTTGTTCACAATCTTTATAAATATTTCCATAATGGAAATCACCCAACATTAAATAAAATAATGATTCCTCTTCCCTGATCCTATCGAAGACAGGGTTGTTTGATCCAGTTGTTGCACATGTTGCTAATGTAACTTTAAATGAAAATGGTACATCGGATGGTGTTTTGAATCGTCCCATCAAATCTTTATCTTTTTTAATTATTCCATTTACACTAAATCTATAATAATAATCTGTATTCGGATTAAGATCATCAAGTGCGATTTTCGAAAAATAATTTAACTCCGTATCTGTATTAACAGTTTTGGAGAATTTTGTTCGTTTTCTAAACCTTGAATCATCGCTGTATTGAATTTTTACTTTTGCCTCAGAGCTTGTAGCAAAAACAATAGTGGTGCTGTTATCAGAAATTGCACCAGACCAATAATATTCAATATCCTGACTAAAACTGAATCTGGATATAATTATGGTAACAAATAATAGATACTTGTAAAAAGATAATGTCATTAATCAATCCAGCATCTTTTCAAAAGGTTTTATATAGGTAAAACCATCATATGGATTTTCATTTGGATGTCTAATGGTCCAAAGATAGTACATATGAAAACCAGGTGCTGCCGTCTGGCTATGAACTCTGCTATCAGTGATTTGTAACATATCACCATGTTTTATTTTATATACATTGTCACCCAGTTCACCATGGCCATATCCCCATTGTGGCGAAAATTCGTAATAATATATTTCTGGCTGTGAATGGTGATGCGGTGGATAGCTGCTCCACTTGCCAGGAAAATTCAAAACTTCACCTATAACCAATTTAGATTGTGGTGGTGCAATAGTTCTATCAAATGCCAATCGGACTAATCGGTAACATGTATTATCCAGCTGATCTTTTCCTCGATGTTCTGTTTCAATATCTGCAGGGGTATAGATCCTACCTTTAAACGCATTTGAATTTGGTGTTTTAACTACAGCTGCTTTCGTTGTAGTAGTAACACTAATTATAGCACTTTCATTCGCTGACAAATGGACTACAGTCGGATCATGTTCGATCCAGTTATCGCGTTTAAAGAAAATTTTCGAATCTTCATATTCAATATTTCCAGTACCGTTAATTATTACGATAGCAGTTTCATTTTCAGTATCACATATTTCTGTTTTATTATTTTCATTCATTAATAATATATCAAAATAAATCCCTGTCTTTTCGAATACACCTTCATAGTGGTTAAATCCCGTGTTAAAATCTTTTTCCCGAAATTGTGTTATTAAACTCATAATTCCCTTTATCTATTTATCATACGAGAACGAATAATCTGGATAAATTCGTCATATCCATTTAAAAATGTATCCATTGTATTTTTACTAGCACCAAAAAATTCAAATTCTTCTATTGTCATACCATCTTCATTAAAAGCTCGATTAAAATCATTAAAATTTTTAGATAATTTGTCGATGATTTCCGAATCAACAGGATCATTAATCCTATTTATTACTTCAAAATCTGATGCATTGAATTTATTCCACCATTCATAAGGCATACTAATAACAATGTCTCCGCCAACTAGCTCAGACCAATGCATATGATTACGAAATGCTGCCGCTAAAAGCTTGGAACGATATCCTTTTTCTTGAAATATTTTATATGCATTTTTGAATATAGCAATAGATGCCCAATCTATTATTTCAGGCTCCACTTTATTCTTTTCACTTTGATTTATACGTTTTAAATGATCATCAATGCGACCGACCATAATGGTTACATAAGGAGTAATATTTTCAATATTAAAACCATTTTTTTCTGCTTCATTTAACCCTCTTTCAACTGCTTCTGCAACTGCGACAGCTTGAGTTACTGTAAAACTTACAGTAGCATTGATACATATACCATTTGAGGTTAGTTTTTCTAGTGCTGCAATACCTGCGGGTAAGGCAGGACATTTAACAGCAATATTGGGAGCTAAAGAAGCTAAATATTTTCCCTGCTCAAACATTAAACCAGAATTTCTATAATACTTTGGATTAACCTGTAAAGATAATTTTCCTTTTTGACCATGTGTTTTTTCATAAACAGGTTGCAAAATATCTGCGGCTTTTTTACCCACTTCATCAATCAGATCCCAAAGTATATCATCTTCAGACCCAGTAGAATTCGACTCAATCATTTTGTCTATTACCGGTAACCAAACATCTGGGTGGTTTTTTACAGCAGCACACGTGATAACAGGATTAGAAGTTGCGCCAACAGCTCCTTCATTCACAGCATGTTGAAGTTCTTCGTGGTCATTGGAGTCATTCCACCAATCAGAACCTAATTCAGACGTTTGTTGCATTTTACTTTTCATAGAGATCAGTTAGTTAAAATGCTATTCAAATAATGTCGTGCACTAGTGGCATAATGTAATGGATCTGCCTTATCTGGATCCTGTTCTGCCTCCACAATGATCCAACCATTATAGTGATTTTGTTGAAGAATTTTAACTATAGATGAAAAATCGATGCAGCCATCACCCGGAACTGTAAAAATGCCGGAAAGAACTGTATTAAGAAATGAATCGGATGAACTATCATACTTATTAAATTCTTTTTTTCTTACATCTTTAAAATGAACATGCACTATTCTTTCCAAATTATTTTCAATGAATTTAACTGGATCGATACCTGCGTAATAAAGATGACCTGTATCTACACAAAGATTAACATAATTAGGATCTGTAAATTTCAATAATCGTTTTATTTCTTCAGCGGTCTGAATACATGTTCCCATATGGTGATGATAGGCCAAACGGATACCATAATCATTACATATTTCTCCAGCTTTATTTAATGAACCGATTAATAATTCCCAATCTGAATCACTCAAGACAGGTTTTGAAGCTAAACTTTTATTTATATCACTATGTACTGATGCTGAACATTCGGCAATATTAATTACTTCAGCATTAGCTTCTTTTAAAAAACTAACTTTTTCCTCCACATTTTTTAATTCATATTCTTGTTCATTCAATACAAAATATGTTGAGTGCCAAGATGATGCTAATTTTAAATTGAATGTATTTAATAATTCCGATAGCACTGATGCTTCATTAGGAAATTTATTACCTAACTCGGTCCCTTCATAACCAGCCAGACTCATTTCTGAAAGTATTTTTTCGATCGAAAAACTCGAACCAAGTGCAGGCAGATCATCATTATTCCAGTTAATCGGAGCAATTCCAAATCGGATACTTTTATTATTTTCAGAATTCCCGTTCATCTTTCAATCTTTTTTCATACTCAGTTCTTGCTTGAACAACCGAAGGCATTTCAGACACTTCTGCAACAGGTACATTCCACCAAGATTCATAGCCGGGTACGTGTATTTCAGGATCTACAGATACTTCAATCAACGTAGAAAAATTGTTCTTTCTAGCTTCTTCCAATGCCCTTGCAAGTTCATCTCTTTTTTGGACTTTAACTGCTTCTATTCCCAATGATTTTGCAATGTTCGTAAAATTAATTGGTAATTCATTACCAATATATTTTCCTGATTCATGATCTCTTTGACGATAAAGATTTCCAAACCCCTTGCTTCCCAAGCTAATAGACAGTCCATTAATACTGGCAAAGCCATGATTGTTTATCACTAGAATAATAAGTTTTAGTTTTTCCTGCAAAGCAGTTACAATTTCTGAGTTCATCATTAAAAATGAACCATCACCTACCATCACATAAACATCTCCATCATCTTTTGCTAATCGAATACCAAGGCCGCCAGCTATTTCATATCCCATGCAAGAATAGCCATATTCCATATGGTACTGGTTGCCATTAACAGTACGCCAAAGCTTATGCATATCACCAGGCAGACTTCCTGCAGCGCAAACCACAGTATCATCATCATTCATAAAATCTGACACTAAACCTATGACTTCACCTTGACTTATAAGAGGTTCATTATTAAGTGCAAAAATTCTATCTACTTCCTTATGCCAGTTACCATTTAGTGCT
>Ga0207966_1001023_pt1 | contig 15563 bp, 9 predicted proteins | sample Knorr_S23_td_NAD_FD_185611 | JGI IMG/M metagenome (GOLD analysis project Ga0207966, IMG submission 185611) | Marine microbial communities from Southern Atlantic Ocean transect - Knorr_S23_td_NADW_ad_2500m_LV_B (SPAdes) (version 2) | ecosystem: Environmental > Aquatic > Marine > Oceanic | place... | reverse complement strand
ACATCAGGAAACCCAAAAGCACTGCTCTTTGACATAATTTTTGATCCGGAAAATACATTTAATTATGACCTCGTGAATGCCCTGACCAGCGAAAGTGCACCACAGGAAGAATATCTTTCCCAGGCAACCGAACAATACCTGGTTAGCAATGATCCTTCCCGTTTTGTACTATCAACCTATGAAAGCCAGAAAGTGTATCATGCACTTGTGTTTGAATCGGAAGATACCTTGAATTTTCAATACAAGATGGATAGCGAACCGGAAGGATATGACCGTCCGGATCATTTAATCCACCTTCCTCTGGATCAGGCCCAGCGGCTGCCGATTGGTGATCGATTAACCAATACGCATATGGATCTTATTGCTGCGGCAAAACGTGCCGGTAGTGCCAATTTCCCCCAGGATGAAGATGGCATCATCAGGCGGGCACCTACAGCAATATACTTTGAGGGCCCGAACCATGTGTATCCTGCGCTTGTCATGGCCGCGGCAATGGATATTCTTGGTATTCCTGCAGATGGTTTTGATTATGATTTTGACAACTTAATTCTTCGACTCAGTGATACTACGGGGACTGTGATAAGAGAAATCCCCATTGATGAACAGGGCCGCATGTTTGTGAATTATTACGGCCGGTTTAAAACTTTTTATTACCTGCCATATATGTATTGTTTCGATCCAGAAATGCTGGATCCTACCTATTGGGAAGGAAAAGTTGCCGTGGTTGGTGCTTCCTTGCCTGGATTAATGGATTTACGTAATACGCCGGTGCAGGAAACATTTGCCGGTGTGGAGATCCACGCCAATACCATGCACAGTATTTTACAGAATGAATTTGTCGCCACAACCAGTCGACAAAAGAACTTTAGCACTATATTGATCCTTAGTATACTGCTTGGGTTCATTGTAAGTATATCAAAGAAGCCTCTCTATACGCTTCCAATTCCATTGCTGGGTATCCTTGCCTGGTTTCTATACTGTTATAATCAGTTTTTCAATAGTTTGGTCATGTGGGAAATTATCCGTCCTTCCATATCCCTTGGCGGGACCTATCTAGGTGTTTTCCTGTACAACTTCCTGGTCGCAGAGAAGGATAAGCGCTTTTTAAAAGACACTTTCAGTACCTACATATCTCCCGAATTAATTGATCAGATGTTCGAGGCCAAGGAAGAACCGCAGTTAGGCGGCAAGGAAGGCTACCATACAGCATTCTTTACGGATATACAGAGTTTCTCTGCATTTTCAGAAAAGTTGACCGCTACTGAACTGGTAGAGCTTTTGAATGATTATTTAACAGAAATGACGGACATTCTTCTGGAAAATAAGGGCACTCTTGATAAATATATTGGTGATGCGATAGTAGCCTTTTACGGGGCGCCCGCACCGGTGGACGATCATGAATATCAGGCCTGTTTGACTGCTGTTTTGATGCAGGAGAGGTTAAGTAAAATGCGTGATAAGTGGCGCGGTGAAGATGATCGCTGGCCGGAAATTGTGCACAATATGCAAAATCGGATCGGGATCAATACTGGGAAAATGGTGACCGGGAACATGGGGTCCACAATGCGCATGAATTATACAATGATGGGTGATACAGTAAATTTAGCTGCTCGACTTGAATCATCGGCAAAGCAATACGGTATTTATATTCAAGTTGCCAATGAAACCTATCGCGCCTGTAAGGACAAGTTTGTCTGGCGAGATCTAGATTATGTCAGGGTTATGGGGAAAACAGAGCCAGCACAAGTGTATGAACTGATTGCAGTGGCTGGTAATGATACAGAGCAGGAAAAAACGTTTCTAAAGGCCTATCATGAGGCACTTGAGTTATACCGCAACCAAGACTGGGACAAGGCTATAGCCGGGTTCAAGGCTGCCGATGAACTGGAAGATATGTTCCCGGGCCGAAAAACAAACCCCAGTCGTGTATATATACCCCGCTGTGACCATTGGAAAGCCAACCCTCCTGGTGATGATTGGGATGGTGTCTGGACCCTTACATCTAAATAAAACCAATTTCCTTCCCTGATCGTATGCCGGGCGGTACACATGAATACATACAGGATCCACGGAACGACAATGTTCTGATCTATATAAATGGTGAGATGCTACCCCGTCCAGAAGCCAAGGTCTCGGTCTTTGACAGTGGATTTTTACTGGGCGATGGTGTCTGGGAAGGTATCCGCTTGCACAATGGCCAATTGGTATTTTGTGAGGAACATATTGATCGCCTATATATCGGTGCTGCAGCTATTGGAATGGATATTGGCATGTCCAAAAATGATCTGGTTGCGAAAATCCATGATACATTGGCAGCGAATGAAATGTATTCCGATATTCATTTACGGCTGATTATCTCCCGCGGACTGAAGACCACACCATACCAGCATCCACGAGTAAATATAGGGGGACCAACTGTTGTCATTATTCCAGAATATAAAGTTGTGACAGAGAACTCAAAATCCAATGGTTTAAAATTAGTGTCAGTTACAACAAGCAGAGCTTCGGAGTCCACTCAGGATCCCAAAATTAATTCGCTAAGTAAATTTAACTGTATCCAAGCCTGCATTGAAGCGGATCGACTGGGTGGAGATGAAGGCCTGATGCTGGATATGCATGGGTATGTCTCTACTTGCAATTCCACAAATTTTTTCATTGTGCGCGGTTCAGAAGTTTTGACCTCCACCGGAGAATATTGTCTGAATGGCGTGACCCGCGGTGCCATCATTGACCTGTGCAGAGCCAATAATATCGATGTACTGGAAAAGAATTTTCTGACGGATAATGTATATACAGCCGATGAAGCTTTTGTAACTGGTACATTCGCCGGGGTTCTCCCGGTGACGGCAGTAAATGAACATGTTCTCTCAAACGGTCTGAGGGGTCCCCTCACAAAAAAGCTACAGGATCTCTATCGCAGTGAAATTGATAAACGTTACCCCGGTAAATAATTATTGATGGACCAGGTACGTATAGCCATGTGGTCAGGGCCGCGGAATATATCCACTACTATGATGCGGTCTTTCAGCAGCCGGTCTGATACATTTGTTACTGATGAACCATTCTATGCCTGTTATTTACAGCGCACCGGACTCCAGCATCCTGGCCGAGAAGAGGTATTGCGGTCCTATAAGCGGGATTATCACAGCATTATCAATGATATGACGTCACCAGTACCCGCTGGAAAAACGGTGTGGTATCAGAAACATATGGCCCATCATTTGGAACCAGATGATAGCTTGGCCTGGACACAAGATTTGATGAATTGTTTGCTTATTCGCACACCGGCAGAGGTGATATCCAGCTTTTCGAAGAAAAACGAACTGACCGATGTAGATGAACTGGGCTATATGCAGCAAATCCAATTATACAGGTATCATAATAATAAACTGCCAGTGGTTGATGCCCAGGATATACTGCAAGATCCGAACGGTGTACTCAGTAACCTTTGCACTCGGTGCGGTATTCCCTTTGAAGAAGCAATGTTATCTTGGGCAGCAGGTCCCCACCCCGCTGATGGTATTTGGGGTAAATACTGGTACGATCAATTATGGAGTTCAACTACCTTCAAACCCTATATACAAAAAGAGGTAACCGTACCCAGCGCACTGGCTGCCATGGTTGACGAATGCATGCCCATATATGAGGAACTATACCAGGCTCGGATTACGGCAAATGATCCGTAAGCCTATCATAGCTGATAGACTTGGAATGGAATAAACAGTTCCCGAAATTCTAACTTAGTAAGAAAACGATAAAATGAGCACTCCGACCACACGTGTCGCATTCCATACGATGGGCTGCAAAACGAATTTTTCCGAAACATCTACTCTTTCTCGTGAGATGATAACCCATGGACTCCAGCTGGTCAGTTTTAGAGATAAGGCTGATATATATGTATTAAACTCCTGTTCTGTAACAGAAAATGCGGATAAGGAAGCCAGAAAATTGATTCGTCAGGCCCGCCGCCGTAATCCAGATGCGGCTGTTGCTGTGATCGGTTGTTATGCGCAATTACAACCTGCTGAGATCGCTGCAATACCGGGGGTAGAGTTGGTAGTAGGCGCCGCGGAGAAATTCAATCTATTTACCCATCTATCTTCGCTGAAAGCAAATGGAAATGCCACAGTAATCCAATCTCCTATTGCAACAGTGCAATCCTTTCAACCATCATTTTCTGTAGCAGAAAGAACACGCACCTACCTGAAAATACAGGATGGTTGTAACTATAATTGTTCCTTTTGTACCATCCCCTTAGCCCGGGGCCATAGCCGTAGTGATAATATTGCGAATACGGTAAATATTGCTCAGCAGATTGCCGATACTGAAGCCCGGGAGATCGTACTCACCGGAGTGAATATTGGTGATTATGGCGTGGGTGGCAATGAAGATTTATTCCAATTAATTCAGGCGCTGGATAATGTTGATGGGATTGATCGGTTTCGTATTTCATCGATTGAACCCAATCTGCTCAGCGATGAGATTATAACCTTTTGTGCGCATTCAAAGAAATTTGTACCTCATTTCCATATTCCCATCCAGTCGGGCGCGGATTCCATTCTACGGCGCATGAAACGTCGCTACGATACTGAATTATATTCATCAAGGATAAAGAAAATTAATAACCTGATGCCTGATTGCTGTATTGGTGTCGATGTGATTGTCGGTTTTCCCGGTGAGGGAGAAGAGGAATTTCTCACAACACAATCCTTTTTAGATAATTTGGATATTTCTTATCTGCACGTTTTTACATTTTCTAAACGGGAAAATACGGTAGCAGCCAGTTTAGACAATCAAGTACCTCAGGAGGAGAAGGTCTATCGTAGCAAGACACTGCATATGCTATCGGATGAAAAGCGATATGCGTTTCAGGACAAATTCCTGAGTCAGGTAAGGCTGGTATTATTTGAACAATCTGTTAATGGTATAAACAAAGGGTATACAGATAATTATATAAAAGTACAGGTAGCTACAGATATGAATTACGAGAACAGATTATTGGAAGTAACATTAAATAAGAATCATGGTCCTTACATGAATGGTCTGGTTAAGCAATGATCAAATTTAATGCTGGCAGCAAAAAATTTAATGGCACCACTAATATTTTGTAAGGAAAGATAATGAAAAAAGTAATTCTATTTATTGCCTTTACAATGATGTATTGCGGTAAGCCAACTGTAAATAAACCAGTGGTATATGGGTTGGTAATCCATGGTGGTGCCGGTACCATTACAAGGAAAAATATGTCCCCAGAAAAGGAATCAGCATATCGTGGTAAACTTACTGAAGCACTTGCAGCTGGATTTGAAATCCTTGAAAAAGGTGGTTCCGGTATGGATGCGGTGGAAACCACAATACGTATCATGGAGGATTCACCATTGTTCAATGCTGGAAAGGGTGCTGTATTTACAAGTGCTGGTACAAATGAGTTAGATGCATCGATCATGGATGGCAGCACCTTGCAGGCTGGTGCAGTGGCTGGAGTAAAAACAATTAAAAATCCAATTTCAGCTGCCCGGAAAGTGATGGATGAAACCTGGCATGTTATGCTGGCTGGTGACGGAGCAGATCATTTTGCTAAAGAACAGGGCTTGGAAATAGTGAACAATGATTATTTTTATACAGAAAGACGTTGGAAAGCACTGCAAAAAGCACAGGACGCAGAAAAACATGGTACTGTCGGTTGTGTAGCCCTTGATAGGAATGGCAATATTGTAGCTGGTACCTCCACCGGTGGTCTCACGAACAAACGCTGGGGCAGGATCGGGGATACGCCGATTGTTGGCGCAGGAAATTATGCTAATAATCAAACTTGCGGCGTGTCTGGCACCGGCCAGGGTGAATATTTTATTCGGGGTAATATGGCCTATGATGTTTCGGCCTTGATGAACTATAGTTCACTATCAGTAGAACAGGCAGCTAGGCAAGTAATTGATAAGTTATCGGGACGCGGGGGAAGAGGCGGCCTGATTGCCATGGATAAAAATGGAAATATAGCCATGCCATTCAATACGGAGGGTATGTACCGCGGGTATTATCTAAATGGATCCGAACCAGTTATTAAGATATACAATGATTAATCAATATTTTCGTAATCTTTTATGTCTGGGCAAGTACAAACCAGATTTCGATCTCCGAAAGCATTATCAATTCTACCAACGGGCGGCCAATATTTAAAATCCTCCAGCCATTTGGCTGGGTATACAGCTGCTGCCCTGGAATACGGATGATCCCAAGTGTCTGCGGCAATACTTCTGGCAATGTGGGGCGCATTTTTGAGGACATTGTTCTCCGGATCGGCTGCACCTGTAGCGACTGCAGTTATTTCATCTTTTATAGCGATCATGGCAGTACAGAAACGATCCAGTTCTGTCTTGGATTCACTCTCAGTAGGTTCTATCATTAGTGTCCCGGGTACCGGCCAGGACATGGTAGGCGCATGAAAGCCGTAATCCATTAATCGCTTGGCTACATCTTCATCCGTGATACCGGATTCTTTTCTTATCGGTCGCAGGTCAATAATGAATTCATGTGCGTTCAAACTATTTTCCCCCCGGTAAAGTACCGGGTAATGTTCTTCGAGTAACTTGGCCATGTAGTTAGCATTCAAGATGGCCACAGCAGTAGAAGTTTTCATGCCAGCGCTACCCAGCAGGGCCATGTAGCACCAGCTAATGGGCAACACCCCCGCACTGCCCCAGGGAGCCGCAGAAACAGCCGATATAGCCTGGTCAGTATTATTGCTGTTTATTACCGGGTGGGAAGGCAGGAACGGTGTTAGGTGGGGTGCTGTACAAATCGGACCCATACCCGGTCCTCCTCCGCCATGGGGAATAGCGAATGTTTTGTGTAAATTGATGTGGCATACATCTACACCGATGTCAGCGGCTCGGCTGATGCCGACCATGGCATTTAGATTTGCGCCGTCCATGTAGACTTGCCCGCCGCTTTCATGAATGATATTGCATATTTCCTGAACTGAATTTTCGAAAACACCATGGGTTGATGGGTAAGTAATCATCAATGCTGCCAAGTTTTTTTGGTGGTGTTCTGCTTTAGCCTTTAGATCATCGAAATCAATGTTGCCATCGTTATCGCATTTGATAACTACTACTTTCATGCCGCACATGATCGCACTGGCAGGATTGGTACCATGGGCAGATTCAGGGATGAGGCATACTGTCCTGTCTGTACTTCCTTTGGACGTGTGAAATGCCCTGATGACCATCAAGCCTGCGTACTCACCCTGGGCTCCGGAATTTGGCTGCAGTGATACACCTGGTAATCCAGTGATATCCGCTAGCCAGGCGATGAGATCATCGAATAATTTCTTATACCCATTTGCCTGATCCTGCGGTGCGAATGGATGGAGTTCACCAAATTCTGGCCAGGCGACACCTACCATTTCCGTTGTGGCGTTCAATTTCATAGTACAGGACCCCAGAGGGATCATACTCGTATTCAAAGACAGGTCTTTGGTCTCCAAGCGGTGGATATAGCGCAGCATTTCTGTTTCCGAATGAAAACTGTTGAATACCGGATGAGTGAGATATGCTGACTTGCGCTGTAGTTCTGATGGTATCACTGAGTCAGCATCTGCGCTGTAGTCGGCATCAAATAGCGTCAATAAATTTTTCAGGTCACTTGCAGTTACAGTCTCATCGAGAGAAATACCTACAGTTCCATCGGAAAAATCACGAATGTTAAAGCCGCTGCTACGGGTTTTGTCAACAATATTATCTGGACCCGTAACGCGAATTGTATCAAAGAAACTATCGTTGTGTATTTTATGATCTGCTGCAGTCAAACTTGCGGCCAGATCACAGGTGTGCTGATGTATTTGTTTTGCAATTCTGCGTATGCCCAATGGGCCATGATAGACAGCATACATACCTGACATAATGGCCAGCAGAACCTGGGCGGTACAGATATTGGACGTGGCCCGTTCGCGCCGAATATGCTGCTCTCTGGTTTGCAATGCCATTCGGTATGCCGGCTGTCCATGACAGTCTACAGAAACGCCGATCAGCCGACCGGGTATATGCCGTTTGAATTGTTCTGTCACCGCAAAATATGCCGCATGAGGGCCACCATAACCCATAGGGACACCAAAGCGCTGTGAGGATCCCACGGTAACGTCTGCCCCCAATTCACCAGGCGGTGTGAGCAATGCCAGACTCATAATGTCCGCGGCCATGATTACAAATGCCGATTGTTCATGTGCACTGGTACACAAATGCCGAAAATTGTGTATAGTGCCGTTGGTATCAGGATATTGCACCAGGCAACCAAATACGTCTTCTGTAAAATCAAAATCTGCATGATCATTTAGATTAATATTAATACCCAGTGGTGCCGCCCGAGTTTCCACAACAGCTATAACCTGGGGATGGCAATCTTTTGACACGAGAAATGTATTGCGATCTTTACTAAGCCTGTGTGTCATTGTCATAGCCTCAGCGGCAGCAGTGGCTTCGTCCAGAAGGGATGCATTGGCAATCGGCAGTGCTGTGAGATCACACACCATCGTTTGGTAATTCAGTAACGCCTCGAGTCTGCCCTGGCTGATTTCTGCCTGGTAGGGCGTATACTGGGTATACCAGCCGGGATTTTCAAGAATGTTGCGCTGGATAACAGATGGTGTAATGCAGTCATGGTAACCCATTCCAAGATAGGATTTCATAAGTACATTTTGGCCAGCAATAGTCTTTAGTTCATCCAGCAGTTCTTTTTCCGTTTTTGAATCGCCAATAGTTAGCGGTTCAGATGACCTAATTGCTGGTGGGACTACGGCGTCAATTAACGCTTCAAGAGATTCCTGGCCAATTGTCTTCAGCATCGCTGCAATATCAGCTTCGGACGGACCAATATGCCGCGCTGTGAAGGTGTTCTGATCATGGTTATCGCTGGTTATCATAATGCTGGCAGAAAGATTGCAGTTATTATTTTACTACTAACTTCGACCAATAAAAGTTGACACCAACGATTGTTAATATAGCCAGCATGTAACCTACGCTTGCGCCTGGAAAAGGTTCTTGCGTTAACCTGACACCAAGTTCTATGATAATAAGGGTAGTGACAGCGTATACTGTAATCGCTGTATTGTATCGTATAGCTGCACTGTATAACCAGAGAAATAACCCACCAGTTAATAGACCGCTTATAATCCAGGGTCCTATTCCAGTTACACCATCCTCGCCGGCGATCATTAAACCCAAGAGGAGGAATACAATGGTAAATAAGCCTTTTCTGGCGCTCCAGGATCCTGTTTTTTCTGAAATAAATAGAACGACAAAGGTCATGAACGCCGCCGATGTGATAAAGCTACCTAAAGCACTGATATAAACTCCCAGAAATGGTATGGCCGCCGCCCCTTGGGATACAGCTGGCCACATAGGGCTCAGATTCGGCTGCATTGAATTTGTAAATGTGAAAAAACCCGCCAGACCAATTCCTATGGCAATTCCTTCGATTAGATCAGGGCCAGATGTTTGTTGCTTACTGTCATTTATTTGAAAATGAACAACCGCGGTCAAGACAGCTGGAATCATTGAGATTAATAGGGCGCCAACGACCGCACCAGCAAGCAGTATACCTAACTGATTGTTATATGGTTGTGCGGTGGAGAAGCCAGCCACAATCGATGGTAATTGATTGATGAAAGAGACCAGCCGTAAAATGAATAAGGATAACATAACATACAACACCAGCTTGGTAGTGATCTTTTTTCTGGTCCAGTGAATTATACCTAAAACGACTGCTGCCAGAACGGTAATAATCAGTAAAAAGGACATGGCGTTGGAGGCAACACCTAATACGGCTTGTTGATCCTTCTCCTTGCGATCCCATTCTTCCGGAACAAAAATAAATGTATTATGACTGCTTATTTCATCACCATTTATAGTAACGCGGATTCGTTTATCACCCTCAGGTAATTTTACACTGGCAATATCCTTAAAAACAAACTCCCAGTCCATTCGTTCTGGTTTTTTGGACGGTTCAGCTGAAATGAATTCAATGTCTTCCGGTGTAAGGTCATAATGTTTATTAATCGTTGCATATACAAGATCTTTTGCCTCATCTTCCGTTAATTCATTGCCAGCTTGATTCTCAGGCAGTTTATGGGTGATACTCAATGGCTTACCCTTATTATCCAATGCAACCCGGTATTCTTCAGCGCGCTCATTTAAATCGCCTTCGAATTTTGCATAACGTATATCCATGCCGGGTGTACCGATGTAGTTACCCATTAAGTCACCATACGTATCTTTCCCTGCGGTTTGCCAGATGAATCTGTTTTGCTGCCCCGGCCCACTAGGGCTGACTGATGTGAGCCTGTTCCATTCATCCCCTAACTGAATGCCATTTTCACCCAGATGATTTTCCGCAATTGTAATTGCTTCTTTTCGATTCATTTCCAGCCCGGGAGCATCGGCTGTGCGATTGAACCCAACGACTGCAATAATGCCCAGGGCACCGAATAAAAGTATAATCTTATTACTGGTTGGTGTATAACCGGGTAGATCAACAATAGGGGTCTTTCCTTTAGATTTTTTTTCAGGCGCAGGGGTGAAGGCACTGTTATAAAAGTTGTTGCCTAGTTCAGTCCATTTTTTGTCTTTCCAGCGACCCATGAGAATTATCCACACTGGTACAAGACAGAGGACAAAAACCATCAGCTGATCAAACCACATGCCGCTCGCAGAAGAAGTAAAAATAGGTAAAGACATGAGTACGGCATCGTACATGAAATGGGAAATGATTGCGGGCAGCAAACCGAATTGTAAGTACAACAAACCGAAAATGATAGATGGTATGATCAATTCAACCAGTCGTGCATAAGCTGGTTGAGATGGATAATTGGCATGTGCAGCGGCAAAGATTAACGACTGGACAACAAAACCAATTATGATCCATGGTTTGCGCCGACCGAGTCTGTCCCCGATCAGCGCTGCCCCGGCGATGGGCACGGCGCGGAAAAGACACTCTTCCCAGAACCCTGCGCCCAATGCTCTACTGACCGATGATATCCAGGGGAAGGGAGTGGCGATGACATCAGGATCAAACAGTGTAGAAGCAGGATCCCACCAGCCAAACAATTTTTTCGTTAGCAGGTAAAAACTGATCATGAAAGCAAGATTGAAACCGATCATGAGATAGCCACCTATTGTGCGACCCAATACCTGGATGGAACTCGTTGCCCCCCTAGACCATATCTGCCAGAGATTGATCTGTTGGGGGAATGCCCTTCTGGTCAGGGTTTCTGCTGCCATAAAAGAGAGCGAATAAATAATAGCCATGGCAAATGTATTGGCTACCATGAACCATATATTTTGCAGGAAAAAACTCTGCTCCGATAGTGCTGTTGGGTAGGACATCCACATCAGCGGCCAGAAATTGATCTCACCTAAGGTCCCGAATGCGGCAACGAAAAATCCCCAGTATACTGCTTGTTTCCAGATCACCCAGCGTTTGCGCATCATGAAAAACAGTCCCAGAATAATGCCGCCAAAACCATAGAGTAAAAACATGGCCATGCTAGCGGATGTTGCCAGCGTATTATTCGCGGAACGCATCTCCTCAAAACGTCTGCTAAATGTTTCTGGTACTTTTATAAAGTGTTTCAGTTCAGTTACTTTGTCTCCGCTTACCACCAGTCTTAACCGAAAAAATCCGTCCCCGATCTGTTCTTCTTTACGTTCATACACAAAAGTATGATCAATCCGCTCACTGGGCATTACTTCTTCCGATGTTTCTATGGATTCGAATTCGGAAAGTTGAATGCTAGTTTCATTCTGTACGAAGTTTTCGGCGATTACCCTTGCCTCCCCGGCACCCAGCACGGCGCCTTTTTCTGTTTCTGCAAGTGTTTCCTTGAAACCGTAAAAATCACCAGCGGGGGTGAAGGTAATCCTTGTTTCATTTGGTTCATGTTCCCTGTAGTGTCTGACTGTCCAGGTGTAGAAATGGTATAGACCATCCTGCATTAAGGAGGATACTTTTTCTACACCTCCAGCACCCAGTTCCACAAAGTTTTGTGTCCTTGTATCATGAGAAAATGAAGCTACCTGGTTATAATTATCCGGACCCCAATTATTTTTCTCAGCCAGTGCACTGGACTGACTAAACGCAGCTTCCCGATCCATTTTCAAGTCTACATTCAGTAGGGCAAAGGCTTTCGGGAAAACCTGGACGCTGTAAAATAATCCGCCAATAAACAGCAGCACCGCCGCAATCCAAAAAACGGGTTTACGAAATATCATATTTTCTCCAAATAATTATTCTAAATACAGTCAGTGAATATAAATTCTATTATATTTAAACCAATACTTATTGTGTTTTTACGCATCTTTCCAGCAATTAGTTTTGAGTATATCAAGCGTGATGAACGTTTTAATATCTCGATTAGGGGCAATAGAAAAATACCCTCCAATTATACCAAAGGATTTGCAACCTCGTGAATCCAATCTTTTGCCCCTAATCATACTTCCTAATCAGAATTCAATTCGCTTTTGAAAAAGGTTAATTTTTAAATACAGGTAAAAATTTAAAATGACCAGCGTGCCCAAGGTCATTGATGTGGAATTAGCTCTGCAGGAGAAAATTCCAGATATATACAAAAAAATTCCCGGTGTCCTAATTCGGTTAATGGAGAAGGTTATTCGCCAGGCTGATATGAATCGCATGATTCATGAAAGCAGTCATTTAAATGGAATTCCACTGGTGGATTGGGTGCTGGATCAGTTTGGCGTAAACATTGTTGTTAAGGGTAAGAAATTAATACCAAAAAAGGGGAGGTATATTTATCCAGCAAATCATCCCATTGGCGGCCTCGATGGTCTGGCAATAGTATCAGTAGTTGCAAAAATTCATCCGCTGATAAAATTCGTAGCCAATGACCTGCTGAGGGTGATTAAGGGCTTTGATTCTATATCCCTTTATATTGCCAGATTTGGTCAGATAAATAGACGAAATGCTATCTTAATAAACAAGACCTTGGCTTCTGAAGCTCAGCTTCTGGTACAGCCTGCTGGGACGGTGTCAAAAAGGAATCCGGTAAAAATTAGAGATCTAGCCTGGAATAAATTTTTTATCCATAAAGCGATCCAGTACAAACGGGACGTTATACCGATCCACGTGCAGGCCAGAAATTCACGGTTGTTTTATAATATTGCCAGTTTCCGTAAAATATTTCGTATTAAATCAAACCTGGAAATGTTTTTACTTCCTCGCGAAATGTTTAACAAAAGTGGTAAAACGATTACCATCACTTTTGGGATACCGATAGCCTATAAAACATTTGATGATTCACGAACCCACCTGGAATGGGCCCAAAAAGTAAGAGAATATGTGTATGTACTAGGCAGTGAAAAATTTTCATCAGCAAATACCATTCCGGCCTTTAGTGAAGTATTATGAATCTGAAGGACGCTGTCCCACTAATGGAACCAGTACCCAGGAAACTTCTGTGGGAAGAATTAACCACTGATCGCTTGGTTCGTCCTACAAGAATTGGCAGCAATGCGGTCTATATATTTACTGGACTTGATGCTCCCAACCTCATGCAGGAAGTAGGCCGACTGCGGGAATTGACTTTCCGTGACGCCGGCGCTGGTTTTGGCACAGCCGTTGATATTGATCGTTTTGATACGGATGATTGCCCCTGTAAACAGCTGATTGTCTGGGATCCTGGCGCGGAGGAAATACTCGGCGGCTACCGTTTTAATATTTTCCACAAGTTCAAAGATAGTCCATTGAAGGATATTCCACTGGCCATTAAGTCTCTGTATGATATCTCCGATACGTTTACCGCTGAATACCTACCTTATGTAGTGGAGTTGACCCGTGCGTTTGTTCAACCAAAATATCAGCCCAAGTATGCCGGCCGGAAAGCCGCGTTTTCACTGGATAATATCTGGGACGGTCTGGGCGCATTGGTTATAAAATATCCATTCATCCGATATTTTTTTGGACGACTTACATTCTTTTCTAATTATGATCCAACAGTACGCGACCTGACCTTTTATTTCTTTGCCAAACATTTACAGGGTGATCAAACACTGATGCAGGCCGAGGAACCATTTGCATTGCCAACTCCTGCTGCTGATCTGGAAAAAATAATTGATGGTCGATCAGCGGAGGAGGATTATAAAAAGTTAAACCAAGCGGCCAAGAACCATGGTACTGCGCTACCACCGCTGGTAAAAAGTTATTTTAATGTCTCTGGTTCGTTGAAGGTTTTTGAACCGGTTTTCGATTCATATTTTGGTTTTTCCTATGCAGCGGCCATCATGGTCACCATAGCGGATGTATACCCCGCATTTATCAAGCGCTATATAACACCATATAAGCGTTATCTGGCTGAGGTTAAAGAGTAGAGAATTAAAGAGCGCCACTGTGGGAATTAAGTGGCGCTTGTATTGTGATCCCGGTGCGACTCGAACGCACGGCCAATGGCTTAAAAGGCCACTGCTCTACCAACTGAGCTACGGGATCAATGCAATGCCAAAATGCGGTGGCAAAGTTACCGCTTTGTAATCTGGAATAGAATCGGAAATTGTTCTGTTAAATAGGGTTAATCCGTACCGTAAAGGCGATCCCCAGCATCTCCCAGACCAGGTACTATATACTTACTGGAATTCAGGTGATCATCCAGTGCTCCCGTATATACTTTCACATCCTGATGCTGCTCACAGAACGCTTCCATACCCTCTGGAGCACTAATGATACACACACACAGGATTTTATCAGCACCAAGGTCCTTGAGTCTGTCCACTGTAGCAATAATTGTGCCGCCAGTAGCCAGCATGGGGTCCAGTACAATAAAAGTCCTTTTCTGTGCTTGGTTAGGAATCTTGAAATAATAATCCACCGGCTGGTGGGTTTCATGGTCTCGTTCCATACCTACGCAACCTACCCGGGCATTGGGGATAAGTTTCAGCATGCCCTCTGCCATACTGAGCCCGGCCCGTAGAATAGGGACCAGAACAATATCAGCAACCTCAACAGTTTTCACCTGGGCCGTAGTGATGGGGGTCTGTACTTCCGCGTCTTTGAGGGATAGATCTTTTGTTGCTTCATAACCAAGTAGCATGGTTGCCTCGGTGACCAGTTCCCGGAATTCCTTCGACCCTGTATTTTTATCGCGGATGAGGCCCAGCTTGTGGTGGATCAGGGCGTGATCTATTACCTGAAAATTATCTGGAATGTTCATGGTGCTGATATCTGTTCAATCAATTTATTGATCCTTCCGTGCAAGTAGTATCAAAACCACCCCTGGTATTATAAATGGTGGTTACCTGCAGTTTACTGGTATCCAGCAGCGTTTTCAAATCCCCATGAATCCGTTTCGTTACTGCTTCCTGGTAAATACCAACGTTTCGAAAACTGACTATATAATATTTCAGGGATTTCAACTCTACGCACTTGCCGCCTTCCGGATAATACTCAATTTTCAGGTAGGCATAGTCGGGTAGACCGCTAAAGGGACAGACAGCGGAAAATTCATCTGTTTCGGTCACAATGTATTGCTCTGGACTATCAAAAGGAAAGGTTTCCAGATA
>Ga0207966_1001020_pt1 | contig 15579 bp, 11 predicted proteins | sample Knorr_S23_td_NAD_FD_185611 | JGI IMG/M metagenome (GOLD analysis project Ga0207966, IMG submission 185611) | Marine microbial communities from Southern Atlantic Ocean transect - Knorr_S23_td_NADW_ad_2500m_LV_B (SPAdes) (version 2) | ecosystem: Environmental > Aquatic > Marine > Oceanic | place... | reverse complement strand
CCCGGGAAATTGTAGCCCAGGACCGCCGCCGTCTTACGCGCCTCTTCGAGGACGCCGATGGTCAGATAGGTTTCGGTCAGCCGATGCAGGGCCTCGGGAACGTGAGTCGTGGTCTGGAAATCGTCGACAACGGTCCGGAAACGGTTGATAGCGGCCAGGTAGTTCCCCTGGTTTTGGTAAAAGCGACCGATTTCCATTTCCTTGCCGGCCAGGTGGTCGTGGGTCAGGTCGATCTTCAGCTTGGCGTCGCGGGCGTATTTGCTGTTGGGGAAACGCTTGATCAGCTCATCCAAGGTGGTCAGCGCTAATTTGGTCATTTTCTGGTCGCGGGCGACTTCGGAGATCTGTTCGTAATAAGACAGCCCCTTCAGGTAATAGGCATAGGCGACGTCCTTGTTGGTGGGGTGGAGCTGGATGAACCGGTTGAGCCCGGCGATGGCGTTGCCATAAAGATTTTTGAGGTAGTAGGTGTAGGCGGACATCAACTGCGCCTTGGTCGCCCACTGGGAATAAGGATGCTGACGTTCGACCTCGTCGAACTTTTCCGTCGCCAATAGGTAATTCCGGCTGAGCAGGGCGTCCATGGCGGCGTTGTACAGGGTCTCGACCGGCTGTTCGACGTATTCCTTCTTCTTCGTCGCGCAGGCCCCCAGGCCGAGCATAAACAGAACCGCCAAGGCGGCGATCAACGGCTTCGAGGTGATTTCAAAACGCTTCATGATGTTTGCCTGCCGGTCCCCTCCGGGCCGCCCGCTAAAGGTCCTTGAGGCAAAATTATACCATGCCGGTGCGGCGTTTGTAGGGGTGTTTGCGAAAGACTATGGGCGGCAGGCGCCCGGGGGGTTGGTTTCCGAAAACGGCATAAAAAATCCCGCCGCGGCGAGTCGAAAAAGCGGTGGCCGGGCGGCAAAACGGCAGGGAGGCTTAAGCGGTTTCGGCGACCAGTTCCGGGAAGATGCCGCCGTCGATGGCCGACAGCACCTCGTCGCCCTGGAAGACGTCGTACTTCCAGGCTTCGTTGTCGGCGAAAAGCGCCCTGAGAAGGGCGTTGTTGGTGGCGTGCCCGGAATAGACGCCTTCGAAGCGCCCAATGATCGCGCCGCCGGCCAGGTACAGGTCGCCGACCGCATCGAGGATTTTGTGGCGGACGAATTCGTCGTCGTAGCGCAGCCCGCCCTCGTTGAGGATCTTATCGCCGCTGACGACGACGGCGTTGTCCAGCGAACCGCCCTTGGCGAGGCCGGCGGCCCACAGTTTTTCTATCTGGTGCAGGAAACCGAAGGTCCGGGCGCGAGCCAGTTCCTTGCCGAAGCTGCCGTTGACGATGCCGATGGATAGGGATTGCTTGGCCACCGCGCTGCCTAAGAAATCGATCTCGACATCGAGGGAAAGGCAAGAACCGGGGGAAAGCCGGGCTTGGCCGTATTCACCGTCGACGGACACCGTTTTCAGAATCCGGATCACGCGCCGGGCCGCATCCTGCTCGACGACGCCGGCGCATTCGACCAGGAACACGAAAGGCTGGGCGCTGCCGTCCATGATCGGCACTTCCGGGCCGTTCAATTCGATCAAGGCGTTGTCGATGCCGCAACCGGCCAAGGCCGCCATCAGGTGTTCGACGGTACCGATGGTGACGCCGTCTTCGTTGCCGAGCGTCGTCGACAGGCGGGTATCGACGACATAATCCCAACGGGCCGGGATCAAGGCGCCGCCGCCGGCAATGTCGGTGCGCTTGAAGCTAATGCCGGTGTTGGCGTCGGCGGGGTTCAGGATCATCGAAACCTTGACCCCGGAGTGGAGCCCAATGCCGGAACAATCGATGGAGGTTTTCAGGGTCCGTTGCTTGACCGTGCCCCGGGACTCAGGCATCGAATCCGGGGCGGATTTCCGGGCCGAGGCCTGGTCTTTAATCGTCCGGATGTTTTTAGAAATCCCCATAACACTCCGCGGTTCTTGTCTGTTGCCGATGCGGATCGGGTCTTCGACGGTCGGCCCTTCCTCATCCCCCAAAGCCGAAAGGCGAAAGATTCAAGCGGCTTCCAAGGATGTGTTTAACAACATCCCCGAAGTCACTCAAATCACTCTTTGTTTCCGTTTGTTTCGCGCTTTTAGCCTTTCTTAATAAGCTGTTAACCAACGTCGGCTCAGTTGGCCTGACGGCGGAGAAAGGCCGGAATATCGAGCAGATCGTCGTCGGGTTCGCTGGCCGGAAACCGGTCTTCCGGGTCCAGGCCGCCGAGCTCGTTTCCGCCCGTCTCCGAAGCCTCCTCGATGCCGGCACCGTTCGGGTCCGGGTCTTGTTCCGAGGCCTCTTCGGTCGCCGAAATTTCCTTGTTTTCAGAAACTTCCGGGGCTTCCGGGGTTTCAACCGGTTCCGGGGACTTCTTGCCGAAGACCTTGCGGCTGGAGCCGGTGACCCGTTCGAAAAGGCTCACCCTTGACGGGGCCGGCGCCTGTTCTGACTCTTCCTCCCCGGACTCCTCGGCCTCGGAATCCGTTTCCGGGGCCTCTCCGGCGGTTGCCTCGCCGCCGTCACCGATCTTGTCTTCGGTGGCCGAAGCCGGTTGCGGCGGAATGAAGGCATCCTCGGCGTTGACCGACGGCATCGCCGCCGGCGGCGTTTCCGGTTCGGCCTCCTCGTCCAAGTCTTCCGATTCGCCAATCGATTCCTCGGTGTCGTCAGCAGCCATTTCCGCCGGCAGTTCGGCGCCGGCATAGGTCTCGGCCTCGGCCGCGGTCTCCGCTTGCCAACCGTCATCGGCTTCGGATTCTGCTTCGAATCCCGGGGCCTCTTCGGCTTCCACTTCGGGATCGGGACCGGCTTCAACCTCGACCCTCGCCGGTTCGGGCCGTGGTTCGGAGTAATCGAGCCGCTCGGCCAGGTGCAGCATTGTCGGCAACGGCATCTGCATCACATCGGCGTCGATGCCGGTGGCCACGACCGAGACCCGCATGATGCCGTCCAGGCTCTCATCGAAGGCCGAGCCGACGATGATATAGGCGTCCTGGTCGACCTCGGCGCGGATACGGTTGGCGGCTTCGTCGACCTCGAACAGCGTGATGTCCATGCCGCCGGTGATATTGATGAGAACGCCCTTCGCCCCCTTCATCGACGAATCGTCGAGCAGCGGGTTGGCGATCGCCGCTTCCGCCGCATCCAGGGCGCGGCGTTCGCCTTCGGCTTCGCCGGTGCCCATCATCGCCTTGCCCATTTCGCTCATCACCGAGCGGATATCGGCGAAGTCGAGGTTGATCAGGCCCGGCATCACCATCAGGTCGGTGACCCCGCGCACACCCGAGTACAGCACCTCGTCGGCCATCGCGAAGGCATCGGCGAAGGTGGTCTTTTCGTTGGCGATGCGGAACAGGTTCTGGTTGGGGATGACGATCAGCGTATCGACGAACTGCTCCAGCTCCTCGATCCCGGCTTCGGCCTGGGTCATCCGGTGGCTGCCCTCGAACTGGAAGGGCTTGGTGACCACGCCGACGGTGAGGATGCCATGTTCCTTGGCCGCCCGGGCGATCACCGGCGCGCCGCCGGTGCCGGTACCACCGCCCATGCCGGCGGCGATGAACATCATGTTGGCGCCTTCTAGTTCGGCGATGATTTCCTCGATCGCCTCTTCCGCCGCGGCGCGGCCGACTTCGGGCCGCGACCCGGCGCCGAGACCTTGGGTGATGCTGGCCCCCAGTTGGATACGGCGCTCGGTTTTCGATTGCACCAGCGCCTGCGCGTCGGTGTTTGCGACAATGAAGTCGACGCCCTCCAATTCGGAGTTGATCATGTTGTTGACGGCGTTGCCCCCGGCGCCGCCGACGCCGATGACGGTCAGTTTCGGTTTCAATTGTTGCGTGCCGCTTTGTTCCGGTACGTTAAGGTTGATACTCATGGTGACCTCCTTAATTTTAGCCGACTTGAAAGTGCGAATGCGGCGGCACCAACCCGGGGCCGGCCGCGGTTGAATCGAAAACGCCAACAGGCAGCGTCTCGTTGTTAGGCGTTAAGGGTGCAAACAATTTGCTCATCAAAAGTTCTCTCTTAACCATTGTCCGAGACGCCCGAAGTGGCGCCCGGCCTGTTCTTCGGGCGGGCAGTAGGCGGCGGAAGGCGCCTCGGCCTTGTTGTTGACAGCGTAATGCAACAAGCCCGTGACAGTGGCGAAGGCGGGCCCGGCGGCGGCTTCGGCCAGGCCCTCGATGGCCTTGGGGCGGCCCATGCGGACCTGCTTGTCGATGATGTCGGCGGCCAGTTCGCGGACCCCGGGGAGCTGGCTGGCGCCGCCGGTCAAAACCACGCACCGGCCGGCGACCTTGTCGAAGCCGGCGGCCTTGAGGCGGTCGCGGACCATCTCCAGGGTCTCCTCGACGCGCGGCCGGATGATGCTGACCAGCATCGAGCGCGGGACCTGGCTTGCGTCGACCTCCTTGTCCTCGCCGACCAAGGGTACCTTGATGATTTCGCGGTCGTCGGACGAAGACGGCAAGGCGCTGCCGTAAAGGGTCTTCATGCGCTCGGCCTGGGCCAGGGGAGTCGACAGCCCGCGGGCAATGTCGTTGGTGACGTGGACCCCGCCGACGGCGATCGAATCCGTGTGCACCAGTTCGCCATCGAAGAAGACGGCGATGGACGTGGTGCCGCCGCCCATGTCGATGCAGGTGACGCCAAGCTGAATTTCGTCCTCGACCAGGGCAGCAAGTCCCGAGGCATAGGCGGAAAGGACCTTGTCCTCAATTCCCAAGTGGCACCGCTGGACGCTGGTTTCGATATTGCGCAACGGACCGCTCAGCGCGCTGATGACGTGCATGTTGACGCCCAGGCGCTCGCCGTACATGCCGCGGGGATCGCGCACGCCCCGGTTGCCGTCGATGGAGTATCCGACGGGGATGGTATGAATCAGCTCGCGCTCGCGGGCCAAGCCGTTTTTCAACACCGACGGATCGAGGATGCGGCGCAGATCGGCGTCGCCGATTTCGTGCCCGGCGATGGAAATCTCATAGGCGATGAGCCGCGACAGGGGCTGGCCGCCGGAAATGTTGACGACCACGCCCTGGATGTTTTCGCCGGCCATTTGTTCCGCCGCCTCGACGGTGGCCCGGATAGAGGCCTCGGCATCATCCAGGTCGACGACGGTGCCCGACCGCAGCCCGCCCGACACCTGATGACCGATGCCGATGATCTTCACCCCGGCGTCGCGGTAAAGGCCCGGGTCGGCGGTGATGCGGCCGATCAGGCAGCAGACCTTCGTGGTGCCGATGTCGAGCGCCGCCACCAGCCCGTTTTTAACCCTTTTCGATATTGTTCTTTTCTTCATTGTCCTTGGCTTTCGCTTCGTTTCCTTACGTTTGCTGCCGCTTGCCGGAGAGGTTTTTGACCGGTTTGCGCACCTTGCGGACGATCAGCCGGTCGGGGATGCGCAAGTCCAGGATTTGCACGTCGCGCTCCAGCACCCGGTGAGTCTTTTCGTATTCCGCCAACCGCGCCCACGCCTTGGCGGTGTCTTCCTCGGGCAGGCGGACGTCGATGTCGTTCTTGAGACGCAGGTTCCAGCGCCGCCCGCCGATGCGCACGGCGGCCTTGACCTGATCCATCAGTTCCGATTCGGCGGCCAGGGTCTTGAGCAGCTCGGCCGCCTGGCCGGGGGCATCGCGGCCGACCACCACAATCAAATCGGAGTATCGCTCGAGCCCGGTCTTCAGGATCACCTCGCCGTCGTAATCGATCAGCGCGAAGGCGCCCTTGTGCTGCCACAGGGCCAAGGGCTGGCGTTCCTCGATGTTCAACAGCACGGTATCGGGGAGCATCCGTTCCACGGACGCGGTCTTGATCCACGGCAGCGCCTCGATCCTTTTTCGGGCCGCCTGCAGGTCGAAGGCCAGGATCGGTGCCCCGCGGGCCAATCGCAACGCGGCCAGAAGATCCTTCTGCGCCGTCTCGCGGCGGCCGATGACAAGAATCTCGTCAACCTTCAAGCCGAGGTCCGACGACAGGGCGATCATCTTCCACTTGGCCTTGTCGATAGCGCCGGGGACCCAGCCCGATTGCCACATTCGCCAACCGCCGCCGGCGGCGAGAACCACCAGCAGGGCAATCAAGGTCCCCCTGACCTTGCGGCTGCGCCATAAAGGCACGACCCGTCGGCGCGGCTGTCCACGTTTCGGGGATTTGGCGTTCCTAGATATCTTCATGCGTCGCACTCCGCGTTGTCGACCATCCAAACCACCAGGTCCTGAAACGATATGCCGGCGTGGACGGCCTGTTCCGGCACCAGGGATGTCGGCGTCATGCCGGGTTGGGTGTTGATTTCGAGCAAATAGAGGTCATTGCCATCGAGACGGAAATCGGCCCGGGAAACGCCCCGGCAGCCGAGTGTCTGATGGGCCAGCACCGCCAGGCGCATGGCCTCGTTGGCAATTTTCTTTTCAATGTCGGCGGGCAGCACATGGCGGGACCCGCCGGCGGCGTATTTGGCGTCGTAATCGTAGAATTCCCGGGCCGCGATGATTTCGGTCACCGCCAGCGCCTTATCCCCCATCACCGAGACCGTCAGCTCGCGTCCGGGGATGAATTTTTCGACCATCACCCGATCGCCATAGGGCCAGCCGGTGTCGCCGAACAGCGGTTCGTCGTCGCCTTCGAGCACCATATGAACGCCGATGCTGGAGCCCTCGTTCAGGGGCTTGACCACATAGGGCCGTTCCATCACGTCACCGGCGGTGATGTCCTGGCGGGCGGCGATGACGTGCTCGGCGACGGGGATGCCGGCGGCGGCGAACAGCCGCTTGGCCATCGGCTTGTCCATGGCCAGCGCCGAGGCCAGCAGGCCCGAATGGGAGTAGGGAATGTCGAGGATGTCGAGCAGCCCCTGCACGCAGCCGTCCTCGCCGAAACGCCCGTGGAGCGCATTGAAGACAGCGTCGGGGCGCGGGTAAAGGCGGGTCAGCAATGCCCCCATGTCGCGCTGCACGTCAACCGGCGTTACCTCGAGCCCGGCGTCGGTCAGCGATTTCGCCACCGCCGCGCCCGATACCATCGATATATCGCGTTCCGCCGACCAGCCACCCATGAGGACCGTAACGTGCTTGGTCATGACCCGTCCTCCGGTTTGATTTCCCGGGCCGCGGGCTTTGCGGCAACGCCGAGACAGCGGATTTCCCAATCCAGGGTGACGCCGGAATCCTCGAACACCCGGCGGCGAATTTCCTCGCCCAATCCTTCCAGGTCGGCGGCCGTGGCGCCGCCGGTGTTAATCAGGAAGTTGCAATGTTTTTCCGAAACCTGGGCGCCGCCACGCTTGAGCCCCCGGCAGCCGGCCTTATCGATCAATTCCCAGGCCTTATGGCCTTCAGGATTGGCGAAGGTGGAACCGCCCGTCGGCGTCTTGACCGGCTGCGTCGCCTGGCGCTCGGCCTGGATGTCATCCATGCGCCGGGTAATTTCATCCTTGTCGCCGGGTCCACCTTGCAGGCGGGCCGAGGTGAAGATCCAGTCCTCGGGTACGCCGCATCGGCGATATCCCAGGTCCAGTCCGCCAACGTCGAGGCGGTGACGTTCGCCCATCGGATCGAGGGCATTGGCGGTGATGACCACGTCCTTGATCTCGCGGCCGTAGGCCCCGGCGTTCATACGCAGCGCGCCGCCGATGGCGCCGGGAATACCGGACAGGAATTCCAGCCCCGACAGCCCGGCGTCGCGGGCGGCACGGGCGACGGTGATGTCGGGAGCGCCGGCGCCAGCGGTGATTTCGTTGCCCTGGACATTGATGTCCGAAAAACCGGAGCCTAAGCGGACGACGACGCCTTCGAGCCCGCCGTCGCGGACGATGACGTTGGACGCCACCCCTAAAACCGTCACCGGCACGTCGGCGGGCTTTTCGGCCAGGAACGCGGCCAGGTCTTCGGCGTCGGCGGGCTGGAACAGGGCTTCCGCCGGGCCGCCGACCTTGAACCAGGTGAAGCGCGCGATCGCGGCTCCGGCCTCAAGCTCGCCGCGCACCCTTGGCAGGCGCTCGATCAGGGGAGTCAACCGCTTAGCCGTCATCATTCGCAGCCTCCCTGCCCCTGGCCCTGAGCGCCCGAAGGTCATCGGGCAGCGCATTGGCCCAGCGGGTGATGTCGCCGGCGCCCATGTAGACGACTATGTCGCCCGGCCCGGCCAGGTGGTTGATGATCTCGGCAAGTTCCTCCGGCCCGGGCAAAGGCAGCACCGTGCGGTGGCCGTGATAGCCCAGGCCCTCGACCAGGGCGTCGCGGTCGATGCCTTCGATGGGGTCTTCGCCGGCCTCGTAGACGTCGGCGACGATGACCGCGTCGGCGTCGTTGAAACACGTGCAGAATTCCTCGAACAGGTCCCTGAGCCGGGTGTAGCGGTGCGGCTGGACAACGGCGATGACTTGTCCTTCGGCGGCGGCGCGGGCGGTTTTCAGCACCGCCGCGATTTCCACCGGGTGGTGGCCGTAATCGTCGATGACGGCGATGCCGTCGACCTCGCCGGTGCGGGTGAAGCGCCGCTTGACCCCGGCGAAAGACGCCAGCGCGCGGCGGATCACGGCCTCGTCTAAATCCATTTCACAGGCGATGGCGACGGCGGCGAGGGCGTTCTGGACGTTGTGCTCGCCCAGCATCGGCAGAACCATTCTCTTGAACATCTTTTCCCCGCCGCTCTTGCGGTCGATGACACGGACATCGAAGCGGACCTCGTCGGGGGTGGTTTCCAGGTTCAGGCCGCGCACGTCGGCCTGAGGGCTGAACCCGTAGGTGACGATGCGCCGGTCCGACATCCGGGGGATCATCGCCTGCACTTCCGGATGGTCGATGCACAGCTCCGCGAAGCCGTAGAACGGGATGTTGGCGACGAAGGCATCGAAGGCGTCGCGCAGGTCGTCGAACGACCGGTAATGGTCCATGTGTTCGGGGTCGATGCTGGTGACCACGGCGACGGTCGCCGGCAGGTTGACGAAGGTGCCGTCGGATTCGTCGGCCTCGGCCACCATCCAGTCGCCGCCGCCGAGGCGTGCGTTGGAGCCCCAGGCGTTGATGATGCCGCCGTTGATGACCGTCGGGTCCATGCCCGCGACATCGAGAACATGAGCCACCAGCGACGTTGTGGTGGTCTTGCCGTGGGTGCCGCCGACGGCGATAGACCATTTCAGGCGCATCAATTCGCCCAGCATCTCGGCCCGGCGGACGACCGGAAGCAGGCGCTGACGGGCGGCCTGGACCTCCGGGTTGGCGGCCTTGACGGCGGTCGACGTCACCACCACCCCGGCGCCGCCCAGGTTCTCTTCGCGGTGGCCGATATGTACCGGAATGCCGAGGTCGCGAAGCCGCTTGACGTTGGCGCCATCGCTGAGATCGCTGCCCTGCACTGAATATCCCAGCGTATGCAGGACTTCGGCGATGCCGCTCATGCCGATGCCGCCGATGCCGACGAAGTGGATGGTGCCGACGTCTAGGGGGAAGGTCTTCATGCCACCCCCCTTTCATCGTACGGTCCGTCGGCGCCGTTGCCATTGCCGTTATTGGGCAGCAGTTCGCAGACCATGTCGGCCAGGCGTTCGGCGGCATCCTGGGTGCCGGTGGCCTTGGCCCCGGCGGCGGCCTTCTCGAGGATCGCCGGCAACCCCAAAAGTGAATCCAGCCGCGCCGCCAGGGCCGAGGGGGTGAACGACGGCTCCGGCATCAGCCAGCCGCCGCCGGCTTCGTCGACGGCGTAGGCGTTACGGGTCTGGTGATCGTCGATGGCGTATGGGTACGGCACCAGGATCGCCGGCCGGCCGGCGACCTGGGTCTCGGCCACCGTGGAGGCGCCGGCACGGCCAATCAACAGGTGCGCCGCCGACAGCCGTTCGGGCAGATCGTCGAAGAAGGTCTTCAGGTCGGCGTCGATGCCGAGCGACTTGTACTGGCGGTGGACCTGGTTCAGGTCTTCGGGACGGCATTGCTGCGATATTTTGATCCGCCGCTTGAGTCCGTCGTCGAGCAGGCCCAAGGCTTCGGGAACGACGGTGGAGAACACGTGCGCCCCTTGCGATCCGCCGATCACCAGAAGCGAAATCGGGCCGTCCGAGGTTATCGCCGGATAGGGATGCTGGCTGAGGGTGGCGACGGTGGCCCGGACCGGCATGCCCGTATGCTCGGCCTTGGCCTGGGCTTCGGGGGCCAAGCCCTCGGATTTCTCGAACGAAATCGCGATCCGGTCAACCCGGGACGCCAACAGGCGGTTGGCACGGCCGAGCGCCGCGTTCTGCTCGTGGATGGCGGTGTGATAACCGCCGAAGCACGCCGCCAGCATGGTCGGCACCGACGCATAACCGCCGAAGCCAACCACGGCGCGGGGCTGCAGGAGCTTCAACAGCCGCCTCGCCTGCCACGTGCCGATGGCCAGTTCCGGGCCGCTTTTTAGACGCGCGGCGAAGCTCTTGCCGGCAATGCCGCCGGCGCTGATGCGAAGGGTTTCGATGGCGTCGGCCGGCCCTTGCCAGGCGCCGCCGCGACGGTCTGTGATCACCACCAGGCGGCAGCCGCGCCCGGCCAGTTCGGCGGCCAGGGCTTTGGCTGGGAATACGTGCCCGCCGGTGCCGCCGGCGGCGAGAACCACCAGGTGCCCCTTGCCGGTCATCTTAGCCCCCTTCCGCCCGGCCGCTCGCGGGTCAGAGCCAGGACCATGCCCATGCCGACAGCCAGCGCCAGCGTCGACGACCCGCCGTAGGATACGAACGGCAGGGTCATGCCCTTGGGCGGCATCAGGTTGATGTTGGACGCCATGTTGATGATCGCCTGGACGGCGAACTGGACCAAAAGACCGGTCACCGCCAGCAATACGAACAGGTCGCCGGACTTCAGCACCTGGGAGAACCCGCGCAGGACGACGAAAGCGAACAGCGCCACCATGATCAGGCACAGCACGAGGCCGAATTCCTCGCCGGCGACGGCGAAGATGAAATCCGCGTGGGCGTCGGGCAGGAACTCCTTGACCCGGCCCTCGCCGGGGCCGCGGCCGGCCCAGCCGCCGTTGTAGAAAGCCTCGAGGGCGCGACTGACCTGATAGCTCTCGCCGCCGGCGGGGTCGAGGAAGCGGTCGACCCGGACCTGTACGTGGCCGAAGGTGAAATACGCCCCGAGGCTGGCGATCAGGAACCCGAACCCGATGCCGGCGACCAGGACCAGCGGCAGGCCGGCGATGAAGAACTGGACTCCCCATACGGAGGCAACGACCATGGTCATGCCGACGTCCGGCTGCATCAGCAACAACGCCGATATGGCGAAGAACAGCCCGGTGGCGATGCCGTAGCCGGGGAAGCGTCCATCCAGGCGCTGTTCGGCGAACATCCACCCGGCGACGACGGCGAACCCCGGCTTAACCAGTTCCGAAGGCTGCACGGAATAAGGGCCGACCAAAAGCCAGCGGGTGGCGCCCTTGATTTCAGGCCCGATGAACGGGGTCAGTACCATCAACGCCATGGCCGCGGCCAGACACCCCAGGGCCGCCCGCCAGACCCCCCGGGGCGACAGGAACGACATCGAAAAGATGATCGCCGCCGCCAGGCCGAGGAACAGGAACTGGCGTTTGGCGAAGTGAAAGGTATCGAGCCCCAAGCGCTCGGCCACCGGCGGCGAAGCGGCCAGGGTCAATACGGCGCCGATGGCGACGATGGCGCCAAGCGCGGCCAGGGTCCAGCGGTCGATGGTCCACCACCAACGGCCGACGAGGCTGGTATCGGTGCGGGCAATGGCGCTCATCCGCCCTCCTCCTCGGCGGCGGCGCGGGTGCCAGGAAAGATTCCCGGTTCCTCGGACGGGTCCAGATGCTTGCCGGGAAGCCTCTCGACCCGGTCGCGGAAAGCGTCGCCACGGGCCTCGAAATCGTCGAACTGGTCGAAAGACGCGGCACCCGGCGACAACAACACCACGGCGCCTTCGGCCTTTTCCTTCTTGGCCAGCTTTCGGGCGTCAGAAAGCGCCGTCTTGAGGTCACCGGAAACCGTCATCGGCACACGGCCGTCGAGGAATTGCGAGAATTCCATCGCCGCCTCGCCGATCAGGAACGCATGGCGGACGTTGCCGAGATAAGGCTCCACCGCCTTCAGGCCGCCCTCCTTGGGCCGACCGCCGCAGATCCAGTAAATGGCGTCGTAGCACGCCAACGCTCGGGCCGCGGCCTCGGCGTTGGTGGCCTTGGAATCGTTGACGTAGCCGATGCCGTCGATGAGGGCGACCGGCTCCTGGCGGTGGACCAGGCCGGGGTAGCTTTGGATACAGGCCATGACCGCGTGCGGGTCGACTCCGGCCGACTTGGTGGCGGCATAGGCGGCGGCCGTGTTTTGCCAGTTGTGTCGCCCCGGGAGGCTGGGGTTCTCACGCAGGTCCATGACCGGGGTTTCATGGCCCTCGGTGTCGTCGACGAGAACGCCGTTGACGGTATAGATGCCGCCGTGGACGCGCTCAGCGCCGGAAACCCCGATCACCACCTGATCGTCGGCGGCCTTGAGCTGTTCGTAAATGGCGCGGCTGAAATCGTCATCGACGCCGACGACGGCGGTGCGGGGCTTGGTTTGGCGGTAAAAGATCATCTTCTTGGCGGCGATGTAATCGTCCATGCCGGCGTAACGGTCCTGGTGGTCGGGGCTGATGTTCAACAGCACGGCGACGTCGAAGGTGATCGAACGGGTCAGTTCGAGCTGGAACGACGACATCTCCAGGACATAGGTGCCCTCTTGTTCCAGGGGATCCAGTTGCAGCGCCGGGATACCCAGATTGCCGCCGATTTCGGCCTCGCGGCCGGACACCTGCATGATGTGGCCGATCAACGACGTCGTCGTCGATTTGCCGTTGGTGCCGGTAATGCCGATATAGGCCGCCGCCCGCTGGGTGCGGACCAGAAGCTCGGCGTCGCAGATGACCTCGACATTTTCGGCCTCGGCCAATTTGACGATTTCGTGCGGCTGCGGATGGTGGAGGGGCACGCCCGGGCTCAACACCAGAGAGGTTTGTTCCTTCCAGTCAATGCCGTAAAGGTCGACCAGCGGCACGCCTTCGTCGGCGGCCCGTTGGCGAGCGTCCTCGTCGTCGTCCCAGGCCGAAACGTCGGCCTCGCTCTTGACCAACGCCTTCGCCGCCGACAGTCCGGAAAGGCCGAGTCCGAAGACAGCGATCGGGTAACCTGCGAAGGGAAAAACGTCGATCACCCGTTCCTCACCTCAGCTTCAACGTCGCCAGCCCGGCGAGCGCCAGGATCGAGGCGATGATCCAGAACCGGATGACGATGGTGCTTTCGGCCCATCCCTTCTTTTCGAAGTGATGGTGCAAGGGGGCCATGGCGAAGATACGCTTGCCGGTCAGCTTGAAGGACACCACCTGGACGATCACCGAGACCGTCTCCAGCACGAACAGCCCGCCGACGATGAACAGCACCAGTTCGTGCTTGGTGATGACGCTGACGGCGCCCAGGGCCCCGCCCAAGGACAACGACCCGGTATCGCCCATGAAGATTTTCGCCGGCGGCGCATTGAACCAAAGGAAGCCCAGGCCGCCACCGACCAGGGCCCCGCAAAAGATCGCCAGTTCTCCTGCCCCGGGCACGTAATGGAGTTGCAGGTAGCTGGAAAACACCGAGTTGCCGACCAGATAGGCGATCAGCGCGAAGACGCTGGCAGCGATCATCACCGGCACGATGGCCAGCCCGTCCAGGCCGTCGGTCAGATTGACGGCGTTGGACGACCCGACCATGACGACCGCGGCGAACAGGACGAACGCCCAGCCGAGGTCGAGAAGGACATTCTTCAGGAATGGCACCGCCAGGGTCGAGGTCAGGGCCTGCGGCAGTTGATGCATGATCGAAACCGTCGCCACCAGGGCGACAGCCGCCTGCAACAGCAATTTCAATTTCGCCGACAGTCCTTTTGAATCCCGGCGGATGACCTTCAGGTAATCGTCGAGGAAACCGATGGTGCCGTAGGAAATGGTGACCCCCATCCCCACCCATATATAGACGTTGGTGAGGTCGGCCCACAGCAACGTCGCCAGGCTCAGCGCCAGGAGAATGAGGAAGCCGCCCATGGTCGGCGTCCCCTTCTTGGTCAGAAGATGCCCTTCCGGGCCGTCGTCGCGAATCGGCTGACCGACGCTTTGATGTTTTTTCAGGGCGTTGATCAGGGGCGGACCGAACAGGAAGCTGATGATCAGCGCCGTGATGATGGCGCCGCCGGTGCGGAACGTCAGATATCGGAAGACGTTGAGGACCACGAACTGGTCGGCCATCGGGTACAGGATATGGTAAAGCATCGCCCGCTTCCTAGCCGTTGACCACTTGCTTGCGGTTGTCGGGGTCGACGCCGCAGGGATGGCCCAGGTCGAGCAGGGCATTGACGATGGGCCCGGTGTTGGATCCGGCCGAGCCCTTGACGACGACCACGTCGCCGGGCCGGACAATCCCCGTCACCTTGGGCAACAACCGCATGGCGCTCGGGGCGTTGGCGCCGCGCATGGACTGGGGCAGGACATCCCAAAGGGCGCCCATGTACTGACCGGCGGTAAACACCAGATTGATCTTCTCGGCGATCAGGGTTTCCACTAGGGCGGCGTGATGGCCTTCGGATTCAGGCCCCAGCTCCAGCATGTCGCCGAGGATGGCGATTCGCCGGCCGCCGCCTTCCGGTTCCAACCCTCCCAGGACCTTGAAGGCGGCATTCATCGACACCGGAGACGCATTGTAGCTTTCGTCGATGACGATGAAGGCCCCGCCCGCGACTTCGACCGTATGGCGCCGACCCCGGCCCTTGAGGCCGATCATGCCGGCCAACTCAACCGCCGCCGGCCCGATTTCGCCGCCGGCGGCGCCGACGGCGGCCAGCACGGCCAGGGAGTTCATCACCCAGTGGTGACCCGGTACGCCCAGCCGGTATTCGAACTCGGCCCCGTCGATCCTCGCCGTAACGTCCGATCCTTCGCAGTCGGTACGGACGTCCATGAGTCTGAACTGGGCCTCCTCATGGGCGCCGAAGGCGATGACGTTGTTCACTCCCGCCTCCCCGGCGGCGGCGGCGAGGCGGTTGAACTGCGCATTGTCGCGGTTGAGGACGGCGACGCCGTCCCCGGTCATGCCCTGGAAGATTTCCGCCTTGGCCTCGGCGATGTCGTCGACGGATTCGAAATGGGCCCCGTGCACGGCTTCGACATTGGTGATCACGGCGACGTCGGGCCTCACCATCCGCGACAGGGGCGCGATCTCGCCCGGGTGGTTCATGCCGATCTCGAACACCCCGAAGGTGGAATCGGCGGCCATCCGCGACAGGCTCAACGGCACCCCCCAGTGGTTGTTGAGGTTGCCCTGGCTGGCCGCGATCGGGCCTTGTTCCTCGAGCACGAAGCGGATCGCCTCTTTGGTACCGGTCTTGCCGACGCTGCCGGTGACGGCGATGATTCGGGCGCCGGTGCGGCGGCGGGCGGCCTGTCCCAGATCCTTGAGGGCGCGGGTCGTGTCCTTGACCTCCAGCAACGGCGCATCGCCACTGACCGCGTCCGGCCGGCGTTTGACCACCGCCGCGGCGGCGCCGGCGGCAATGGCGTCGGCGGCGAAATCAT